>Ga0114933_10006179_pt1 | contig 10675 bp, 5 predicted proteins | sample 4SBtaG_FD_89691 | JGI IMG/M metagenome (GOLD analysis project Ga0114933, IMG submission 89691) | Deep subsurface microbial communities from Kolumbo volcano to uncover new lineages of life (NeLLi) - 4SBTROV12_W25 metaG | ecosystem: Environmental > Aquatic > Marine > Volcanic | place: Kolumbo... | reverse complement strand
TTCGGGGCCGCAGGCCAGGAGGGTCAGGAGGGTCAGGAGCACGCCTCCGCGTGCCACGCTCAGAAGACGTAGCGGAGGCCGATCCCGTAGGCCTGCTTGCGGTTGGGATCCTCGAAGTCCGGGTGGATGCGGAGCGACGTGCCGTACGCGGTGAAGTGCTCGGTGACGTCGAAGGAGACGCGGACCTCGGACTCGTCGAGGCCGCGCATCGTGGGGCTGTCGGCGAAGGGCTGGACGCGGCGGGCGGTCAGGTGCCAGGCACGCACGTTGAAGCCGACGCCCAGCTCGACCCCGGCGCCGAGGCGGTCGTAGACGGCCAGGTCGTGCCAGTCGCCGGCGCCGGCCATCGAGGCGCCCAGCGTCAGGTCGAAGAAGTCCCAGCCGCCGAAGACGTCGAAGCCGGCGGTGCCGCGAGCGAGCCAGTCGCCGCTCGCCTGGGAGCGGCCGTCGATGCGCAGGAAGCCGTTCTTGTCGCCGACGACCTGGGCGCCGAAGCCGCCGGTGGCGTCGCGCTGCATGGCCAGGGTGTGGGCCTCGACGGACCACGTGGGGTCTTGCAGGGGCCGCGCTTCGGCGGTGAGGATCAAGGCGAGCAGCATGTCGGACGTCTCCTGACGGGTCCATACGGACACCGCCTCGATGCCCGAGCGCTACCGGCCCCTGGCGGTCGCGATCGCTCGCTTGTGGGCGCCTGTGGCGACGGCACCCCAATCTCCCGTGGCGCTGAGTCGCCGCCCGAGCGAGTAGACGCCGGTCAGCGTGCGGTGGATGTAGACCATCTCCTTCGGCACCCGCACGCTCTTGTAGCGGAGGTAGCGAGGGGCCAGCGTCTTGAGGTCCTCGAGCACGTGGTCCTCGGGCCCGCCGAGCGTCACGTTCTCGCCCTTGAAGGGCGCGCACATGACCTCGATCAGGTCCCAGGCGAGGTCCTCGGCGCCCTTGTCGTGTGACGTCAACCCCCCGATGGCCCGCAGCCCGTCGAGGGTCTCCTTGCGCTTGCCGGCGAAGGCGTCCTGGGCCAGCTGGGCGTAGTCGGCGATCCAGAACTCGTCGAAGCGCTTCACGCAGCCGAAGTCCAGGAGCGCGACCGAGCCGTCTTCGCGGAAGAGGTAGTTGCCCTCGTGGGGGTCGGCGTGCAGGACGCGGGCCTCGAAGAGCATGTGGTGGAAGGCCGAGCCGATGATGTTGCCGGCGCGGTCGCGGGCCTCCTTGGACCCGACCTTGCGGAACTCCTCCATCGGCATCCCGTAGAGCCGGTCCATCGTCAGCACCCGCTCGGTGCAGTAGCGCGGGTGGGTCTTCGGGAGCTCGAGGCCGTCGATGCCGGCGAGCACGCCGCGCAGCTCCTCGATGTTCGCGGCCTCCTGGTAGTAGTCGAGCTCCTCGGCGAGGCGGTCCTGGATCTCGTCGAAGATGTCGACCAGCTCGGCCTTCGAGCGGTTGAGCATGCGCCCGGTCACGAACATGGACCGCAGCGCGAAGAGGTCGGCGGCGACGGCGTCCTCGATGCCTCGGTGCAGGACCTTGAAGACGACCTCGGTGCCGTCGGGGAGGCGCGCCGCGTGGGCCTGAGCCAGGCTCGCGGTGCCCAGCGGTTCGGGGTCGACCCAGGAGAAGAGCTCGTCCAGCGGCGCCTCGAGCTCCCGCTCGACGTCCTCCTGGATGATGGAGAAGGGCACGGGCTCGGCCTTGTCGTTCAGCTCTCGCAGAGCGCCGGAGACCTCGTCCGGGAGGTCCATGCTCTCGGCGACCTGGGCCAGGGACTGCCCGACCTTCATCGCGGCGCCCTTCAGCGCGCCCATCGTCTTGACGACCTCGCGGGCCCCCCGGATCTGGGTCTCCCGCTCGCCCTTCGCGCGCTCCTTGGCGCTCTGGAAGGCCCCCTTCACCTTCTGGCCGAGCCAGCTGCCACCGACCTTGCCGGAGACGCCCGTGATGCGCGCGATGCGGGAGAACCGCCCCTTCTTGGCCATGCGGCTCTATACCGCGCTGTTGTGCAGATTCAGGCACGCTTGGAAGGCCTGGTCCGAGAAGCCGGGCTCGCGCCAGAGCTGGTCGACGACGACTTCGCCGCCTTCGATGTGCGCTTTGAGCCGACCGACCAGCCGCCCCTCGTGCAGGAGCGGGCAGACGTACCAGCCCCAGCGACGCTTTGCGGCGGGGGTGTAGACCTCCCAGCGGTAGGTGAAGCCCCAGATGTGCTCCACCAGCTTGCGATCCCAGATCAGCGGATCGAGGGGGCCGAGGATGCGCATGCGGCCGTCGTCTTCGGCGTGGTCCCGGTCGAGGAAACCCCGAGGAGCCAGGTAGATCCTGCGTGATCCGCTCACCCGCACGGAGACCACGTCCCGCGTGGGGCGCTTCTTCAGCGCCGACCAGAGCTGCGGGTGGCCCATGGCCATCAGGCCCGCGGCCTCGCAGCGCTCGCGCACCGACCAGGCCTGGAAGCCCTTGACGGGCGTGGTCTCCGGCAGCGCACGCGAGGGCAGGTCCCACAGCTTGTCCCGCCCCCGTCGCCCGGCCACGACGATGCGGCAGCGCGTCCACAGGACTTCCAGCGCCATCGTCCCCGCCTTGGACGTGCTCTTCCACCCGTGCCAGTCGATCGGCGCCACGCGGCCGAAGTCCGGCAGCTCGCGGGACGTGAGGGGACCGTGGTCGCGGACGTGAGCGTAGACGGCCTCGACGACGGCCTTGGGCAGCTTGCGGTGACGCTCTCGGAGTCGCCACCAGGGCGTCTGCACCGAGCGGCCCGCGTAGTACGGGAAGGCGGTCGCGGGCAGCAGGCAGCGCTCCTTGAAGAAGTGCTCGAAGCTCGGCGCGACGCGGTAGACCTCGCCGAGCTTCAAGCCGTCGACTCGGGCCATCGCCACCAGGTCCGCGTTCGTCCCGATCGCGCTGAGCGGGTCGAGCTGGATGCAGCGCAGATCCTCGAGAACGGTCCCCACATCGGCGCTGGGGCGGCGCAGCCCGAGGTGCCCGACCATCCAGTCGCGCGCTCGCTCCGGAGTGATCTCAAGCGTCGCGCTCGGCGTCCGATGGGCGGACATGCTTCTCCTCGCTCTGCGTGCGGCCGTTGCTGGAACCATCGAGGTCCCTCGGGACTACTCGACCCTCACGGCGGCCATCGCGGCAGCCTCCGACAGCGACACCATCGAGGTCAACACGGACCTGACCGAGACCGTGGATCTCGACGGAAAGGACCTGGACATCGTCGGCAACGGCTACACCATCGCCCCGACGAGCGGCTCCTACGTGGTGCGCTGGGACGACGGCGAGGGCGGCACCTTCTCCGACTTCGAGATCAGCCCGCCCAGCGGGGCGAGGGCCTTCATCCTCGAGGACGCCAGCGTGGCGATCTCGGAGATCGAGATCACCGCCTCGGGCAAGGACACCCTCGACGGCGGGGCGATCAACATCGACGGCGGCGAGCCCAGCTTCGACACCCTCACGATCGAGGACGCCACGGGCCGAAAGGGCGGCGCCATCTACATCGACGGCAGCGCCACGGTGTCGATGACCGACGTGGACATCCAGGACCCCGAGGCGACGTGGGGCGCGGGCGTCGCCATCGAGGACTCCTCCACGGTGACCGCCGTCCGGCTGTCGATCGACTCGCCGACGGCCTCGCGGCAGGGCGTGGGCGTCTTCGTGGACGGCGCGAGCCTGAGCGTGACCAGCCTGACCATCATGGATCCCGCGGGCGAGGACACCTTCGGGGCGGGCCTGTACCTCCAGGACCATGCCGTTCTCGAGGTCACCGGGGGCTCGATCCAGGGCTGCTCGATCTCGACCACCGGCTACTCCGGCGGCGGGCTCTACGCCGAGAACGGCTCGGCGGTGACCCTCACGAGCCTGAAGATCGACGACTGCTCCGCGGCCTATGGCGGCGCCATCGCCCTCGACGCCTCGAGCGCTGAGCTGACCAGCGTCACGCTCTCCAACAACAGCGCCGATGAGCGCGGCGGCGCGATCTACCTGGAGTCCGCCAGCGACCTCTCCTGCGATGGCTGCACCTTCGACACCAACGACGCCGACGCCGGCGGGGCGGTCGCGGTGGACGAGTCCTCGACCTTCTCCGACGTCGACGGGGACTACGACAGCAACACCGCGACGACCGAGGGCGGCGCCGTCTGGCTGCGCACCGGCGCGACCTTCGACGGCACGACCTTCAGCTCGAACACGGCGGCCGACGGCGGCGCCGTCTATGCCGACGACACGGCCTCGACGCTGGAGCTGATCGACACGACCTTCGAGACCAACGACGCCACCGGAGACGGCGGCGCGGTCTGCCTCTCCGACGACGGCGACCTCTCCGTCGAGGGCAGCACCTTCGACGAGAACACCGCCGACGACGGCGGCGCCATCCACTTCGGACCGGGCGACAGCAGCTGGGATGCCTCGATCACCGAGAGCACCTTCGAGTCGAACTCGGCCGACTCCCAGGGCGGAGGCCTCTACCTGAGCGAGGGCAACCTCGATCTCTACGACGTCGACTTCCTGCGGAACACCGCCGAGGACGGCGCGGGCCTCTATGCCAGCCAGGTCGACGAGCTCTCCGTCGCCCGCAGCCTCTTCTTCGCCAACGAGGCCGACGAGTTCGGCGGGGCAGCGGTGGAGTCGAACACGCTGGATGACAGCTCCTGGACGAACAACCTGGTGGTCGAGAACTCCGCCGAGAACGCGGCGGGTCTGCTCTTCGAGGACACCTCGGGCACGCCGTACGTCGTGAACAACAACTTCGTGGCCAACGACATCGGCTCCGCCGGGGCCGGCGTGGTCTGGATCGAGGGCGGCGGCGTCGAGTTCCTCAACAACATCGTGAGCGACAACAACGGCGGCTACGCGATCTACTGCGCCGACACCGACGTCGACGGGCTCTCCGACTTCTTCCACAACGACTTCCACGACAACGACGGCGGCGGCGCGGACTTCGACGGCTGCACGGACCCCGGCACCGACGACGGCAACCTCGAGGACGACCCGGACTGGCGCTCGACGCCCACCTGGGACGGCGACGAGACCGACGACGACTACCACCTCGACGCGGCGAGCACGCTCATCGACGCCGGCCAGACCGACATCTACGACCCGGACGGCTCGACCAGCGACATCGGCGCCTTCGGAGGCCCCGACGCCGAGGTCTCCGACGATGACGGCGACGGCTGGTACGACACCACCGACTGCGACGACGGCGACGCGACCATCAACCCCGGCGCGGCCGAGGTCCCCTACGACGGCATCGACCAGGACTGCGACGGCGAGGACCTCACGGACGTGGACGGCGATGGCTTCGACGGCGACGCCGACGACTGCGATGACGAGGACGCGGACGTGAACCCGGACGCCGAAGAGGTCTGGTACGACGGCGTGGACCAGGACTGCGACGGCCTGTCCGACTACGACCAGGACCTCGACGGCTTCGACGACGCCCGCTTCGGCGGCATGGACTGCGACGACACCGATGTCGCCGTCAACCCCGCTGGCTCCGAGGTCTGGTACGACGGCGTGGATCAGGACTGCGACGGCTGGTCCGACTACGACGCCGACTTCGATGGCTTCGACTCGGCCGTCTACGGTGGCGAGGACTGCGACGACACGCGGGCCTACGTGAACCCCGCCGCCGAGGAGATCCCCTACGACGGCATGGACGAGGACTGCGACGGCGAGGAGCTCTGGGACGTCGACGGCGACGGCTGGGAAGGCACCCCCGGCGTGGGCGCGGACTGCGACGACAACAACCCCTCCATCCATCCGGGCGCGGACGAGATCCCCTACAACCCGGTGGACGAGGACTGCGACGGGCACGTCAGCTACGACGCGGACGCCGACGGCTTCGACCGGGATCCGCCCGGCACCGACTGTGACGACACCGACCCGGCGGTCTACCCGAACGCGGTCGAGGTCTGGTACGACGGGGTCGACCAGGACTGCGCCGAGGACGACGACTACGACGCGGACGCGGACGGCTGGCGGGTCGACGAGGACTGCGACGACCTGGACGCCGAGATCAACCCGCACGCGTGGGAGACCTGGTACGACGGCATCGACTCGGACTGCGACGGCGCGGACGACTACGACCGCGACGGCGACGGCTTCCAGGCCGAGCCCTGGGGCGACGACTGCGACGACAACCACGCCTCGGCGAACCCCGACGGCGACGAGCTGGCCGAAGGCCTCAACGGCCTCGACGACGACTGCGACGGCTACCCCGAGAACGCGGACCGCGACGGGGACGGCGCCATCGACTGGTACGAGTGGGCCGTGGGAAGCGACCCAGAGGACGCCGACACCGACGACGACGGCATGAAGGACGGGCGCGAGCTGCTCTACGGCGCCGAGCCTGTGGACAGCGACCTCGACGGTACCTGGGACGTCTTCGACACGGACGACGACAACGACGGCATCGACAGCGAGATCGAGAACCGCGCGGACGCGGACCTCGACGGGATCGCCGATCTGGACGTCGACGAGGACGGCCTGCCGAACTCCCGGGATCGCGACAGCGACGGCGACGGCTACCTCGATCGGGACGAGGGCGCCGAGGACGGCGACTTCGACGGCATCCCCGAGTACATCGACTACAACGGCGACTACGCCGGCGGGGGCTGCTCCGGCTTCGGAGTCACGTGGCTCTCGGTCTTCTGCCTGCCGCTCTTGTACCGGCGCCGCCAGGCCTTCGTGGGCCTCGCCGCGTTGCTCGGGGTCTTCGCCCTCGGCAGCTCGCCGGCCCAGGCTGCGGACGCCCACGGCTACCAGCAGATGGGCACCACCGGCGACGTCTACGGCTACGCGCGCATGGCCTACCCCTACGGTGGTCAGCGCGGTGACTGGGACGTCTCCGTCATCGGCGACCACGCCTGGCGCCCCCTGGTCGAGGTCCTCCCCGAGGGCCGCCAGGTGCTCGTCTCCAACCTGAGCACCGCGAACATCGCGATGTCCGGGAGCCTCGGCGCTCGCACGCGCCTCGAGGCCGTCGTGCCCGTGCATGCCTATGGGGTCGGGCCCACCGGTTCCTTCGCCGCGATGGGCGACATGCGCCTCGGCGCGGTCGTCCCGGCCTGGTCCCCTGCGGGCATCCGCCCCGGGCTCGCGATCGCGCCCAGCGTCTGGATCCCCACCGGAAACGAGGCCCGCATGGTCGGCAATCCGGGGCTCTCCGCTGGAGGCGTCGTCACCGTCGCCCAGGAGCTCGGTCGCCTCGGTTGGGTCGCCAACGTGGGCGCACGCGCCGGACGCTTCGAGCCCGAGCGAAACCTGCGGAGCGGGGCAGGCCCGCTGTTCGGCGTCGGCGCCCACTACGCCGTCACCGATGCGCTGACCGTCGCCACCGAGGCCACCGTCCAGGGCTCCACCGGCTTCCAGAGCGTCCCGGTCGAGCTGATGGCCAGCGGTCGCGTCCGCCTCAAGGGCGGCAGCTGGGCCACCGTCGGCATCGGCGCCGGCCTGAACGACGCGGTGGGCGCCAGCACGGCCCGGATCGTGTTGGGAGGCGGCTTCAACAAGCGCAACGAGCCCCCGCCCGAGGTCATGATCCAGTACGTCGAGCAGATCGTCGAGATCGAGGTCGAGCCGCCGTTCGACCCGAACGGCGACGACGACGGCGACGGCGTGCTCAACGGCGTCGACAAGTGCCCGAACGTGCCCATCTACGAGGGGCAGGACCCGCTCTACAGCGACGGCTGCCCCAAGCTCGCGGAGCTCGCCGGTGACAAGATCGTCATCACCCAGAGCATCTTCTTCCGCGAGGACAGCGACACCATCCTGCGCAAGTCCCACGCGGTGCTGGACGAGGTCGCCCGCATCCTTCGCGAGCACCCCGAGATCGACACGCTGCTCATCGAGGGCCACACCAACGACAACGGCGGGCCCGAGTACAACTACCGCCTGTCCGAGGACCGCGCGGTGTCCGTCATGCGCTACCTCATCGACGAGGACGTCGACCGCGGCCGCCTGGTCGCTCAGGGCTACGGCTTCGACGTGCCCCTGGTCGAGCACGACCACCCCGACGCCAAGCGGCTCAACCGCCGCGTCGAGTTCACGGTCATGAAGCGCTCCGAGGAGCCGGGGGACTCCCGCATCCCCGAGGACGAGGAGCTAGCGCCCTGAGGCCACGATGCGCACGAGCTCCATCAGCCAGAGCGCGTGGCGGCCCATCATCTCGACGCTGGTGAACTCCTTCTCGGACTCGGGCGCGAAGTAGCCCGTGCCCACGTTGGCGACGGGGATGCCGTGGTCGAGGAAGGGGTCGACGCCGGTGCCGCCTCGGATGGGCGAGACGCGAACCGGCAGGTCCAGGCTCTCGCAGGCGCCGCGGGCCCAGGCCTCGAGCTCGGGGTGCTCGGCGATGCGCGGGCCCATGTTCACGTACTGGTGGCCGTAGGCGAAGGCGCGCTCCCCGGCCATCTGGCGGACGTGCTCGATGCGCCGCTCTAGCATTCCGGGGTCGAAGTCGCGGATGCGCAGGTCGACCTGGAGCCGTGTGTCCACCCGGCGCGCCCGGTAGATCGCCGTGTAGCCGTCGCGCCCCTCGGAGTCCTCGCAGGGCAGCGTGAAGCCGGGGTTCGAGGCGTAGAAGGCCGAGATCCAGGCCAGCGCGTCCGCCGCGGCCGAGGAGGGCCTGCCGTTCATCTCGGCGTCGTCGAAGCGCCAGCTGGCGCCTCGCTTCACGTGGGGTCCGATGACCCGCTTCACAGCGGCCCGGAAGGCCTCGTCGTCCCGGATGCACCAGGCGGTCTTGGCGTCGCAGTCGCGCAGCGCGTCGGACTCCAACGCCAGGCAGACCGCGGCGTCGCCGGCCTCGACGGCGATCTCGGCGGCCAGGCGCGTCGCGGCGCGGTGGCCCTCGGCCTTGGCGGTGGCGCCGTGGGTGTTCACGCCCCCGATGAGCAGGGCGCGGATGATCCCTTCCAAGGCGATCGGGCCGTTGTCGAAGGTGACGCTGGCGCCGGCGGCGTTGAAGTTCTCGACGTTGATCTCGAAGGGCAGGATGCCGTCGACGGTGTAGCCCCACTTCACGCCGCGTCGGGCCAGCTCGGCGGCCAGGCCCTCGATGGCCTCCATGCGCCCGACCTCCTCGTCGGGACGGGCGATGAAGACCAGGGGCGGGTGGTCCTCGGGCAGGTGCGAGGCGAGCGTCATGCAGTGGGCCAGCCCGAGCTTGTCGTCCAGGCCGAAGGGCGCGTCGCCGGGGCCGTGGATCAGCGTCTGGCCGTGGAACTCCGCCGCGGCGGGGTAGGTCTCCAGATCGACCTGGATGTGGGCGTTGCGGGGGTAGTCGACCCGTGTGCCGTCCCAGCGTGGAGCCCGGCAGAGGTGAGGCACGGCGGAGGTGCCGCGGGCGGTGTCCATGTGGATCATCAGCGCCAGGGGAGGGCGATCCGCCCCCGCACCACGACCCGGGAAGCTCGCGATCACATTGGCCGCGTCGTCCCGATCCACGGTCGCGCCGAGGCCCCGGTAGAAGTCCGCGAGGTACGCGCCCAGGACCTTCTGGCCCTCCGTCGTGGGGATGGTCGAGCTGGCCTCGTCGCTCTGCGAGTCGATCGCGACGACGGCCTCGAGGTGGGCGAGGCTGAGCTCGCCGAGGGTCTGGGCATCCATGCCCGTCCGCTAACGGCTACGCGGCCCAGGACGCTCGGTTGCAGCCCTTGATGCGGTCCAGGTGGGCCTCGATGCGCGCGTGGAACTCCTCGGCACCGACGAGCTCGTCCGGGATCAGAGTCAGGCCGGTGACCGTGCAGCTCAGCACGATGCGGTGGCCGCCCAGGTCGAGCTTCATCATCTCGATCGCGGCCCGGATGCGCTCGGCCAGGACCCGCCCGCCCGCGGTGTCGGTGCGGGGCAGCAGGATGCCGAAGCAGTCTCCGGCGGTTCGGGCGACGAAGTCCTGCTCGCGGACCATGCGCTGCAGCGTGGCGGCGACGCGGCGAAGGATCTCGTCTCCGGCGGCCTGGCCGTAGCGCTGGTTGTGTTCGTCCAGGCGGTCGATGTCGACCAGGACACAGGACAGCTGCGTGTGCCCGGACTGGGCGGACTCGAGCTCGTTGCGCAGCGTGTTGAAGTAGCGCTGGCGCGTAGGGAGACCGGTCAGCATGTCCTGCTGCATCAAGGCCTGGATGCGCAGCTTCAGCTCTTCGATGTGGCGGCCGAGGGTGCGCTTCTCGGCCCGCATCTCCTCGATCTTGCGGACGAGGTCGTCGCGGTCGAGGCCGTCGAGGCCCTCGTCGTTGGCCTTGAGCATCCGGGCCATGTCGGGCTGGCGCTCGATGGTGGCGCCGAAGATCTCGGCGATCTCGTCGACCTGGATGCCGATCGCGCTGACGGCGGTCTCCGCCTCCTTGGGCGACAGGCCCAGGCCTTGGCCCAGGACCTCGCTGCAGTGCTGCATCGCGGCGTGGGGATCGGCAGCGGTCCACACCTCGCAGATCGCGTCGGCGTAGCGGGCGATGTCGACCAGGCGGTCGGGGCGGTCGCCCTCGGGCGCCTCGTGGTGGAGCATCACCGGGCGGGTGATGTCGCGCGGCAGCTCCCAGGCGGCCGAGATGGCCGCGAAATCCTCGACGTGCGTGTACTTCAGGAACTCGCGCTCCTTGGCCACGCGAGCCGGGCCGTGCAGGCCGCGCACCGTGTCGAACCAGATGGCGAGCTGCGGATCGCGCAGCATGGTCGCCAG
>Ga0114933_10006176_pt1 | contig 10676 bp, 13 predicted proteins | sample 4SBtaG_FD_89691 | JGI IMG/M metagenome (GOLD analysis project Ga0114933, IMG submission 89691) | Deep subsurface microbial communities from Kolumbo volcano to uncover new lineages of life (NeLLi) - 4SBTROV12_W25 metaG | ecosystem: Environmental > Aquatic > Marine > Volcanic | place: Kolumbo... | reverse complement strand
GTCGTAAATCTGGTGTTAATTTGCACTTAAGTGCATAAACACTTAAGTGCAAATTAAAACTCAGATTTGCTCAATTGGTTAAAATTTAAAAAAAAATTATTATATATTTTATAATACATTGCTATAATGTCAGATTATTATAAATTATTAGGAGTATCTAAAAATGCCAATGAAGAGGAAATCAGAAAAGCTTATAAAAAAATGGCATTAAAATGGCATCCAGATAGAAATCCAAATAATAAAGAAGAAGCAGAAGAAAAATTTAAAGAAGTTGGAAAAGTGTATAAGGTATTATCAGATCCAAATTTGAGAACTCGATACGACCAGTTTGGTGAGAAAGGATTAGAAGGATCTCCTGAAATGGAAGGCTTTAATCCATTTGATTTATTTAGTGGTTTTGGAAATATGTTTGGTAATTTTGGATTTGGAATGAATGTTAGACAATCACAACAACAAAATAATGAACCACGACAAGGCAAAGGACCTAGTAAAGAATTTGCTTTGAAAATTAAACTAGAAGAATTATATTCTGGAAAGTCTGTTTCTATAAGTATAAAGAAAAGAGTAAAATGTATTGATTGCAGTGGACGCGGTTATCAAAATGATAGCGATTTTATTAAATGCGATCAATGTGATGGAAAAGGGCAAATGATAAGAATTCATCGGATGGGACCTATTATTCAACAAGTAGTTCAACCTTGTCAAAAATGCCAAACTAAATGTAAAATTATTAAACCTGGAGGCGAATGTCGTAGATGTAATGGAGACAAATCTGCAGTTGTTAACAAGAATACTGACTTCTACATTAGACCTGGTAGTAGACATGGTGATAAAATTATATTACATAATGAATCGGATTGGCACCCACAATTTACTGATGTAGGTGACTTAGTTATTGTTATAAACGAATTAAGCGCAGAAAATGGGATGAAACGCGAAGGAGAAAATCTTATTTTAAAAATGGATATTAGTTTAGTAGATGCTTTATGTGGTTTTGTAAATGTTATTAAACATTTGGATGACAGATATATTAAAATTAAAAGCGACTATATAATTAAACCAGAGCAAATTATGCGCATAAAAGGCGAAGGTATGCCAAATAAAGATGTAGATTTAACTTACGGTGACTTAATTATAAATTTCCATATTATTTTTCCAGATAGTATAAGTGATGAACGGAAAAAATATATTCAGAAACTATTACCAAAATCTAAAAAACAAATATGGGATTTGTCTCCTGAAGATTATCCAGATGCTGAACTAAAAACAATGGAGTATTATGATAAAACAGAATATTTTAATAGCAACAATAGTAATAATAGAGATGATGATAACGAAAATCAAGGCAATCCTATGGAATGCGTACAACAATAAGTTAAATAACTATCTACATTACTTTCTACATTAGTTTCCACATTTCCTTAAGTGGTTTAAATAACTAATTATTTATAAATAAAATTGATTTAAGTTTTGTTTTTTTATATTATTTAGTATAACAAGTAATTGAAATTTTATCATAATGGATACAATGAATACTATGAATTTAATGAATATGATGGATTCAGTTAGTCGTTCGACTGGTGAAACTAATGCTGAAAATAAAACGGAGCATAATTCTGATAATATGCAAGATTTATGTGAAAGTATTATTAGATTGATTTATAGTAATAATAATAGTTTAGTTAATAAGGATGATATTGATAATATAGTAAAAACCGTTTTACCTAATATTAATAAAAAATTTCAGATTGTAGCTAAAAGGCGTAATCGGAAATTAATTCCTAAAAATGAGATGTGTATGGGTCGTAAGTTGGATTACAAACAATGCACTCGTCGGCGAATGAACGGAACTGACTATTGCCGTAGTCATTTACGTAAATTGCCGAATGGGCGGATCGACCAAGAGATGCCAAGTTCACGTGTTAAAGCCAAACGTGGCAGAAAACGTAAAGTAGAGTTTGACCCTAAACAATCTGATCCTAATTATATTACACTTTGGGAAGACATTATTGATGGTGAAAGAAGACTTGTTGATATGAGTGGAAATGTTTATACATTCGATACAGTCCATCCGAGATATCTTGGTAAGAAATCTTTGGATGGAAAAATTGAATAATTTAATATGTTTCTACTCTTTTTTTAAATTTTATAATATGTCATCTGATAATACAGAACCAGAACCTAAAAAAAGAGGTCGTAAAAAACAGGAAAAAGCATCTTTTCCCAATTTAACTTTAGAAGTAGATACAAGTATTCTTAAAAAATATAATGAAGAATTAAAAATCATAGGTATAAATACGATTAAAGAAGTATTAAAGATACTAAATGTTAAAAAATTTAGTGAAAAAGAAGCGGAAATGGTTCAAAAGTTAGATGGGATTTTGGATGTTAAATGATTAAAAAATAAATCAAATTCCTAAATATGATATATGATAAATATCATTTAACAAACTTCATCTAACAAACATCATCTACAATTTTATATTTTTTACAAGTATCTATATCCCAAAATAGATCGTGTTTTAAAATTTCTTTTAGTTTTCGTTCGGGAATTTTAGTATATTTTAAATATAGTGAATTTAGTTGAGTCATAAAATTATCTAAATTTTTTTTTTCGTCGTTGAAATGCTCGTAAGTACCCCAACTGCGACTACTAAGTTGATGAATCAATATATAACAAAATTGTTGCATTTTACGCTCTTTACATACTACAAATGGCAATGTAGCCGCACTAGCAGCCATTGCTTCAACATATCCAATTGTGTGACTTTTACAACTTAGAACAGCCGAAGCCATACTGAATCCGTCTAGTAATGAACCACCACCACTATTTATATGAATATGAATTGTAGGATTTACAATTTCCCCTCTAGTTTTTTTAATTTGTTGTTCATTGTCTATTTCACGCAATATCGTAGTAAATTTTAAATTATTTTTGGTATTAACACTGACATAAAAATACAAGTGATTATCATTTCGAGAAATAGTTTCATTGTCAAAACGATCATGAAATCTATGTCGCATTTCATGATCATCTTCATAATCATCACGTTTCCTCTTTCTAGATTCATTTGAACCCCAATTAGTAAAAGCCATTATGATAGATTGTATAAATGTGGATTGTATGAATTATTGTATTAATTATAAATATAGCAATTTCAATTCAATTTTATATTTATAAATTTAATAACTATTATGGTTGAAATATGTTAATTATATTCTTATTTAATTTATAATAGGAGTAATGGAAGACAAAATAAAAATTATTATAAATGCTTGTCGCAAAAATACAGAATTTATAAAATATATATTGATAGCTCTAGTATTTTTTTACTTTGTAGAAGGCTGGGACTATAAACGCCTTATCATATTTGGAGGCATTTTAATTGCCGTCATATGTTATTTTAATCGTGATAAATTAACTAAATCTCCAGTTATCGTTCAAGAAGAACAAAAGATTGCAAAACCGATTGAAAAGATTGTTAGAAATCCAGTTATCAAACAAAAAGTGCCTGAATTATCAACATTTCCTGAAGAAGTGAAAAAAGTGGTTAAATATATTAATAAAATGCGTCATATGGGTAAAGACGAATCATATAAAAAAATTATATTTGAATTGACAAATCTTGTAAAAGAATATGCTGAACAAATTCATTTACTTTTCCAGAATGTCGAAACTGGTGACTATCCCCATTTAACTTATCAGAAAGTGCGTGATATTGAAAAGGAAATGTCTATTCAAATTCAATCACTTCATTTTAAGGTAGAAGTCGATCAGTATATAGAAATAGCAAAATTAATAGATAAAGTTGAAAACGAAATGGAAAAAATTAACCAACGATTAGAATCATTTGTAGACGAAGATTATCAAAAAAATCCAATGTTAAGCAAAGGACCAGTAACACCATCTCAAGATCCACGACCATTCGATCAAGATTTCGGTATCCAACAAAACTTTATGCCATAAAAACTTTATGCTATTCAAGATACCGAAAAAGTTTCCCCACACCCACAAGTAGAACTAGCATTAGGATTACTGAATTCTAATCCAGAACCCATTAAATCATCTTTCCATTTAATTTCTGTTCCAAGCATATGTATTAAACTTTTACCACATACAATAATATCAACACCATCTATTTTAATTTTCTCATCATATTTATCAGGTGTATCTGATGTGGGCTCAATATAATATTTCATACCATTACATCCACCACCCTTAACACCTATTAAAATACTATTATGTTCCGATTTTTGTAAAATATTACGAAAGTGTTGTAGTGTTTTACTACAAAAGGTCATAATAGGCCTGTTCATATTTAATATATTAAATCATATATTTAATACTTAACTAACTTTATTTAAATTTATTTAAATTTATTTCAATTTAAATTTCCAACGCAATTAACACATCCGTCTCCACAACATTCAGCAGTATTTAAAGTTTTTTTTGCTTGTTGTTTACTCTTATAATCATTAACAGCTGCCTTAACAGCATCTTCCGCCAACATACTGCAATGAAGTTTGACTGGGGGTAAATTTAATTCTTTTGCTATTTCAATATTTTTAATATTTATCGCATCATTAATATTTTTATCTTTTATTAATGTTGTCACATATGATGAAGAGGCAATGGCTGATCCACAATTATGTGTACCTACCCTACCTGCAAAGAATACATTAGCACCCTCTTTTAATCTTATATCATATAATTTTACATTATTTCCATCCATTTCAAATCCTTTAAGTTGCGATTTTTCTGTTATCTCTTTTTTACTTAACACTTTTAACCCATTATGTATGAATTTTTTAATTTGAATTAATTCGTCTCCTACTTTTAATTCACTTGCTTCTATTGGTTTATCAGATGCTAACCACCATATATGGTCTTTAGAACATATAAATTTGAAATGACAACTTCCTTCGAATTTTAATCTTAATAATTCTTTATAGTGAACCCATTTAATATTAATTTCTTCTATTTCATTTTCAACTATATCTTTTCCATTCCAAGCATAAACTATATCGCCAACAGAGAATGATTTAATTTGGACATATCCCTTAGGAGTTGCAATTTTTACATTTCCTGCTAAACACCCAAATGTTTTGAATTTAGCATCAATTATTTTTCCATCGTCATCTACTTTTATTTGTAGTTTCATCACGTCCCCACAAGCAGGGGCGCCAACTAATCCAGTACCCACATTAGGATCATCTTTATCTAGTTTACCTATATTTTTAGGATTTTCAAAGTGTTCAATCACCTTTTGATGATAATGTCTCGTACCTATAATATTTCTAACAATAGAGTTTCTTATGATAGAATTTTTAGTAATAGACTTTTTAAAATTAAATATATTTCGTAATGCCATTATTTATATAAAACAATAAAAACTTTTTAAATTTAATCAATTTTAATCTTAATCGAGTAAGTCTTGAATTTTCACATAATAGAACATCTAGACATTTTAACTACGTCTATAGGTCTATTATTAATAGAATCCACTGTTCTAATTTCATCTATTTTTGTAACACCCTCTGTTACATTGATAACCCATTCATATTTTAATATATTTTCTTTTATAATTGTTATTAAAGTATCTGTAACTTTTCTAATAGACGAATCGGATAATATATTGCATTTAGGTATCATAGAACGATAATTATATTTAAACGCATCAAATTTATTTTTATCAAATGAAATATCGGTAATATCATTATCATTATTTTCTAATATAACCATTTGTCCGTCGGGACGTATATTAGTATAATGATCCATCCATTTTTTAAGAGTTTCGTACATTGTGGATTCATCAGTGTATTTATGAGGCCTATTAAATATAATCGCAAGAGGACAGTACCGGTAATAACTGTATAATATATTTTGAAATTTCTTAAGACCGCTACCATCATAGAAGTAAAGGTAATATTCGGTGTTGGGATCTTCTTTATCAACGACTTTATGTATATGAAAATCTACTCCCATAGTAGGTAGATATACATATCTGCCGTCTTGCTTATTTAATCTTCGAATAAAGGTACTTTTACCGGAATTAGAATCACCCATTAAGATGATTTTAATTTTAAAAACATGTTTTCTATGCATGTTTAATTATATATTAGAATAAATAATTTGCATAAATTATAATGAATTAAAATTGAATTTTGTAGTTATTAAAATTATTATTTAAATAAAAAGTTAAGAAAATATAATTAATTATAATATATAATATAAAAATGATTATCCCTATAAGATGTTTTTCTTGTGGTAAATTAATTGGTGATAAGTATTATACATATCATAAAAGAGTGCGTGATAAGAAATTAGCTCTCAATTTAGATGAAAATAACCCAAGTATTGTTGATACTAATATTGAAGATATTAAAAAAACTCCTGAAGGAGAGGTTCTAGATGAACTAGGTTTAACTCGCTATTGTTGTAGGAAAATTTTGTTAGGTCATGTGGAGTTAATTGATGAAATTTAATTATCCTTGTAGATTCCCATGGGTGTGTACACATCCATGGGAATTAAAGGATAATTAAATTAGTGAAATTTAACTGCTATACATAAGACCCACCATTCCGTTTTTAATTTTTAATATATTATAGTTTATTGCATAAACTCTAACATCTCCAGCAGGAACAGAAGATCCAAATTCGACTAATAATTGTGGCATATCTATTTTACTAAAATTACATGTACCAGTTGGTTGTATTTTTTCTGGATTTATACAAAAATTAAATACATATATAAAATCATCCGGGCTTGTTGTATGTTTTTGGTATGGTTGTACTAATCGGAAGTAATCAGCATGTCTTCGTTCTATACGGTCATGACCATTAAATTTTAAGCTACAATAGGTAACAGGAGGATTATTAATTTGAATAGTTGTATCATCATCTAATGTTTTACTAAAATTACCCCAATCATTTGTGTTTGATACTGCATTAGCTTGGTAAACCCATATTAATTCTTTAACAGGATGATTAAAATAAATATTTGCAGTAATGTTAGTATTATTAGCTGTTACGTCGTTATTTTCAGATATCTGAATCTGTTCTACTAAATATTCAAGATTAGATGCTGTGGCAAATTTTTTTCTTTCAAATGTATCGAGATAAATAAAGTCACAATATAGCGTAACATTAGTTATATTTTGTGTAGTAGGCGTTATAGACATACTTGTTCCTGAATACCAACATTCATTAAATGGCCGAAATTCAACATTAACTTTAACTTCGGAATATTGCATCGCTATTAATGGTAATACATTTCCAATATGTCGGCAAAACCAAAATGGTAATGGCACAAACAGTCGCATAGCACTCTCATGACTTGTTCTAGAATAACTACTTTTTTTTCCTAACATTTTAAAATACCCAGCCCTTTGACTACTTGGCAATGTTAATTCAGAATAAATATCCATAAATTCACCAGAAAATGAACAAATGGTAACACCACCAATAGTGAGTTCTACTTTTTTAATAATATGATGGCCGATACCATTAATCCAACTTACATTTGTTTGGAGTGCTGGTAATTCAATTTCTAATATTATTTGGCTTAAAAGATCGGCTTTTCTATCTATAATACAACTAACTTTTTTACCAAAATCAGGCGTTTCGTAAAAAAATTGAGCTATAGGTTCTATTGAAAAATTTGTATGTCTTTTATGAACTGACTTAAAAAATGTTATTTGAGGGTTTCCAATTAAATGTGCGTCTTGCTTTCCTAGTGCTAATAATTCTAATAATGATCCTCCCATAATTATACTTTACTATTATAAAATTATAATATAAAAATAAAATATGTAAGACGCTGTTTTAATTCAACATATTTCTCATTATATTAATTTCTTTTTCCTGTGTATCTATTATATTTTTTGCTAATTTCGCTAATTTTTCATCTGTGGTTCTCTTTAATATTTTATGTGATGTTGTTAAAGCAGTAGAATGATGACTTATCATTCTTCTTAAATATTGCTTATCATCTACAAATGATTGATTTCGTATTACTAAGGTAACCAATATTAATAACAATATTCCAAATATGAAATAATGGATATTAAATTTATTGTAAGCAATATAATTAATAATTTCATGCACCCAAATCATATTAGATGCCATAATCAAACCACCATAAAATAACGTTAAGGAGAAGTATAAATCATTAAATCTATATGCAAGCAAATTCATCGGATTTAGGCACATACCTACAATAGTATTTACAATAAACATAATTAATTGATGTCCTAACATAATTATATTTAATTAAGATAAAATTCGTTTCGGTAAGTTTATAAGTATAATTTATTTATAATATATTATATATGACTACGGCAAAAAGACAAAAGTATCTTGATAAACAAAAAAAGAAATTAGAAAATCAAAGAACTAAAGAAGAAAGAGAAGTTGAAACTGATAAAGTTAAGAAACAATTAAAAGATATAGGTTTATCTACTGAAATCGAAGGAATTAGCAAATTTTACAAAATTATGGATGAGTTTGTTAATTATGGTACTTCAGCTCAAGGTATTATACAGCTTAATGGGTTTGGTCGCGAGATATGTTATATTTTTTCAAAAAATAAAAAGCATGAAATTGGTGTTATGTTTAAACATAATCCTGAATTGAAATAAAACAATAAATGGAAAAAATAATTTAACTATAATTTTAATTCTATTATAAAGTAGTAATATGAATCAAAATGATAATGTAAATGATAATACAAATGATAATACAAATGATAATACAAATGATAATATACTTTGGTTAGAGAAATATCGTCCAAAAACATTAAGTGAATATTTAGGCAATAAAGATATTATAGAACAGGTTAAAGATTGGATTACTAAATTTAAAAATAAAGAGGAAAAAGTTGAAAGATTTCTCCTATTACACGGTAAGCCAGGTATTGGGAAAACAACATTAGCTCATATTATTTTTAATGAATACAATTATGACATTGTTGAAATTAATGCTAGTGAACAACGATCTAAAAAAAAAATTCACGAAAGGATTGGTGTTATTGGAAAATATAGTATTTTATTTGACGATATAGAGAATAAGAAACAAGTAGGACTAATTATGGAAGAAATAGATGGTTCTGCAGGAGGAGATAAAGGCAGTATAGATGAAATGATAAATATTGTAATAGGTAAAAAAATGAGAATTGGAAATACTTATAAATATCAAAAAAAACTAAAATACCCTATTATATGCACTTGTAACAGCATAAAAGATAGAAAATTACAATCGCTAATAAAGGAATCATTAGTTATTAAATTACCAACTCCTGATATTAAATATATTAGAAAATTGGCAAAATTAATTATTGAAAAGGAGAATATTATTATTAAAAAATCCGAATTAAATAATATAGTTGACACAACCAAATCTGATTACCGAAGTTTGATTAATTCTTTAAAACAATACCAATTAAACAATAAATTAAATTTTTTAAATGATTTACATAATGATAATTTGTTTAATGATGATCTGCATAATACACCTCTTGATAAAATAAATTATTTTTTAAATAATAAGAATACCACAATCAGTCAAATGTTAAATGTTATTATATCAGACGAAAATGTATTTTTCCTAAATCTACATAACAATTATATTAATATTCTTAATACCAACTCTTATTTTTCTGATAAATGTGATAATGGAAACACAAACCATATAAAAAAATCACAAGTATTCTACGAAATTATAGATAATATATGTGTGGCTGATACATTACATCATTTTTTATTTGAAAATCTCGAATGGCAAATTAGTAGTTTTATTAGTATTATTGGTGTTATATCAAATATAATATTATTAAGAAATTTAACATCTACTACAAAATTATGTTTTCTAACCCATCATAATCCATTTAATCGTATGTGCCAAGAAGATGGTTTTATTAAAAGAAAGAGAAAATTAATCGCAGATCAGTTAAATATATACGATCCCCAAACACTTTATTATATCGGTAAGAATGTTAATTTAAAAAAAGAATTAAAATCGGAAAATATCAGTAAAGAATTAGGAAAAATATGTGTTAAAATAGATAATTATTTAGACAGTATTAAATAGATAATTGTATTACAGCAATGGATATTCAAAATGCACACACCCACTTAAATGTATATTTTAATTTTCTAATTATATATATAATGTCAATATGGAATAATTATAATGAAACACGTCCATATCTATCAAATGAGATGGAAAAACATAAAATCAAACAGTTAACAGATTTTTTTTCAGAATATAATATTAATGTTGCAAAGTTTTCCGCATTAGAAGTTGGTGCAGGACATGGTATATATACTGGTATTTTATTTAACATTTTTGATAAATTAATTGCGATAGAACCGAATACTGAACTATATAACAAATTAACAAATCGATATGCTGAAAAAGGTGTATCTACATACAATGTTTCAATCGAAAAATTCAAAACAAATAAGAAATTTGACACAATAATTTTTATGAATGTTTTTCTATTTGTGAAAAACAAACAGAAAGTATTAGTTGAATTAGCAACAATGATAAAATCAAACAAATTTCTAATAATAATGGAACCATTCAAATTTCTAAAATTTGATGGACAAAAGCATAATATTCAAAAACTAATGACAGATACTGTGATTTTCATAACAAAATCAAAAAAATTTGAATT
>Ga0114933_10006174_pt1 | contig 10679 bp, 13 predicted proteins | sample 4SBtaG_FD_89691 | JGI IMG/M metagenome (GOLD analysis project Ga0114933, IMG submission 89691) | Deep subsurface microbial communities from Kolumbo volcano to uncover new lineages of life (NeLLi) - 4SBTROV12_W25 metaG | ecosystem: Environmental > Aquatic > Marine > Volcanic | place: Kolumbo... | reverse complement strand
TTCGATGTGCACATTATTTAAGCTATCGGCATATTTTAAAGGGGCTTGATACCAGGGTTTCTCAATGAAATAATCACCAAAATGAATCCAGGAAAAATTCATCAATCTACCATTTACTTGCTTCCTTAAATAATCCTTATTCTTTTTGTGTTCTTTATTTAAAGCTTTCTCCAATGCCAGTAGTTCCTGCTGTAAAGTTTCATCATACACATTCATCAAAGAATCTTTTTGGCAGAGCAACCCTTCATTTACCATTGCTATAGAATCTGCTCTACATATCATTGTTTCTGCAAGTGCTGCATTCGATTTCTTTTCGCTAGGTCTTCTGGTTCTACTAATATTTGGTTTGGAAATCCTTCCTTGTGTATTGGCTACCTGATTGGAAATAGATTCATTTTTATTCTCTATTCGAGTGATGGTTCTTATTTCTTTTGAGTTCCCTTTGATCCTTGAACTGATAAGCTCTTTGTGCTTTTTGTTGTACAAGTTCAAATCATCTTCCCATTTTTCACTTCTTGCATTGTACACTTCGAATTCGTAGTTATTGTCTTCGATACTGGCACTAATCATTTCTACCGACTCTTCCCAATAATGAATGAGCTGGTTCATTTGATCGTTATTGATCCTTAATTTATCATGCTCCTGATCGTAATACCTGTCAACCAATTCATCTGCAATTCTGTAAAAGCTGACTCCCTTGATTCTATGATTGTATGGATTAATCTTATGTCCATTAACCCCAATGTAACGCAACCTATTAACCGTGTTTTTGCTACAGAACTTTTTCAATTCTGGAGCATTTTCCTGAATAGAATACCGACCATCGAGTACTATATTGTCGGCAATAAATGCTTCAATTTTTACTGGTTCATTCAATAGCTGAAAAGGATCGATCTCAGGAAAATGAGATGTAATCATCTGTTCTGGTGGCACATACAACCAGTCTTCATTGTATTGTTTCTTGAATTTCCATTTAATCTTATAAGGTCTGGTAAAAAGCACCCAAAGAATTTTCTCTACGTATTGATTTTTTGGTTTCAAATATCCTGCAGCCCAGGTAAGGTCCATCAGCTCCCACTTATTCTGGATATCCACTACAGACCAAGCGTGCTCTGCCCTATACAAATGATCCTCAGGAAAAAGATCGAACTTCTTTGTGTAACCACCTACCCTCTCTGAATACACACCTACAGACTCACACATCTCATTGAAGAGAATGGCGTATTCGCCACACATGGCCCTTTTACTTTTAAGGACTTCATTGGATGTTTTTCTAAAATAAGAACCATTCTGTAATGCCTTAACATCGTATTTGATGTTCTTAGATATCCAATAAGAAATGGCTATTACCTTGCTGGCATCATCGTTGTAATTCCTTACAAGTCTATTGGCCAATGTGATTGGGTATTTAGCATATTTTTTGCGTATCCATCTAGCTTTACGCTGAATTTTTGATGTATCTATTACAGGATCTTGGGCAAACAACGTACTTGAGAAAACAAACACAAGCATTGTAAATACTATTAACTTTTGCTTAGCCATTTTTTATATTTTATTTTTTAAATAGTGACTCATTCCATAGGGAACCAATAAATACGCACACTTACTACCGTTTTCAGTTGTTTTCATGTAGCTTATATTGTTTCTTCTTGCTATGTAGTCTCCCCATCTCATTGGCATGTTATTGTATATTCTAAAACATATTCCAAGCTGATCATTTATTGTTTCATCAGCACAAACTTTTACACTAACTACATAGACCATTTCGTTTTCACTGTTTACATAAGCTTTGAAAGAAGATTCTAAACTTTCTAACATTCCATCATGAGGTTTTGTTAACATGTCTATTTTATCTTTGTCTTTGACTTCAAATTCTCTGAAACCCAGAGTAGTTAAGTAATTACTTATGTTTACTTTTTTATTGGTTGTTTTTTTAAAAAAACGATTGTCATGAACTCCCTGAGCATGACCAATTGAAGCAATTATTACAAACAGTATTAAAATTGTTCTTTTCATAATTGATGGGTTTAATGGTTCAACATTTACTTTTAATTATTACTTGAAAGATTTTTCCTGTCTCTAATTACAATATTGTCTAAACAGATATCCGACTGCCAACCAGTAGTCAAACCCGTGAAGCTTAGAATAACCACTTTTCCGCTGTATTTAGAAAGATCTATTCTCTTACTCTTCCATTTTTTATTGCTGTTATGATTGTGCCATAAATCGTACACCCATGTATTACCATCATGAATGTCCAATTGTAAAGCACCAGGCCCCTCTCCCTTTTTATGGGAAGCATACATTTGGTAATCGAACAATATTTCTGGAGCATTTAAATGAGTGAGATCTACCACCAATTCTAGCCAGGCTTGTTTTTCATCATTGTTTGGATATGAAGAATCTATGTACAGATATCCTGATTCCTTGTCCTGTGAGCCTGTTCCAAAAGAATGATCATCCTTACTAAAGGCATACAACCAGTCAATATCATCTTTTCCGTCTACATTAACCCATTCAGTAGTATAATCATTAAAATCACAGTCATAAGGAAATTCTTTGACCACTCCTTGCGAGAAGCTAGAGCTAGTTTTAATTGTAAAAAAGATTGTTAGTAGGAATAGCTTTGCCGAAATTACTTTATTGATCTTCATACTCTTATGTTTTTAAACTACCGATTAAATCTGATCGATTAGTTGTGTTATTAAAATTGAATAAGAGTAAAGTGTATGCTATTAATTTTCTGATTGGTTACACTATATATAATACATTATTAATGAAATGGTACAAGCCGATTTATCGCGATAGAATGCGATAGATTTCATTATATTTAGATATATCTCAATTATTGCAATAAATTCCGATAAAACATGCAGCTCAACATACCTGAATATTTAATAAAAGCTAACAAGAGAATAGAGAAAATTATTACTCTAAATCATCAAAGGTCAATTATCGATTCTAAGAACATTCACCTTTGGGATATTTATTTAGACCAAATTGAAATGGGTTCTATCTATGTATCTGAATACATAGATGATGAATATGAAGCCAATTGTATTATGGTGATGCTTATGGAAATATTAATTGTTTATAAATACTGGAAAAGAGAAGAATCTCTTCACAAAAACATTAAACCTAAAGTTACTTCAGGCTCTATGAACTTATTAAAAGCACTTGATGCATTTAAATTACATCCATACAATATCGAAGAAATAATTATTAAAACCAGAAACAAAAAAGATTACTATAATTTAAAAGCTGATAAAGCTTTTGAAGAGAAAAAATCCTACGGTGGTGAAAAAATAAAAATTACAGGATCAGAACCCATTAAAATTCTAATGCAAAACACACTTAACATAAAATCCATTGCAGCCTTATATGAATTAACAAAGTCGGAGGAACAACTTAAAAAATATACCCTATTCAAAGGAAAAGGCAATGTAAATACCAATTTCTTTAAAATTGGCGCAAAGATTCTGGACAAATACCTAAGTAGATACATCAAAGAATTTAAATCTGCAAGAGAAAGATATTATCTAGGAGTCAAATTGCTAGAATTAATTGACATTAAGCCTGATTATAAAAAAGCTGAAGTTTTAATGAAAGATGAAAAGGCAATGAAAAATGCAATGATCAACAACTTTAAAGCAGCTGTAAATTCTAAGAAATAAGCAATAATGGTAGTATAGAATTTAAATTTTTTTTTTACTACCACTTTTCTTTTTTGACCTTCGCTTTATGGAGGTGATAATCATAGACTCTAAGGCATATAAAAAACTAAAGGAAGAACTTTTCGAAGAGTTTAAGCAAGTGCTTATTGAAGCGAAAAAGGAATCATTGGCTCAATTGGCCATGGAATCAGATTGGGTGAATACTGCAGAAGCTAAAAGATTGTTGGGTGTAAAAAGCAAATCAAAAATGCAACAGTTAAGAGACTATGGAGAAATTGCATTTACAAAGCCAGGAAAGATCATTCTGTATTCAAAAAAATCCATCATTGATTATTTAAACAAACATCAAAACAAATGGAAACTGTAACAGAAAATCAAGCGCATTGTCGTTATTGCGATAAGCCCATATACAATCGCAGAAAAGGAGCCATATATTGCTCTGTTAAATGCGGTTATACATTTCGGAATACACAAAATTCTATTTTAAACAAAACTCAACATGAGAGGATTAAATACATTAGACACAACGATCAAATTCTTCAGAAATTCATGAACCAAGGAAAAGATGAAGTCTCTCTTGATACCCTTCAATATCTAAAATTCTATTTTAAATACTGCACTAAATCAATCTTAGTAAATAATAAAATTGAAGGAGCTGAATTTTTTAGATTTAAAATTCAAAAAATGAACAGTAAAACCTATAAAATCTCAAGTATATGACAAACAACACCATTTACGATATAATGGTAGTAGCTCAGGAATTTAAAAAGAACAATGCAGAACTACCCAAAAAAAATTCAATGGACTCAACTACTCCAACTTTTCAACAAGAAGCTATTCCAGCTTCAATCCCTTCAAACAATACCATTTGGTGGATTCTGGGAGTTATAATGATAGTTGGTGTTGGGTATTACCTGAATAAACAAAGGAAAGATGATGAAATTTGATAAGTCTTATGATCATTTTTGATATTGTTTTCCTTAAAAAAACCCTTCAATTTAATAAAGAAAAATTTTATTACTTTCAAATCCTTAAAATAGAGCTACTCCTAAATGCTATCTAATGAATACCCTTGTTCCTAAGATGATTTTAGGGTTATGGATAAACGTAATAAGTTTATAGTTACGTTGTAGAATATAGAGTAAGATAATAACTAAAAAAATAAAAATGGGAATATTTGATTTATTTAAAAGAAAAACACAAGCAGAGAAGAATATAATATTTCTTCAGAAATTAAGAAAGCAAACTATTGTAAAAGAAACCAAAAGTATTATGCACAGCATGATTATTTCTGCTGAACATGATTCGTCATGTTTAGATGAAAACCCTAATGGAAAAGGGGAATTCGGTTTAGTCAAAACTAATCCTATACCTGTTTATGGAATTGATAACATACCTGCATATATGGATAAATTGAGGTATGAATATACATCTAAATCAGGAACTACTACATATAATCATGTTGATTTTGTAAGAACTACAGATGCTGATCAATCTAGTATTGGATCAAAAAAACCAAATACTTCTCCTGTTGCTTCAAGCACTTCATCTCCAAATATAAATGGTCATATTGATGTTTACAATATTTATTCGATTGGTGGTGAAAAATTAGCCAAAATTTATGTTAATTGCTATTCTTTGAAGACATCAAATAAAATAATTAATGGATTTATTCATCGCGATAAAGTACCTGCAGAAAAAGATTCAAAAGTTTTGATGGAGTCAATGAAGCACATGAAATAATAAAACATACTACAACAAAACCTAAACTACATTAAAACGTAGTTTAACTAAACGTTGGCGTTCATTTTGAAAACACCAAGAAAATTGACAAACGAAATAAAAATATAAACATATGGGACAATTTGATGACCTATTCAAAAAAAAGGGAATGCCAAAAAAATTAAATATTGGAGGGAAAGAGATAGAAATAAATGCGGATGCAATGGTCTATTCTCAAATTGCACTTGATGCATATAACGTGCAAAATTATCCAGTAGCAATTGAGAATTTTACTAAAGCAATTAATGCTCAGCCTTCAAATCAGAACTTCTACACTATGAGAGGAACTGTTTATGAAGATATGGGCAATGATGAAGCTGCTGAAAGAGATTTTAAGAAAAATCTTGAATTATCACCTGACAGCTATGTAGGAGCTTATCGACTTGGAATGGTTTATTTCAGGAAAAAGGATTTTGAAAATGCAATCAAATGGCTTGAAACCTCATACAACAATATACCTGATGTTGATATGGAGGGTTTAGGACTAGGTAAAAACAATATAATGTTTGTATCAAAAAAGGTTGTAGTTGGAAATCTAGGAAATTTTTTAACCCAAGTCAGACGTTTTGAAGAGGGAATTAGATATTTAGATGAAGCAATTGAAATTGATCCAAACTACCCAAATCCATATATGGCAAAAGGAATGGCATATGCTCAAATGGGACAACCAAGAAAAGGTATTCCATTTTTACAAAAAGCTGCAGAATTAGGTATTCCCCAAGCTGAAATGGCGATTAATATGCTCGAACAACTTGCACAAGAGCAAGACCAAGAAATGGACAATAATCAAAATGAAGAATTAGAACTAGATTTTGTCTTTCGTTCTTCAGACCACTTAAGATATGAAAATGGAATTCACACTTCCGGACCTCACGGAGGTGCCCCTAGAGCAATCAAAGTTGAAGCTAATATAAGTGGAAATGAAGGATACACCGTTACAATGTTTAATACTGATGGTGGACAAGCAAACGTCCAAATGGCACCCAAACAAATGAGATTGGTCGAGATAGACAATGAGAAAATCCAATTGAAAGGATATGGTAATGATAATTTTGGTGCTTCCTTTGCCGACTATGGCTTGACCATATATCATAATGAAGGAAATATTGAGAAGTGCATTTTACATATGTATGACAGGAATGTTGACATAGAATATTTGAATTAAAAAAACGAAACGCCAACATTGGCTAAACGTAATGCAAGCGTAAGTGTTTAAATGAAACTAAGTACATTAAATAATTTCGGTAAGCGGACAGTGAAGTGCCTTGAAAACCCGCACTACGCATAGTCGAGACCGTTGGGACACATAAAAAAATGAAACCGAAATTTTTACAAATAGAAACCGAATCTCCAAGTGAATTTGACCAGATTGCAAATCTCCTGATGAATGATTATGCTATTGAAAATAATGAATCACTTTTCAGATTAACTGAAATTGAGTTCTATTGGAACTCACCGACTCATAACGACAACAGTACATACAATAGAAACCATGTAAATCCAGAAAACGGTGATTGGTTTTTCCATTATTCAGGGGTTGACATTGCATTAAAAAGTGAAAAACTTAAAGGATATGGCGGAATTCTAATTCGTGGTATTTATTGCCTTGAAGAAAAGAAAACATACAAAGGACCTATGGTTTGTGCTATGAAATTGTTTAGTGGAACAAATGCTTTTTCAGATTCAATAAAAACTAAAGTTGTTGAACATAAGTTTGAGCTGGAAGAACTTTCAAAAACTCCAAGAATCGGGTTAGGAAAAAATGCAGAAGAAAGCGGGACAAAACTTTTAGAGTACAGATATACGATTAACCTAGAATGATAGCTGATTGGCAAACTAATAAAATATACTTCTCTGAAAAGCTTAAAATCAAGTTTTCAAAGACTTGTATTCAAATTGAAAAGGAATTAGAAAATCTCGGACAGAAACCAAATTTCTTACCTAAAACAAATGACATTTGGGCAAGAGATTTTATGCCAATTCAAATTTCAGATAATCGATTTCTCGAATATCGTTATGACCCAGATTATTTGAAAGGCAACTCTGAAGAAACAGAAACAAGAGAGATAAAAAGTTACCCTGATATTATTTGCAATGAACTCAATCTTCCCACTATAAAAAGTGACTTAATCATAGATGGCGGAAACATTGTAAAATCTGAAAACACAGTTATTCTAACAGACAAAATTGTTTGGGAAAACGAAAGACATTATTCAGAAAAAGAACTAGTAAAGAAAATACATGAATCATTTGAAGTTGATAATGTTATCCTGATTCCTTGGGATGAAGATTGTGAGTTCGGGCACTCAGACGGAATGCTTCGATTCATAAATAATGACACCGTTCTAATAAGTGATTTTTACGAACAATTAGATTCTGAGTTCAAGAAAGAATTAATAAAACCATTAGAAAAAGCAAAGTTGAATTGCGTATGGTTAAGATGCTCGAAAAAGGAAACTGAATCTAATATTGCCTATATCAACTTCCTGCAAACTAGGCATATAATCCTTGTTCCTTCCTTGAATCGAAAAGAAGATGAAAAAGCATTCGAAAATATAACCGACTGTTTCCCTGATTACGCACAAAATGGGAAAATTAGGAAAATTGATATGAGAGAAATTGTAAGACATGGCGGAGCATTAAATTGCATTTCATGGACGATAAAAAAATAAAACGTGACCCAACAATGTATAAAATGCATTTAAACGCAGTTTAACCAAACCGTAGCTGCAAACATGTCAAATATTAACAAATAGAAAAACTATGAAAAACATGAACCTTTCCTTAATGACACCTTTGAGAGTGCCAAATCAACTTTTATATGCCAAAAAATTTGAAGTTTGGTCAAATGGACAGAAGATAGACGAAGTGTTTGAAGATTTACAACTTTGGGTAGAACAAATTCAAACCGAATCTTTAGACCATGGACTCCAAATCACTGTTAGAAAAAGAGATAGGACACAAGGAGAAATTCACAAGTATATCAAAGAAAGATTTTATTTAGATGTTGCATATGCTACGAATGATAGAATTTTAGTCTGCACTATTCCTGAAAATAGTAATATTAGAAACTATAACTCATTTGATGCATTTGTCAATTTTGCACCTTTTAAGACTCGTGAATATTACGAATTTGATTCTAATGAGCCTTATTGTTGTTCATTGTTTTTTGGCGATAATAACAAGTTAATAAAAGTTTCATATTCGAATGGAATTAGTAGAAATTTAATAGAATGTACATAACGCCAGCAGCTAACACTGTATATAGCAAATAGGGCGTTCGGTGGTATAAGAAAGTTCAGTGCTATTTACCAACACCGCCAAATCGTTGATTTGGCTTTTAAAATGAATAAATTAAAAACAAAATACAACGTTTTAGCTAAATGCAAATCTGAAAGTTTATCGCTTTCTACTGCCCTACTTGCCAAAAACTAAACGTTAGCAAACATAAAATGACAGCAAATGACAAAAGAACAAGCAAAAAAAATATTGTCTGAATCTGTAAACAATATTTTAAACCAACAAAGTCAAATGACAACTCGAGAATTAGAAAAAGAAGTGATATACCAAGGTTGTTATGAAATTTTAAAAAACAGAAAGAAAAAAACGGCTTCTGGTGGCGATTTAATGTCCATGTTTGGTGCATTCTCTAAGTCCACTCAGGACATTATCCCGGTATCTAAAGCATTTTCGGAAGCAGCAATGGAGTTATTCCCTAAAAATTTTGACCATTCTCATGCAATAATCGCAACAGAAGGAATTAAGAATAATATCTTCGAGGACAACATGTGGGATGTTCTAAGGGAGTACTTTCTCGATAAACATGGACAAGACATTGAAGACAACTTGGTAGTTGAGGGAGGTGGTCCCACGTTTATATTAAACTCAAGAAGACAAGTTGAAAACGAAAATACTCAAACAAATGAAAATGTTGAAGTAAAAATAGTTTTTGTTGGTACTCACAAAATCATCGTGACTGTTGGTATAAACATCAAGAACATTACAGGGACATTGACAAATGAGGATGATATGTATAACCTTGAATATGTTACCGATAATGATGAATTTATATTCATTATAAGATATAATAAATCTTTTCAACCTAGATCCTTTGTTGTAATAAATAAAAAGAATGATATACAGGTTGAATATTTTGATAATTAATACTTAAAAAAAGAAATTATGGATAGAAGTCAAATGGATTCAAAATTAGAACAATTAACTCAAGTGCTAAATGCAGTTCATTCAACAAAATCGATTGAAGTTCAAGCAAGAAATTTCCATATAAGTTTCTCTGAGTTATTACAACAGACCAAGAACATGCTTCATAAATATGAATATAAGTGGCCTAATTTATTTCGAATTAAATTTTAAATCCAAGTATTTTGATAACAACTCAGAAGAATTTAACACCCTAATTCACTAATTCTTTCAAAACCAGGATTCAAATGGAATAAATACACTAAAGGATGTACATTTGAAATAGATTGGCCGCAACAAAAAATAATTTTGTTTAGCTAAAGATTTATAAACATAAAAAAAGCCCATCCAAAAGACAGTCTAAAATAAGTCGGGGTGAGAGGATTCGAACCTCCGCTCTCGCGCCCCCCAGACGCGCACTTTAACCGGACTAAGCTACACCCCGAAAATGTTTGCAAATAGCATTGCAAATTTATTACTTTTTGTATATTTAACTGATATACAATTAATTATTAACCGAATCTCAGGTCCCCCAGACGCGCACTTTAACCGGACTAAGCTACATCCCGAAATTGATGGGCAAATATAAACGTATTTTACATTGGGTCTACATCAATCTTTACCCTAACCGATCTTAATTCTTTATCTGTTTTAAGCTGAGCCAGCTGATCAAGTAAAAACTCCTTAACTTTCTTTGGTGAAGCGATCTTTTCGAATTTCATAACAATGATCTTTAGATAGCTGTTTCTAATCCTTGGAATCGATGGATATTCGGGTCCCAGAATACGGGAACCCATTTTTTCCTTTAATAATCCAAGTAATACATCACCTGCCTTATCCACCTTTTCTTTATCCTTGTGCATTACTGTTAGCTTGATCATTCGATAGAATGGTGGATATTGAAAATGCTTTCTTTCAGCTATTTCCTGCTGATACATCCCCTCATAATCATGGGCCATCACCTTCTGAATGATCCAATGATCGGGTTGATAAGATTGTATGATTACTCTACCTCTTTTCTTT
>Ga0114933_10006173_pt1 | contig 10681 bp, 8 predicted proteins | sample 4SBtaG_FD_89691 | JGI IMG/M metagenome (GOLD analysis project Ga0114933, IMG submission 89691) | Deep subsurface microbial communities from Kolumbo volcano to uncover new lineages of life (NeLLi) - 4SBTROV12_W25 metaG | ecosystem: Environmental > Aquatic > Marine > Volcanic | place: Kolumbo... | reverse complement strand
TGGATTGTGACGCCATGTTTGCAAAAAGGTTAGAGTTACCTGACAACCCATCTGCCCATGGACGCCCTCCCCAGGTTCCGCAGGCAAAGTCTACATAGATAAAAGGATTTCTGTCGGGATCATAACCTCCTATAGAGATTCCTGTGTTTCCTCCATCTGATGCAGCCATTACTTTGTCTGGGAGCATCATAGCTAATGCCCCCAAAACACAGTCAACCATCCTAAAGCCGGTTAATCCTCTGGCGGCGCAAGCCGCTGGCAGCACACCGTTTGCAATTGTCCCTTTAGGAGCACTTACTTTTATGCATCGAAAAAAGCCTTCGTTGGCTGGTACATCGTTGGGAAGTATGCATTTTACCCCGCAGTACGTCGCCGCCTTAGTGAACGACAACGTATTATTTATAGCACCTTTAACCTGTTCATCGGTTCCAGACCAATCTGCTTCTAGGCTATCACCCCGCTTTTTGAACTTGACAAATAATCTTATCGGCTTGCCAATATCTACGCCGTCATCATCTATCCAGTCTTCGAAGCTCCATTCGCCATCAGGTAGTTCGGATAAAGCCGCGCGGGTTACGCGCTCTGTATATTCAACAAAATCGTTCATGAAATTAGTCATAGTATCTACGCCGTGTTCTTGGACGAGCTCGAGAAACTGTCTTTCCGCAATGTTACATGCGGCTAATTGAGCTCTTATGTCGCCAAACACTTTGATAGGGACACGCACGTTTGCCTCGATCATTCGCCAAAGCGTATCGTTTCGCGTGCCTTGCTCAAACATGTACATTGGAGGTATGCGAAGACCCTCTTGATAAATTTCTGTGGAATCAGAGGCGTTGGATCCAGCAACTCGACCACCCACGTCAGTGTGGTGACAAATTGTGGCAGCAAAAGCTATTCGTTTTCCCTCATGAAAAATAGGTTTAAAAATAAAAATATCCGGGAGATGCATCCCGCCCTGAAATGGATCATTTAGACAAAATATATCCTCCGGTTTCATAACGGCGCCATATCGCTCTACTACCGAAGCCATAGCCGTTGGTATCGATCCAAGATGCCCTGGAAGCGTCAACCCTTGAGCAACCAGGTTCCCATTAGCGTCACAAAATGCTGTAGAAAAATCCATATTATCACGCAGCACGCCTGAGTAGGTGGTGCGAACAATTGTTAGAGCCATTTCATCTGCTATGGAAATAACAGCGTTTCTTAACAGCTCAAATTGTATTGGATCCCAATTTGCTTCTTCCATTATATTACCTTCCACCAACTAGATTTAACTAAGTTTGCTACGGAAAAAATCTAATAGGAAGCGCAAAACTACTCCTAGATTTTGAATTCGCATCTATGATAGCCGAGCTCGTGTGCTAACTCAACTTAAGAGACTAAGGGTGATTTCTATAAGTAGGTCTTAGTATTGTAATTAACGACAACGGCCCAAAATTTCAAAAATCCACATAATTAACTCTAATTTGGAAATATTAATTTAGATAGTTCTTGATAATTCTGGACCCTCCAAGTGGGTTGAATATGAGAGGCATCGGCTGTTTTTTTGTCTGTGACGCCAGTTAAAATTAAAATGGAGGGCAACCCTGCTTTATTGGCAGCAGCTATATCAGTTTCAAGATTGTCGCCTATTACTATTGTCGATCCATTGTTTTCGTTGACAACCCCCAACGCAGTTTCGATCATTAAACTGTTTGGTTTTCCAAGAATAATTGGTGTTCTTTTTGTCAGCAATTCGATAGTTGCTAGGACCGTTCCATTTTCGGGCAATATTTGAGAGCCTACCTTTATACACTTATCACCATTTGTCGCCAGGAAACGAACGTTTCCTCTCAAAAGAGAACAAATATAAGTTATATCATTAAAATTTATCTTTGGATCGAAACCAACTAAGAGGTCATCCGGATCATCATATGTAATAAAAGCGCCTGCGTCCTCTACGATTTTATGAAGATTTTTGCTGCCGACAACTGAAACCCGCCTTCCCTTAACTATCTTAGCCGCTGCCATAGCTGACGTTATGACAAGATCGCTATCACAAGCTATTCCTAGACTGACTAAATGTTTTGATACTTGCTCCGATGATCTATCAGAGCGGTTAGTTATAAATCTATAGTCTATGCTCGATTCTACCAGTTTGGCGATAAATTCAACTGCGCCATTAATTGCGGTACTCCCGCTGTAGATAGTGCCGTCTAAATCAAAAAGAATCGAAGTTGCTTTCATTTCAAAGAACCAAAAGTCGATAACACGACTTCTCAAAAAAGCTTTGCTTGCCAAAGCAATAATTTAAATTCCAATATGCATAAAGTATAACTCGGACTTGGGGAAATAAAATGGATTTAAATCTACGTAACAAGACGGTGCTCATTACAGGGGGTTCAAAAGGAATAGGATTGGCCTGTGCTAAAGAGTTCGCAGCTGAGGGCTGCAATCTCCATCTAGTTTCAAGAACCAGCGAGGATCTTGAAACGGCTAAGAAAGAAATTGAGGCAGAAAATAATATACAAGTAACAATACACAGCTTGGATTTATCAAACTCCACTAATGTCGATCAACTAGCAAAAGATTGTCCAAAAATAGATATATTGGTTAATAACGCGGGAGCTATTCCAGCAGGCGATATACAAGCAATAGATGAAGAAAGGTGGCGCGCGGCCTGGGACCTGAAAGTTTTTGGTTACATAAACATGACACGCCGATACTACCCTATAATGAGAGATACGGGTGGGGGCGTTATTATGAATGTTATAGGCTTGGCTGGCGTTAGGGTCGACAAAAACTACATAGCAGGGTCTGCCGGAAACGCGTCAATTATCGGCTTCACTCACGCAATGGGAGCATACGCTTTAGATGAGGGGATGAGGGTTTTAGGCGTGTGCCCTGGAGCGGTTCAGACAGAAAGAATTACCACAATGCTGAAAACAAGAGCCAAAGACGAAAAGGGCGATGAAAGCCGCTGGCAGGACTATTTTTCTGGGATGCCCCTTAATCGCCCCGCTCTGGTCGAGGAGGTTGCTGATGTCGTTGTATTCCTTTGTTCCGAAAGAGCCTCTTGGTTAACCGGCACCACCATTAACCTAGATGGAGGCGTGGCAAATAGAGGGGGGTATTAACTAAAAAATGTCGACTGTAATTACCGGACTTTTGTTAAAAGGGACAATATTTTAAAAGTAAATATTGATAATAGAGATGTGCGAGAGAACCCATGCAAAAAAAATTTGCGGCTGTGATAGGAGATTAAAGAATGGATGACAACCAAACTACCGAAGGCTTTATGTCTATGAAGGGTGGTGGCTACTATTCAAAAGCAACCATCGGAGCAAAGCATGTTATCGATAACGCGGCACATTTAATTGTTGATTCATTAACACGGATGAATCCGCCAGATGATGGGACTACTTTTACAGTAGCTGACATGGGATGTGCCGATGGCGGCACGTCTATATCAGCAGTAGGAGAAATACTTAAGTTTATAAGGAAAAAAACTCCATCTCGGCCGATACAAATGGTTTATACGGATCTTCCAAAGAATGATTTCAGCCAAGTTTTCCAGAATGTACATGGTCAAACTGATATGGCAACATACATCAACGATATTGATGACCTATATGTTTTCTCTTCAGCAACCTCCTTCCATAAACCAATATTTCCTGCCGGCTCACTAAATCTTGGTTTTTCAGCAACTGCGTCTCATTATGTAAGTGAGCAACCATGCATAATTTCTAACCATATCCATATGGTTGGATCTTCGGGCGAAGAACGGACAGCCTATCAAGAACAGGGAAAACTTGATTGGGAACAGATGCTTCTTAACAGGGCGAGGGATCTAGCTCCAAAGGGAAGGCTGGCACTATTCAATTTTGGAATTGATGAAAAGGGAAGATACTTAGGTTCAACCGGTGGCGTAAATATGTTCGATACTTTTAATCTGTTATGGAAATCATTGGTAGATGATGGAACAATTTCAGAGGAAGAGTATCTTAATACAAATTTTCCTCAAAGCTACAGGACAGTAAAGGAATTTACTGCCCCCCTAGATGACGAGAACAGTCGCGTGTATGAAACTGGCCTGCGTATGGAACATGTTGAGACCCGAGTAGTGGCCTGCCCTTTTGCAGAGGACTTTAAGCGCCACGGCGATAGCGTCAGATTCGCCAAAGAATATATCCCCACACTGAGATCTTGGAGTGAGGCTACGTTTGCTAATGGTTTATCAAACGACAGACCACTCGAAGAACAGCGCAAAATACTAGATACCTTTTATGGCAAATATGAGAGCCTGGTGGCAACGTCGCCCGCTGGTCATGCCATGGATTACGTTCATTGTTATCTAATAATCAGAAAAGACTTTTAAATACCAAGGAAAAACTAAACAAATCGTTTTTATGGAGCCCAAAATGTTACCCCAACAGCCTTTAATAACCGGAAGACGTCATATGGTTGTGGCTGGACATTATCTTGCCAGCGAAGCCGGTTTAAAGATTTTAGAAGCAGGCGGTAATGCTATAGATGCAGGTGTTGCAGCGGGTATAGCACTTGGAGTGTTACACAGCGACCAGGTACAATTTTCCGGCGTAGCTCCTATGCTGATTTATGTTAAGGAACTAGATAAAGTGATTAGTGTGGCTGGACTTGGACACTGGCCTAAGGCAGCCAATTTAGAGTTTTTTGAAAAAGAGCACGGTGGCCGAATACCGCTCGGTATTCTTAGAACCATTGTGCCCGCCGCCCCAGATGCCTGGATAAAGACATTATCTAATTTTGGGACAATGTCATTTGCAGATGTTGCATCGACCGCGATTAAATATGCTGGAGAAGGCTTCACTGTTCACCCAACTATGGCGAATTTTCTCTGGCGATACCGTGAAAACTACAAAATTTGGCCATCTAATCAAGCTATCTGGCAAAGAGATGGGCAGCCTCTCAAAGAAGGAGACCTACTAGTTCAAACGGATCTTGCCAGAAGCTTGCAGTATATAGTGGATGAAGAAGCTGCGGCTTCATCTAAAGGTAGGCAAGCTGGATTACAAGCCGCTCGCGATGCCTTTTATAAAGGGGATATCGCTGGTAAAATTCTTCAGTTTCACAAAGAAAATGGGGGCCTTTTAACAGCTGAAGACCTCTCAGAATACTCCACACCCATAGAAGAGCCACTCTCCATACGATATAAAAATATAAACGTTTATAGTTGCCAGCCATGGTGCCAAGGGCCTGTGTTACTGCAGATGCTCCGTATCTTAGAAGGGTTTGATCTTGCAGGGTTGGGGCACAACTCTGTGGATTACATCCATATCATAGCCGAAACCATCAAGTTATCATTTGCCGATCGTGAGAGCTTTTATGGGGATCCAAATTTTGTGGATGTGCCTATCCAACAGTTGCTCTCAGATGATTTTGCTTCGAAACGCCGAGCATTGATTAATCCGGAGAAAGCCTTTCCTGTTATGCCGCCAGCCGGCGAGCTAGACGGCTACGGCTTTACTCCTTTTCCGGCTACTGCAAATGCAGCCGCCTCTTTTTCTGCCCCTGACACTTCTTATACTTGCGCAATTGATAAAGAGGGCAATGTCTGTTCCATTACGCCTTCGGATGTATCTTTTGAAAGTCCTGTGATTCCGGGACTTGGCTTTTGTCCTTCGGCAAGAGGTTCACAGTCATTCGCAATGGAAGGACACGCCTCGAAGATAGAACCAGGCAAGCGGCCACGGCTGACACCCAACCCTGCAATGGCTTTCCAACCCGGCCACCTAATTATGCCCTTTGGGGCACCAGGAGGCGACACACAACCGCAAGGTATGTTGCAAGTACTCCTTAATCACCTTGTGTTTAAGATGGATATACAAACGGCTATCGAGGCGCCGCGCTTTAGCACCCACAGCCAACCAAATTCGTTTGAACCGCACGATTGTAAGCCTGGCCGGTTATCAATAGAAGAAGAGATTGGTAAAAATATTGGCGAAAAATTAGCGGGACTTGGGCATGATATAGAATGGCTTCCCTCACGATCTGACGCCGTTGCAGGTGTTTGCGCTATTAGTGCTAATCTAGAAACTGGTTTAATTTCTGGTGGTGCAGACCCTAGGCGATCTGGTAGAGCCATGGGGTGGTAATATAAGCAGCCTATATATTTTGGCGTAGCTTTATATATTAATTATCCTAATCTATTTTCCATAAGTCGCATTAACCAAAGCATCCACATCGTCACGGCTGGGTACACCTTTACGTCCACCGAAGCGTGTACATTTTATCGCAGCAGCAGCACATGCAAATTGACCTGCTTTTAAAATAGACATCCCCTCGCAAACACCTAAAGCAAACGCACCATGGAAAACATCACCAGCAGCAAGGGTATCTACCGCTTTTATCTTAGGGGGCCTAATTTCTTTTATTTCTCCATGCTCACACCAAATAAAACCTTTATGACCGCGTGTAACACCGCATAACACCCCTAGTGATTTCGAATGCTCTATAAGATTTGTCTTTATGTCCTCTGATCCTGAAAACAGTTTAAAACCTGGCTCTGAAAAAATTGCGTGGGTAGCAAGCGGAGCTAGTTCCCGTAATACTGCCGGATCGGCAACATCACCATCAAATATCCTTAAAATACCCTTTTTTCTTGCCTCATTCATGATAGCTGAAGCACCTTCTGGCCACCTAACGTCAGCCAGAACACAGTCTATATCTTCGAGTTCATATATAGGTAGCCAAGACACATCTGAGCCTAGTAATGTATCAAAATAAGATACAACTAAACGATGTCCTTTCTCATCAACTAATACTGAAGACATCGCAGTTTTTGCACCCTCTACTCGCCTAATTGAGCTGGTATCAACTCCTATACTTAACAGATCTTTTAAGAAAAAATCACCCACACTATCATTACCAATTCGCCCCCATACTTTTACATCCCCTCCCAAAGCAACGGTTGTTGCTGCAGCGGCTACCGCCATACCCGCACCAATTACGACACCATCCTGCGCCATTATCTTCGCATCGCCCGCCGATAACTTTGGAACTTTGAGAATTGTATCAACTACACATGCACCTAAGCTGATAAACTTCTTGGGATTATTTTTTCTTAATATCATCTCTTATATAGTCTCAGTAAGGAAAATTTTCCGAAGTAGCTTGCTACCCTAATCTAAGATAAAATTTATAAATTCTAACACATACAAATTTTCACCATTATAAGCCCCCATAAAAAAGGTACATCAAAAAAAGAAAGAACCAGCGTTGTAGTATTATATCTTCTTCTGCTATTCTTGCCTGAGGAAGTGCTTTTTTTTATCTTCGGAATGACATGCCCACCCTACTTCATTTACCTCTTGATCCTTTTTCAAGAAAAATTAGGATTTTATCTGGAGAAAAAAAAATACTCTTATCACTGGCTGTTGAGCCCATTTGGGAACGCAGGAGCGAATTTCTCGCCGTCAACCCCGCGGGAACAGTTCCTGTTATGATTGAAGATGACGGCGCTACAATAGTTACGTCACAAGCTATAGCAGAGTATTTGGAAGAAACTTCGGCAGAGCCTCCTCTAATATGGGGCACAGCCATAGAGCGCGCGGAAATTAGACGGCTCTGCAGCTGGTTCGATATTAAATTCAATGCTGAAGTGACTGAATATCTGCTGGGTGAGAAGATCATGAAACGTTTTCTTGGTTTGGGGGAACCTAGTAGTGAGAATATAAGAGCTGGTTATACCAACATTGACACTCACCTCAGTTACATCGAATATCTAGCTGAACACCGTTCCTGGTTAGCCGGTGAATACTTTTCTCTCGCAGACATCACTGCCGCGTCACACATATCGTGTATTGATTACCTGGGAGACATAGCATGGGAGGATTATCAACAAGCGAAACAATGGTACGCGCGAATAAAATCCAGACCAAGTTTTCGTCCCTTGCTTGAAGATTTAATTCCAGGAACACAGCCACCGGCTCATTATAAAAACTTAGATTTTTAGTCAATATCATGAAAAGTTTACTTCATTCTCAATCCAGAAACCTTTTCTGGAAATTAGCCGCGTTCTATGCGACGTACTTTTTTGTCTTTGGTATTTACATGCCATACTGGCCACTATGGCTAAATGATATTGGATTAACCCCCATTGAAATCGGATGGGTGCTGGCAGGAGCATTTTGGATAAAAGTAATTGTTCAACCGGCTGTAGCCCATTTTTCAGACGCAACCGGAAGAACAAGAATTTTAACTGCTGTTCTAATGGGCATGAGTGCTATCGGTTTTATTATCCTGTCTGATTTACGAAGCTTCTGGCTTGTTTTCCTCCTAACACTGATAACAGCTGCTTGCTACCAACCCGTTTTACCTATCATGGAGAGTGTCATTCTCCATTTCGCTAAAATACGGAAGTTGCGGTATGGAGATATCAGACTTTGGGGTTCTGTTACCTTCATCATCGCGACTTTAGGAGGCGGCTGGTTATTTGATGAAGGAAGGAGTGATCGAATTATATGGCTCTTGGTTGGCGGAATGACATTAGTATCGTTGTCTTGCTTACTCGTACCAAATCCGGTGAGGTTCGAGCGCACCAGCTCTAAAATAAAAACCCATATGGAAATATTCTTATCACCCCTCTTTATCTTCTTTTTAATAACAACAGGACTAACACATGTCAGCCATTCAGTACTCTACGGTTTTGGGACCTTGTATTGGCGTTCCCTAGGCCATTCAGAAGTAATTATAGGATTATTCTGGTCAGTTGGGGTGCTAGCAGAAATTGTTTTATTCACAACTATAGGAAGAATTGAAAAAAAAATAGGGTACTTGTTTTTACTTTCATTGGCATCGGTGGCAGCGGTCATCCGCTGGCCATTGCTTGCAATTTTTGACAGCCAATTCGCTATTATCTTATTGCAAATACTTCACGGTTTTACTTTTGGCGCTGCGCATTTAGGCGCTATGGCTTTTCTAACCCAAAATGTTCCCCGTGAAATCTCAGCAATTGGGCAAAGTTTGTATTACACTTTGGTTGGCGGCATTTTTTCAGGGTGTATGCTGCCGTTTGCTGGCATGTTATATAGTGACCTTGCTGGCGATGCCTTTTTTGTAATGAGCTGCGTTGCCGGATGTTCTCTAATCAGCCTATTTATTTTAAATCAAATAGCCAAACAAAATCCCAAGGCTATTTCAAATTGAATGCGCTAAACAACGAAGACTTTTCGGTGAAAACTTTCTAACCTTCATTTGGAGGACTATGGCGACGCAAGATTGGAGTTATAGCCATACCAAATACAAGAACTAATACCGGTATTCCAAAAGCTTTAAAGGTCACCCACGTATCAGTTTCAAAAAGCCGCCAAACTATTTCGTTGACTATCGCCAGGAAAAAAAACATGCCTATCCATAATTTGGTTATCAATATCCAACCGGGATCCGTTAATTGGAGCATTCGTCCCAATAATATCTTCAAAAAGTTTTGTCGAAAAATAAGCCCAAGAATTAATGCAACCGCAAATAAAATATTAACGATAGTGGGTTTGATTTTTATGAAAATTTCGTTGTCGAAATACAAAGTGAGGCCGCCAAAAACCATAATCAAAAGACATGTTATAGCTGGCATAGGCGGGATTGATCTCTCTATCCAAAACGTAATCAATATGACCGCCAGTGTTGCCGCCATCAGAGCAGCTGTTCCTATCATTATCCCATAAAAATAATTGACAGCAAAAAACACTCCCAAAGGCCCTAAGTCTATAAGTGTCTTCTGGCCGCCTGAAAGTCTAGCTTCCGTCATGCCGCTTCTCCTTGCAGGTTTACACGGGCAGCCTGGCAAACAGCGGAATAGGCCTGACTTATTATTTCTGGTTCAGCGTCAAACAGTCTAGCTTCCTCCGAAAGGATTTTCCTCCAAGCTTTAGCGCCAGGTTCTGCATGAAATAATCCCAGCATATGCCGTGTTATTGATTTAACCGGGACCCCCTCAGATTTTTTATTCGCTGCGTAATCAATCATAGTGTCTATAACATGTTCTCGGGTCGTCTGTATTCCCGGCTCCCCATAAATTAATTTATCAACCGTTGATAGGATCCAGGGTGTTTTGTACACCACTCTCCCGAGCATAACACCATCCAGTTTTGATAGATGATGTCTCGCCTCTTCGACGGTTTTTAGACCTCCATTTAGGATAATTTTTAATTTGGGCCATCTTCCCTTCATTTCTTCTACCAAGGAATAGTTTAAGGGTGGAATATCGCGATTCTGAGAAGGGTTTAGTCCTTTTAAAAATGCTTTACGAGCATGAATGGTAAAAACTTCACAACCTGCACTTGCTATTTTCTCTATAAAATCTGGAAGAACATCTTCGGGATTCTGATCATCAACTCCTATGCGGCATTTAACTGTTATTGGTATTTTTACAACTCGGCTCATTGATTCAACACATTTGGCAATAACGCTTGGCTCTTTCATAAGACATGCCCCAAAATAACCATTTTGGACGCGGTCACTGGGGCATCCTACATTTATATTTACTTCGTCGTATCCCCAATCTTCCACTATTCGTGCACATTCTGTCATTTGGAACACATCTGACCCGCCCAACTGCAGAGCAATCGGATGCTCCTCAAAGTTAAAATTTAGAAGGCGTTTTTTATCACCAAAGAGGATGGCAGGCGTTGTAATCATTTCGGTGTAAAGCCTCGCCCGTTTG
>Ga0114933_10006172_pt1 | contig 10681 bp, 11 predicted proteins | sample 4SBtaG_FD_89691 | JGI IMG/M metagenome (GOLD analysis project Ga0114933, IMG submission 89691) | Deep subsurface microbial communities from Kolumbo volcano to uncover new lineages of life (NeLLi) - 4SBTROV12_W25 metaG | ecosystem: Environmental > Aquatic > Marine > Volcanic | place: Kolumbo... | reverse complement strand
GCGAAGCTCCGTGCATCGTCGGCTCGGACCGGCCCGCGCAGGGGGAGCTCACGCGAGGTCTGCACGACGAGGCGGCGCGAAGGGTCGTCCTGGGTCAGCGGTCGCCAGTCCGAGCAGGGCGCCTCGGCCTCGCCAATGCCGTCGTACCAGATGAAGTTCTGGATGTGCCAGGAGCACACATCCCGGACCTCGCCGCCCAGGTCGATGCCCGCCGGGGTGACCTCGACCGAGCTCAGCCGGACCTCCTGGGCCACGAGCGTGACGGTCTTGCCGGCGAGGGCGGCGGTCAGGAGCGCATGCAGCATGCTTGAGGGCTAACCCTCGGGCTTCTACAGGGCCTCCAGGCTCAGGACGAAGGCTCGCCAGGCCAGCACCGCGGTCACCAGGCCGACGCTCAGGCACAGGCTGAGCAGGCAACGCCCGACGAAGTTGCGGAAGTAGCCCTCCAGGATGTCCGCGCGGATTCGAGGGGCGGGCTCGGCGTCCCGGACCAGGTGCAGCTGGGGACGGCCCCGCCGCAGGGTCTCGTGCTGGAGCCGGCGCGTCTCGTCCAGGGCGTCGCGGTAGGCGGTGACGAGCTCGGGCGTGAACGTGGCCCGGTTCTCCCGCGCGGCGGCGTGGGAGTCGGGCCTTTCATCGGCAAACCGCAGCTCTTTGCGCTTGGGGACCATGCGTTCCTCCGTGTTGCATGGCCCCTCGGATCATCGCCGGGTCACTTCACTTACGACTTGCTCTCGATCTGCTTGGTCGCGCCCAGGTTGTTGGCGATCTGGGCCAGGTCGACGCCGATGCCGGCCTTGAGCTCCTCGACCAGGGTCACCGCGTTGGCGGCCCGGCCGCCGCCGCCCTGGGGCAGCACGGTGATCTTGTCGACGTGCACGTCCTGGATGGTCCCGACCAGGGCGCCCATCACCTTCTCGAGCTTCTGCATCAGGAAGATGTCGCGGGCGTTCTCGCCGCCGTTCTTCCAGGTCTGGATCATCTCTTCGAGCACCGCCGCGGTGGCCTTGCCGTCCTCGATGATCTTGGCGGCCTTGGCCTTGGCGTCGGCCTGGTCGGCCTCCATCTGGGCCTGGGCAGGAGCGACGACGTCCGCCTGCAGTCGCCGGCGCGTCTGCTCGACGCGGGCCTTCTGGGTCAACAGCTCGGCGTGGGCCTTGGCCACGAGGGCCTCGACCTCACCGCGCTCCTGGGCCACGACGGCGCCGCGCTTGGTGGTGGCGTCCAGCACCCGCTTGTCGGTCTCGGCCTGGGCGATCTCGATCTCGGCCTGGCACTCGGTGATGCGGGCACGCTGGCGCGCTTCGGCGTCCTGGATCATCGCCTGGGCGCGCGCGTCGGCCTCGGCGATCTTGGCGCTCCGGATCAGCTCGGCGGTGGTCTTGCGACCGATGCTGTCGAGGTAGCCGACCTCGTCGCTGACGTTCTGGACCTTCAGCACATCGAGGGTGAGCCCGAGCTTCGACAGGTCGTGCTCCGCCTCGTCGAGCAGCTTCTCGGCGAAGGCGATCTTGTCCTCGTTGACCTCTTCCGGGGTCAGCTGCGAGAGCACGCCGCGGAGGTTGCCCTCCAGGGTGTCCTTGGCGACCATGATCAGCTCCTTGCGGGGCCGGTCGAGGAAGCGCTCGAGCGCGTTGCCGAGGACCGGCTGGTGGCCGGCGATCTTCAGGTTGGCGACGCCCTGGACCGTGAGCGGGATGCCGCCCTTGGAGTAGGCCCCCTGGACCTGGACATCGACGGTCATGTTCGTCAGGTCCATGCGGCTGACGCTCTCGACCAGGGGCCACTTGATGCGGCGGCCGCCCTTCAGGAGCTCGTAGCCCTTCTTGCCGGCGCTGGGCTTGTAGTCACCGCCGGAGAAGACCAGGACCTCGTTCGGTCCTGCGATGTAAAGGAGGTTCTTGACAGTCAGCCACAGGGCGATGCCGCCGAAGAACAGGAAGAAGAGGACGACGGCCAGGGTCGCGGTCAGGGTGACGGGATCCATCTACTTCTCCTCCTGGTCGGCCTGGGCTTCGAGCGCGGGGCTCGCCAGGATTCCGACCACGTCGACACCGGTCGACTGCTTGAGCTCGCCGAGCACCCCGGAGACCATCGCCGGGTAGCTGGAGACGTGTGCGGGCAGCGCTGTGCCGCCGCCGTCGTCGAGCAGGACCACCTCGTCCACCTCGATCGCGTTGACCTTCTGGACGACGGTCTCGAGCACGGTCTCGAGGTTCTGGATGAGGAAGATGTCCTTGGCGTCATCGCCGGCCTTGTTCCAGGCATCGGTCATGAGCTGCAGGACCTCGGCCGCGGCGCGGCCTGACTCTTCGGTGTAGGCCGCCTGGCCGCGGGCCTTCAGGGTCTCCGCCTCTTGCTGCGCCTGGGCGGGCAGGACGACATCGGCGGTGAGCCGGAGCTCCTCGAGCTGCTTTCGGAGCTCCTGCAGCTCCTGCTCGGCTTCGGCGCGGGCCTGGAGCGCGGCCTGGCTGGTCCGCTCGACCTCGGACTGGGCCTTGGCGTCGAACTCGGCTTTGGCCTGGGCGACCTGGTTCTGGGCCTGCAGGATCGAGGCCTGGGCCTTCTGGCTCGCGACCTCGCCGGCACGACGCGCCTTGGCTTCGCTCTGCTCGGCTTCCGACAGGTTGTTCGCCTCGGCGACCTTGGCGTCCCGGAGTACGTCCGAGATCGCCTTGCGGCCGATGGAGTTGAGGTAGTTCACGTCGTCGGTGACCGACTGGATCTTCAGCGTGTCGAGCTGGAGTCCCAGTCGGCGGAAGTCCTCGTCGGACTCCTTGGTGAGCTCCTCGGCGAAGCGGAGGCGGTCTTCGTTGACCTCCTCCGGGGTCAGGCCCGCCAGGACGCCACGCAGGTGACCCTCGAGGGTCTCCTTGGCGACGCGCTTGATCTCGTTGGGATCCCGTCCGAGGAAGCGCTCGATCGCGTTGCCGACGATCGCCGGATTCTTCGACACCTTCACGTTCGCGATCGCGTGCACGTTGAGCGGGATGCCGCCCTTGCTGTACGCGTTGGTCGTGCGGATGTCGATCGCGATGTTCCGGACATCCATGCGCTCGACACGCTCGAGGATCGGCGTCTTCCAGGCCATGCCGCCGAAGACGATTCGGTAGCCGACGTCGGTGCCGTCGGCGAGCTTGCGCTGCTTGCCGGAGAAGACGAGGATTTCGTTCGGCTCACAGATGTGGAGCAGGCTCTTCGCCACGCCGGCGATGAGTCCGAGCACCATCACTGCGCCGACCGAGCCGCAAAGGAGTGCGGTCAGGGCTTCCATGTTGGGAACCTCAGGCTTGGGGGGTCAACGGAAAGGGGTGCGCCGAAGGCGCAGGGGAAAACGACGAGTTTTCCCCTTGTAAGGAACTGTCAGGGCTTGGAGGGGAGGGCGGTGACCACGGCGACTCCGTCCACGATGCGGACGACCAGGGCCTGGCTGCCTCGAGGGATCTCGCCCTCGTCGGTCACGGCGATGAGCTCGACGTCGGCTCCGCCCATGCGCACGCGGATCTTGCCGCGCTTGCCGGGGGCCACCGTGAGCAGCACGTCGCCGATCTCTCCGCCCAGCTGGCGGCTGTCGGTGAGTGTCCTCACGGTGTTCCGCTTCAGGCTTCGGAAGGTGGCCGCCGCCGCGTACCCGATGACGAAGCCGGTGGGCACGGCGACGCCCGCGACCACGGCTGCCGCGAGGGCGCCGATTGCGGTCAGGGCTGCGCCCACACCGCCGAAGCTGGCGAGGAAGAAGGTCCAGAAGCGGAAGGAGAGCAGGGGGTTGAAGATCAGGGCATCGGCGGCTCCGCCGACGTCGGCCTTTTCCAAGGCCAGGTCCTTGTCGGCGTCCCCGTCCGCATCGGCGTCGGCGTCGGCGTCCACGTCCGCATCGGCGGTCAGGTCGAGGTCGATGTCCTTGTCGAACTCGATGTCCTTGTCGAACTCGATGTCCTTGTCGAGGTCGATGTCCTTGTCCGCGTCGAAGTCCTTGCCGCCCAGGACGATGGAGGCTCCGATGAGGACGCTTCCAAAGGCGAAGGCTGCGAGGTAGGCAGTGAGCATCAGGGGGCACCCGTCGTACGCCGGCGGGGCGATTTGATTTCAGGGAGTGGCAGTGTCCACCATCACGGCCAGTGCGATCCATCCGGCGATGAAGCACAGGCCGCCGATCGGCGTGATGGCCCCCAACCAGCGCACCCCGGTGAGCGTCAAAGCATAGAGCGATCCTGCAAAGACGACGGTGCCCGTGAGGAACAGCCAGCCCGGAAGCCAGGGCGCGTTCGGCAGGACTCCGAGGCCGCAGAGCGCCAGCCCATGGATCAGGTGATAGCGGGCGCCGGTCTTCCAGACCTCGATCAAGTCCGCGTCGACGCGGCCCTCGAGGCCATGGGCTCCGAAGGCCCCTGCGGCGACGCCGAGCGCCATCACGACCGCCCCGATGCGCAGCCAGGGCATCAGGGGCCGAAGAGCGAGATGTGCCAGATCCGCTGGTTGTCGGTGTCGACGCTCACGGTGAAGTCGGGGTACTCCAGCCGCCGGAGCCAGTAGTAGCCCTGGTCGTCCTGGTAGTAGTCGAAGTCCTCGGCGTCCCCGTAGAGCTGCAGCACGCAGCGGGCCGAGACGTTCATGCCGAGGCCGTCGGCGTCGGCGCCGTCCCAGTCGGATTGGATGTAGATGCCGTAGGCGGTGTCGTCCGCGTCCGGCACCCCGTCGTTGTCGAAGTCGTCGAAGAAGGCGAAGACCTCGCCTCCCCAGTTGCAGTAGAGCCAGTCGTCGTCGAAGTTCGACTCGCACTCCCCCGTCGTGCCGTTGCTGGCGTTGAGCTCGGAGAAGCTCATCTGTGCGCAGAGCCCGTCCGCGCAGCCGGCGGCGATGTCCATGCGGTCGCCTGGATCGAGGGGGACGCAGTCGGGCAGCAGCTCGAGCGCCTCTTCGGGCGTCTCGGCGTTCTGGGCGACCTCAAGGCACTCCCCGCTGGGGGCCTTGGTGAGCCCCTCGGGGCAGTTGCACGCAGCGAGAAGCAGCAGCATGGTGAGTCCGTCGTTTCCCTCGTGCCCTAACCGGGCCTCACCGGTCCGTGGTCGTGATGCTCGCTCTCAGCCTTCTCTCCGCTTGTTGCCGCGACGCCGCGCCGCCTCCGATGGCGACGCTGGAGCCCCTCACCGCCGCCGAGGGCGAGGTGATCGAGGTCCCCTTGGACGAGGTCGTCCTCGCCGATGACGTCGAGGTCACCCTCGACGCCGATCGCGAGCTCGCCGCAGCCGTTGACGGCGAGCTCATCCGCGTCGTGCCCGAGCCCGGGTGGACCGGCGAGGCCTCGGTCTTCGTCCACGCCCTCGACGGCTGCGGAGAGGAGGGCAGCACAGAGCTGATCGTCCAGGTCGGCGCTCAGTACATCGCCGCGGGGGACTGCTCTACCGAGTTCGTCTACTCGGGCTCCGCGCAGTCGGTCGCTGTAGCCGGGGAGTTCAACGGCTGGGATCCGACGGCGACGCCGCTCGAGTACGTCGACGGGGCGTTCCGTGCCTCGATGGACCTCGCCGAGGGCGCGTGGCCCTACAAGCTCGTGGTCGACGGCGCCTGGCACTGCGATCCACAGGCCGACTTCATGCAGTGCGACGAGGGCTACAGCTGGGACGCCTCCTGCGGCGGGGGCGACAGCTGCAACTCGATGGTGGTGGTGCCGGACTGCAGCCAGCCTCGACTGGAGCTCGAGGCTCTCGATCACGGCGCCGGCGAGGTGGAGATCGACGTCGTGTTCGTGCCGGGTCTCGACGGCGCTCAGCTCTCCGAGGCGTCGGTCACGCTGAACGGCGTCGAGGTCTCCGACGAGCTCGGCGAGCTGTCGATCGGGCTCGACGAGCCGATCCGCTACACGCTCCGGGTCAACGCCACGGACGCCGACGGGAACGCGGCCGAGGAGCTGTACATCCCTCTGTGGAACGACGACCGCGCCTGGGAAAACGGGCTGATGTACTACGCCTTCGTCGACCGCTTCGCGGACGGCGACGCCACCCTGAACGAGCTCGAGGGCACCAACCACTGGGAGACCGACTACTTCGGCGGCGACTGGCAGGGGGTCATCGACAAGCTCGACTACCTCGACGAGCTGGGGGTCACCGTCATCTGGCTCACCGCGCCCCAGGACAACGGCCAGGGGGCCTGGGGTGACCAGTGCGGCGCCAACTACAGCGGCTACCACGGCTACTGGCCCTCCGACGCCTTCGCGGTCGAGGAGCACTTCGGCGACGACGCCCTCCTGCGCGAGCTGATCGACGAGGCCCACGCCCGCAACATGCGCGTGCTCACCGACTGGGTCGCGAACCACGTCCACGAGGACCATCCCTACGCGGTCGACCACCCCGAGTGGTTCAACGGCTACCTGATCTGCGAGGGGGACGTCTGGAACACCGACCCCGAGACCTGCTGGTTCGACGGCTTCCTGCCGGACATCGCCTACTACCAGAAGGAGCCGCTCGTCCAGATGGTCGATGACGCCGTCTGGTGGGTGAAGGAATACGAGCTCGACGGCTACCGGGTCGACGCGGTGAAGCACATGCCGCACTCGGTGTTCTTCAACTTCCAGAGCCGCGTGCGAAACGAGATCGAGCACACGGCGGCCGGCGGAGTCGAGGACTTCTACACGGTCGGAGAGACCTTCACGGGCGACCGCGGGACCATCAAGGCCTACGTGAACGAAGACGAGCTCGACGCCCAGTTCGACTTCACGCTGTACTGGTCGATCCTCAGCGTCATCGGCCGCGGCGAGGGCAGCCTGCTCGACCTGGAGGGGACCTTCGAGGACAGCGAGGACTACTACCAGGGCTACCTGATGTCGACCTTCCTCGGGAACCACGACGTCGAGCGCTTCATCGCCCACGCCGCCGGCGAGGTGAACAGCCTCTACGGCGACGGCGCCTGTCCCGAGGGCTGGATCCGCGGCCCGGACGAGGCCCCCGGCTGGGACGAGCCCTACGACCGGCTGATCCTGGCCTGGACCTGGCTCCTGACCCACGAGGGCCTGCCGCTGGTGTACTACGGCGACGAGGTCGGCCTGCCCGGCTACCACGACCCCGACAACCGCCAGATGATGCGCTTCGACGAGGAGCTGTCCTGGAACGAGCAGCGCGTGCTCGAGCACGTCCAGGCCCTCGGTCAGGCGCGGCAGGAGCACCCGGCGATGTCGGCCGGGAGCCGCACGAGGTGGTGGGAGGAGTCCGACGTGCTCGGCTACGCCCGGGTCGAGGGGGAAAGCCAGGTCCTGGTCGTGATCAACCGCTCCTGGGAGGACCGCACGCTGGAGAACGGCTTGTCCTTCGCGGGGCTGTCGGATGGGACCTTCACCGACGTGCTGACGGGGAAGCAGGTCACGGCGTCGGGGGACTCGATCTCCGTCTCCGTACCCGCGATGAGTTCGGTGGTGCTGGCGCGCTGATCGGGCGTCTCGGGCATCACCTGTATGATTTTCACTGACAAAAAATGTCGGTGATTTGTCAGGGCAGGGTTGCAACCCCTGCGATCGGTGCGCATCCTGATTGACAGGGCACAAGGCCGGTATCGCTCTCAAATCGGCTTTTGCACCAGGATTGCAGGGTTTGATGTGAACTTCGGTCACGCCCCTGGTGTCTTGTGCCCGTAGGAGGAGACCTACAGTGAATGCACTCAAAGTCGAGCCGGTGCCCCCCCGGGAGGAACTCGCGGGACTGAGGCATGAACTGGTGACCCTCGCGGGTCGTCTCTACGCGGAGCTGTCCGACGCCGAGCTGGTCTGGGCCGGAACGACGCTCCATCGTTTGCTCGAGCCCAAGGTTCTCGAGCAGGGGCTCGACGACTGGGTCGTGCGCGCCGCACTCGTCTTGCTGGTCGAAGGGTGCGAACGCGTCGGCCTCGTCGGCCCCACCCTGCGCGGCCCCATGCGGGCCCTGGAGCTGCTCGATCAGCTCAACCAACCTCCGGATCGGAGGTCCCGCCCCGTAGGCGGGTGAGTTTCGGCCGGTGTGGTCCGAGGGTTTTGATTGTTTGTTCCACGACAACTCTCTTCCCTCCCACCTTCGCCCTCGGGCTGCACCGGTCGTCTGTCTCTGTTCCTTTGCGGCCGACAACGGCCGCACACGACGGCTCGCTCGTACGCTCCTACGGCCGGACAAGTCCGGCCTCCGGTGCGCCGCGCCCATGCACCCTCGACGACCCCGCGCTTCGCGCGAGCTCGCCGAGATGGGGGCCGCGAGCCGCGAGCACGGCCTGGCGGCCGTGCTTCCCCGCCGGCCCTTCTCCGTCGCGATCGACACGATCTGTAACGATCAGGCCTGAGATGGGGCCTATCTCCGGGCGAAACGTGACACTTCGTCTCGAAGAAGGGGCACGGGGCACAGGAGCCGATCCGGTGCCCCTCTTCCCCTGTGTCCCTTCCGCTAAAAGCGGTGACCGACCCCGTACAGCACGGCGAGGGTGTCTTCGCGGAAGGCGTAGGCGCCGCCAACGTACATGGTGAAGCCCTCGAAGGTGGACATGTTCAGCTTCACGGCGGCCATGGGGAACCACTCGTCGCCGCGGGTGCTGCGAAAGGTGCGTCCGCCAAACAGGGCGACCTGGGGCTTGAAGGTGGCCCTTTCGCTGACCTGGGGCTCGATCGGGGCGAAAGCGAAGCCGGCTGCGACGGCACCGGCGCTGTGCTGCTCGACGATGTCGCCGTCCACCAGCTTTCGGATGGGCGTCGTCGGAACGTTGACGAAGCCCGCGACCGAGAGCTTCGGCTTCCACAGGTACTCCCCCAGGAAGAGGGAGCCCTTGACCGGGAGGATGCGCTCCTGGGTCTGTCCGAAGAGCGCCTGGTCCACGATGACCATCGTCGAGCCGAAGGTGAACTCCAGCCGGTTCTCGAGCAGGAAGTCCTCGGGCTCTTCCTCCGTCGGCTCTTCCGTCGCCAAGGCCAGGCCAAACAGCAACCAGCTCACTCGAGTCCTCCTCCGCAGCGCTTGCAGAACTTCCAGTCGTCCTCGACCGCCGCGGCGCAGCTCGGGCAGGTGCGCACGCCGACGATGCCCGGCAGCTGGGCGACCTTGGAGCGCGTGTCGTACTTGCCCGCGCAGATCAGCTCGTACTCCGGGCCTCGGGACCAGCGCAGGATCTCCCGGGCCCGGTCGATCGGGTCGGGGTGGGTGGTCGTGAGCTGCCGCGCCGCGTCGAGGGCTTGGGCCATGACGCCCTCTCGGGTGGTGGCCGCCTCGAGCTCCTCGGCCTGGGCGATCAGCGACTCCATCGAGAACTCGTCTCGCCAGCGCAGCGACGCACCGCCGCCGATCGAAGCCAGCGCAGAGGCCACGACCTCGGGGTCCTGGACGACCAGGAGCGCTGCTCGGTCGCAGCTGTACTCAGCGGCCCGCGACCAGGTCAGCAGCGCCAGCTCGATCGGCGCCAGGGCCAGCTCGGCCACCCCGCCGAAGTACTTCTTCAAGAGCGCGCTACCCAGCATGCGCAGCACGTCGGCCGAGCTCTTGTAGAGCATGTGCTCGCAGGCGATGTGGCCGATCTCGTGGCCGACGACCGCCTGGATCTCTTCTTCGCGGAGCAGGTCCACGAGCCCGGAGTAGAGCGTCACCGTGTAGCTCTCGAAGCCGAAGGCCCAGGCGTTGATCGTGTAGCCGGAGTCCAGGTAGACCTCGGGCACCGGCACGTCCAACACCGCACAGGCGCGCTCGACCATCGCGTACAGCGAGGGGTACTGGGTCGGCCCCAGGCGCAAGGTGTTCGCCATGCGCTCCAAGCGCATCTGGCCCTCGATGGTCCCGCTCGACACGCGCCTCAGGAAGGTGTCGATCCCGGGAACCGAGCGCAGGGTGTCGAGGGCCGCGCGGTCGCGCTGGTGCACGAAGGCGTGCGGGTGGATGTCCGGAAAGGTCTTCATTCGCGGTGGTCGACCGGCACCACCTGGGTCTTGGCCAGGCGGTCACCGAGTCGCCGCCCGAGCGGATCCGCGACGATCAGGCCCAGGTCCACCAGGATGAACAGGAAGACCGCCATGAAGCCGAAGCTGCCGAAGGGGTCGGGCAGGATCGCCACCGTCCAGCAGGCGATGTAGGGCGCGTTTCGCAGGATCGCCTGCTTGGTCGAGGCCGGCGCGCCGCTCGCGCTGTCCACTACGCGAGTGCTGCCCACGCGCTTGCCGATGCTGTACTTGCCGGCGTCGATGTCCTTGACCGCCATGTAGACGGCGTTGAACAGCGACGCGAGCATCCCGCTGATGAGGGCTGTGAAGGGCGACAGGGACATCCCGATGAGCTCGATGACCGTGAGGATGAAGAACTCCAGGCCGGCGCCGCCCAGTCGTCGTGGGAGCTCCGCTTTGGGCAGCTCCAGGGCGTTCTTCTCGTCCCCCCGGTAGTCGCAGGTGGTGTTCTGGCAGACGCCGTTGGAGCTGAGTTCTTGGCCACACATCGGGCAGAAGGCAGGCATGCGCGGATGTTACTCGTGCCGTCTCCCCTCCACGCCGGTCCATGGCCTCCGTGTTGCTGCTGCTGACATCGCTGGCTGGCGCAGAGGAGGCCGAGACGGGCTTCTCCCTGGGCTCCTACGGGCGCGCCCAGGCCTCGACCGATCTCGCCGGCGGACGGGGCGACCCCACGAACATCGTCGCCTTCGGGCCGCGGCTCGAGGCGGATCCCTACGCGGAGATCGATCTCGGCTTCAGCCGCAGCGG
>Ga0114933_10006171_pt1 | contig 10682 bp, 7 predicted proteins | sample 4SBtaG_FD_89691 | JGI IMG/M metagenome (GOLD analysis project Ga0114933, IMG submission 89691) | Deep subsurface microbial communities from Kolumbo volcano to uncover new lineages of life (NeLLi) - 4SBTROV12_W25 metaG | ecosystem: Environmental > Aquatic > Marine > Volcanic | place: Kolumbo... | reverse complement strand
GGCTAAAACACCTTATGATCCTGCTGAAATTCGGCAAGGCGGCCAGCAAATACAGCTAAACATACAGGAAGCCTATCTGGACAGGGTATTAGAAGGGCTTGAGCTGGGTCGTGAACTCTCCATTGTTTGGGATTGTGGAAATGGCTCCGCTGGTCCTGCCGTAGAAAAGCTGTGCAAATCCCTACCAGGTAAACACGAGGTACTTTTCTCTAATGTTGATGGAAATTTTCCTAATCATCACCCTGACCCTACTATAAAGGAAAACCTTGAGACATTGATTTCGCGGGTTAAGAAAAGAAATGCAGATCTCGGTATTGCCTTTGATGGAGATGGCGACAGAATTGGTGTTATTGATAATAGGGGCGATATATTGTGGGGAGATCAACTTCTCGCGATACTAGCCGAGGATATTTTGGCGCTAAAACCGGGTGCTACTATAATTGGCGATGTAAAGGCTAGCCAAAGCTTATTTGATCGTATTACAGAATTAGGCGGCAGGCCCCTTATGTGGAAAACAGGGCACTCTCTAATTAAAAATAAAATGGGTGAAGTAAATGCCCCGCTAGCGGGCGAGATGAGCGGGCATATCTTCTTTGGCGACCGCTATTATGGTTTTGACGATGCGATTTATGCTGCGCTTCGACTAACTGAAGTTTTGAGCAAGCGGGAACAAAGTTTGTCTACCATCCGATCTGCTTTACCTAGTGTTATAAATACACCAGAGTTGCGTTTGCCCTGTGAGGATAACATCAAATTTTCAATGGTTGAAAAAGTTAAAGAAATATTAAAAAAATCGAACGATATTGAAATTTGTGATATCGACGGCGTCAGAGTTACGAGTAAATATGGATGGTGGCTTATAAGGGCGTCTAATACACAAGCAATAATAGTTGCACGCTGCGAGGCGAGTTCAAATCGAGACCTGGAGACTGTTAAAATTCAGTTAAAAGAAGTTCTACAGAAAATCCAAATACCCTACCCTGAATTTTAATGCATTTTTTTAAGAGGTGGATGAAGAAATTTGACTTATTTTGGTAATCGCAGGGACAGGAACGCAAGGCAGATGTTTCGTCATTAACGAGGCACAAGCACTGCGAGCCTGTCTTTCCCCCATTCCTAAAACACGAGCACGGAATATGGTTCCATGCGCTCTTTTAACCTTTTCAACCTTACTGGATATTTCCTTGCGATTTAATTTCAAATGACTATGGACCAGTTTAATCATGAGCCGCGCTACTTTAGCCTTTGAATAAGCACCTACTTGAATACCCCAATCACTATTTTTTCCAAAAGTGTCTTCCGCCTGATCATGCTGAGCCAAATAAGTTTTTACTGGACTAGGCTTCGGAACCGGGGGCGATATTTTGGCCCACCTATCCAGTTTACGAAAACTTCGATCAAATAAATTTACCATGTGCCTATCGCGACGCGGGCCTGTTTTGCCCCCGAATACAACCCCTATTAAATGTTTTCCTCTTCGCTTAACGGATGCCACTAGATTATAACCTGATGCATTTGTATAACCTGTTTTAACACCGTCTGTTCCTGAATACCGGCCCAATAGCATATTATGATTTCTATATGTTCTGCCTCTATATCGAAATTTTTTCGTTTTGAAAAAGTGATAGTACTCAGGGAAATTCTTACGGATTGCAATCGCCAGTTTGGCCATATCTCTTGCTGTACTGAGTTGCCGGCGATTAGGTAATCCAGATGCGTTCCTAAAAGTTGTTTTAAGCATTCCAAGTTTCCGAGCTTTTTTCGTCATTGCCCGCGCAAACTTTATTTCTGAACCGGACATATTTTCAGCTACAACAGTAGCTACGTCATTTGCCGACCTTGTGATTAATGCGAGAATTGCCGTTTTAACCGTTATCGTAGACCCCCGCTTTAGACCTAATCTTGTTTGCGGCTGTCTTGATGCCCGGCGTGATACTTTCAAACGTTTTTGTAAAGTCCATTTTCTATTTTCTAACGAATCAAAAACCATATAAAGCGTCATTATTTTGGTCAATGAAGCAGGGAATTTCTTTATATTTGCATTACGCGAATAGAGCTCTGCACCTGTGTTTGCGTCAATTATTAACGACGCATATTTTGCTTTAGCAATATTTTGGGAAAAGAATGCTAAAAAGAGCAATACGCAAATAAACACAATTTTAGTCTTGAAGGACCCTAAAAAGGATGCCTTGGTCGATGTGATCTCCATCTACGCTAGCCTTGTGCTTATCTGGACCAAATGATTCATTATCTCACTACCGAATCACATATTAATCTATATCTCAGCTATTGTCCATAAACCATTGTTATAAAATAAAAATTTTTAATTTTGCTTTAAGTTCATTCTGAAAATGTGTTTTTAAAGAAAAAAACTGACAACATTAGAAATACAAAATTGGCTAAATCTTTAGCGTTCTTGAGTTTCCAGTTGACGGTCAAATGCCATAACCTTAAATTTTTATTTGATAATTACTGGAATATTGTACTGAGCGACTAATATAATGTTATGAAGAGCTTTGGAAAAAGGAAGTAAATGACGGAAAGAGACCAATCGCCCAACGATCCAAAAACGAATACTGGTGTCATAGAAAAGGTTAAGCCAAAGACGAAGAAACCTTCTATGTATAAGGTTATTATGCTTAACGACGACTACACTCCAATGGAGTTTGTTGTGCACGTACTTGAACGATTTTTCTCAAAAACACGGGATGAGGCAACAAACATAATGTTGCACGTTCATCAGCAAGGTGTTGGTATTTGTGGCGTCTTTTCGTATGAAATAGCGGAGACAAAAGTTATGCAAGTTATGGACTGTGCACAACAAAACCAGCACCCGTTACAGTGTACAATTGAAAAGGCATAAGAGATGCTATCAAAAGATTTAGAAATTTCACTGCACCGAGCGCTGGATTATGCGAATGATCTTAACCATGAATTCGCCACTCTTGAACATCTCCTTCTTGCCCTGACAGAAGACAAAGACGCTATAGCAGTTTTAGAAGCATGCGGCGTAAATATCGATGAACTATCCCAGATTTTAAAAAATCATATTGAAGACGAGTTACAATATCTAGTGAGCCCAGAAAAAGAAGAAGCAAAACCTACTGCTGGCTTTCAACGTGTTGTACAAAGGTCAATCATCCACGTGCAGTCGTCAGGCAGAAAGGAGGTCAACGGTGCAAATATAATCGTGGCTCTATTTTCAGAAAGAGAAAGCAGTGCAGTTCATTTCCTTAAGGAACAAGAAATGTCGCGGTTTGATGCCGTCAATTTTATCTCCCACGGTATTTCCAAGAACCCAGGCAAAACAGACACGGAAAGGTCATCATCCGGTGAAGATGATCAAACAGATGAAAATAATAAGAGTGGAAACGATGCGCTCAGTGCATACTGCGTAAATCTCAACGAAAAATCAAAGTCTGGAAACATTGATCCCTTAATTGGTCGCGAATTTGAGGTCGACAGAACCATACAAATATTATGCCGTAGAACAAAGAATAATCCTCTCTATGTCGGGGACCCCGGTGTTGGTAAGACAGCAATTGCGGAAGGACTAGCCAAACGGATATCAGATAAACTTGTTCCCGATGTTCTCAGCGAAGCTTTAGTATTCTCTTTGGATATGGGAGCTTTACTTGCTGGAACTAGGTATCGTGGCGACTTCGAAGAGCGTCTAAAAGCTGTTATCTCTGAAATTGAGAAAAATCCGAATGCTATTTTATTCATCGATGAGATCCATACTGTCATTGGAGCCGGAGCAACGTCTGGAGGTGCAATGGATGCGTCAAATCTGTTGAAACCGGCCTTACAAGGAGGAGTTTTAAGATGCATTGGCTCCACCACCTATAAGGAATATCGCAGTCACTTTGAAAAAGATCGGGCTTTAGTAAGACGCTTCCAGAAAATCGATGTAAACGAACCTTCCCTCGAAGATAGCGTCAAAATATTAAGGGGTTTAAAGCCATACTATGAAAAGCACCATCGGGTCCGATATACGATGGATGCTTTAAAATGTGCGGTTGACCTATCAGCAAAATATATTGGTGATAGGAAATTACCTGATAAAGCTATTGATGTGATCGACGAAGTTGGTGCGGCACAAATGCTGCTACCAGTATCAAAACGAAAAAAAACAATTAACGTCAAAGATGTTGAGGAGGTTGTCGCGAAGATAGCAAGAATCCCTCCAAAGAGTGTGTCTACGGACGATAAAAATACCCTTTTGAGTTTAGAACAAGATTTAAAGCGTGTTGTGTTTGGCCAGGACAAAGCCATTCAAGCACTTTCAAGCGCAATCAAATTATCACGGGCAGGTCTAAGAGAACCCGAAAAACCAATCGGTAATTACCTATTTTCAGGTCCTACAGGCGTCGGTAAAACAGAAGTTGCAAGACAGCTCTCCATGATTTTAGGTTTGGAACTCATCCGATTTGATATGTCCGAATATATGGAGCGCCATAGCGTTTCACGTTTGATTGGAGCTCCGCCCGGTTACGTCGGTTTTGATCAGGGCGGATTACTGACCGATTCTATAGACCAGCACCCCCACTGTGTTCTGCTTTTGGATGAGATTGAAAAGGCACATCCGGACCTTTTTAATATCCTTCTGCAAGTAATGGATCACGGAAAGATGACGGACCATAATGGTAAAACCGTGGATTTTAGGAACGTAATTTTAATTATGACCACAAATGCCGGGGCCTCTGATTTGGCGAAGGAAGCCGTGGGATTTGGAAGGACGGAGCGAAGCGGTGACGATACCGAAGCAATAAACAGAATGTTTTCACCTGAATTTCGAAATCGTTTAGATGCAATTATTACTTTTGCCGGTCTATCAAAAGAAATAATTTCAAGAGTGGTAGAAAAATTTATTATGCAGCTGGAGGTACAATTAGGGGACCGAAACGTATCCATTGAAATTAGCGAATGCGCACGATCCTGGATCGGCAGGAAGGGCTACGATAGAAACTTTGGTGCCAGACCTCTAGCCAGAATAATACAAGAGCATGTCAAAAAACCGCTAGCTGAGGAACTTTTATTTGGAAAATTAACTGATGGCGGTTTAGTCGTTATAGATATACAAAACGGGGAATTATCTTTTAATTTTAAAACACCCAAAAAGGCAGAAACTAGCAAAGTAACGCCAAAGGGTAAAGCTACCAACAAAAAAGCAAAAAAGGCCAAGCAATTAGCTGAATAACCAGACATTCAGGTTAAATTACTGGCTGGCATAACTTTGGATTATCTATTTTTTAAACGGGGACATCTTATCGAGCTCTTGTTTTTCAAATAGAATTTGCTGAGTTTCTTTTTTTAGAAAGCCCTCTACTGCAGCACGAAACCTTGTATCACTTATGAAATGTGTACTATGAGTTAAGGTGGGTAGATAACCTCTTTGTAACTTGTGATGGCCTTGTGCTCCTGCTTCTACCGACACAATCTTATTTGAAATTGCAAAATCAATTGCTTGATAATAGCAGGCTTCAAAGTGCAAAAACTTAAAGTCTGCTGTGCAGCCCCAATTTCTGCCAAATAATGTAGTCTTACCAATAAAATTGAGAGCGCCGCCCACAGGCTGACCATTATACTCTGCAATAATGAGCAAAATTTTATCGGACATTCTCTCGCCTATTAATTCAAAGAACGCCTTATTAAGGTATGCCCCACCCCATTTTTTTTCAGTAGTATCTAGATAAAAATCATAAAAGGCATCCCAGTGAAAACTTTTAATGTCATTACCGTTTAAAGCACTAATTTTTATTCCATTTTGCAACGCATTTTTGCGCTCTTTTTTAATACTTTTTCGTTTGCGCGAAGTTAGTTCGGAGAGAAAGTCATCAAAACTTTCGTAGTTTTTATTAAGCCAATGATATTGAAGGCCACTTCTGTTGAGAAAATCTGTCGTCTCGAAGGGTTTTATCTCCTCCGGTGGAATGAAGTTCACATGCAAGGATGAAACCTCTAACTGATTAGTGACTGAAACTAATGCCTGAACTAAAGCTTGTTGAAGTGATATTAAATCTTCTCCCTGCTTTACTAACAATTTTCTGCACGTCACTGGTGTGAAGGGCACTCCAGACAATAGCTTTGGAAAATACTTATTTCCAGCTCTTTCCCATGCATCTGCCCAACTCCAATCGAAGATATATTCACCATATGAATGGCCCTTGAGATAAAGTGGCACCGCTGCGATAAGTAACCCTTCCTCGTTTCTACAAATAATATGCTGCGACAACCAACCTGCTTCCGGGCAGATTGAACCCGAGTCTTCTAAACTTGAGAGAAAATCATGACATAGAAAGGGATTTTCATCTCCGGCGCACGCGTCCCATTCAGCTTTAGAAACTTCATTCAGAGAGCTAATTGAACTGAATTTCCTTGATAAGTTCTCTTTATTAATTTTTGAACTCATATATTTTTCTTAAAAGAAGTACATGTAAGCAGATTATTTATGTAACTCGAACACACCGTCGACTTCTACAGCCACGCCCCGTGGAAGCGACCCCACTCCAACGGCAAATCGTGCATGGCGACCCATGTCACCAAAAACCTCTACCATTAAGTCCGATGCTCCATTCACTACTTCTGGTTGTTCTGTAAAGGTATCAATACAACTTACAAAGCCTCCTAGTTTTATGACTTGGGAAACGCGATCCAAATCACCATTACAAGCAGCTTCTAGCTGAGCAAGTAAATTCAAACCGCAAATGCGTGCTATTTTAGCTCCCTCCCCGGCCGATAAATTAGAACCAAGCTTGCCCAAGCCGGTGATTTCTCCATTCCAAAATGGGATCTGACCAGCAATAAAAACTTGATTGCCAGACAGAACGTAAGGGATGTAGTTTGCAGCCGGAGCGGCTGCATTTGGCAGTTCAATACCTAACTCTTTTATTCTAGAGGCTATTTTTGACATCTTTAATCCAGACCCAAATATTATCCAAACAAATTTTTTCCGCCAACCTTTCCTTTACATAGGGATTAGCTAATTTTAAACAACTAAAAAAGGGTGCGTCACAACAAAGTAACGCACCCTTAACAATGTTGACAGCCTAAATGTGACCGCCTTATTACCTCACAGGGTCGGGAGCGACTTTGGGAGGTTGCCGAACCCGGTTGCACCGAAAGAAGTTCGCCTAGGTCATCTATCTTTCGATTAGTTTAAACTCTACATATTGTACTTCATTAAAGCATTAAATACAAGATTTATCTTGGCACACTATATATAGCGCTTTTTATAGTATCTTTAAGTCTAACATACAAAGCGATAATTTACCCAAAATGATATCTATATCACATTAAATTCAACGAAGTTATGACATCTTGGCTCCTTTAACGGGGAGATCCGCTTTCAAAATATTCCCGGTTTCTGATTCTGTTATATAAAGTGTGCTTTTATTCGCACCCCCAAATGCCAAGTTAGTTGTCATCAGACCTTCGCAGGATCGTATACGATGCATCGGCTGTCCTAAACTATCAAAATGCCAGACTGTCCCAAGACCAGCGTGTGCAACTAACACCCCACCTTCTGCGTCTAGAGCCAAACCATCCGGGCCTCCGTGCCCGCCAGACAACTGAATGTAATTACTGACTTTTGTGGTTGACCCGTCAGGCAATAAAGGAATCCTCCAAACCGAATTAGCACGGGTCATTCCAACATAAAGAACGCTTTCCTGAAGGTTCAAAACAAGCCCATTTGGGCTAGGGCCATTGCCAATTATTAACTGCAGATTGCCGTCTAGCGTGTAACGATATACACGCCCGGTTGGGTCATGCATTCCAGTCTGCCCTTGATCTGTAAAATAAATATCTCCATTAGACGCTAGATGCAAATCATTGCACCCACGAAAGCTTTCAGACCATCTGTGATCAATAATACTTTCTACAAATCCCGTTTCCGGATTAATCTTGAGAATTCCTTTCCTGTAGTCAGCAACAATTAAATTGCCTTCGCGGTCAACCTTTAAGCCATTGGGCCAGCCGTCATAGTGAGCGACTATGGAGAAATTTCCAGTCGGGGTTACTTTAAATATTTCGCCATAAGGGATATTCACAAGATACAAATTCCCTTCTCGATCAAAACTTGGTCCCTCGAGGAAACAATCAATATCTCGGCCAGGTATGTTTGCTTCGCCCCAAGAAGGCCGTCCCCCTTTTCTTCTAAATTTTTCTGGTACGCGCGCAAAAATTTCGGTTTCAACATCTTTGGGTTGGGCATACAAGGACATTTTCGTTTCCTCTTCTCTGAATAGTAGTTCGCAGTCAAACCAAGTTTAATCAGATCCTATAAATTCTAAAAAACATTAGAAAAGTAGCAATACAATGACTATCCTCTCCAATCCTCCTGAATCATTTCCGATGCCTTTTCTGCGATCATCAGAGTTGGAGAGTTTGTATTGCCAGAAGTAATAGTAGGCATGACTGAAGCATCGACCACTCGAACACCGGAAACGCCGTGAAGTTTTAATCTCTCATCAACAACGGCGTATTTATCGGTCTTCGGTCCCATTTTGCACGTTCCGACCGGGTGAAAAATTGTCGTTCCAATATTACCTGCTTCACGAGCTAGTTCGTCGTCAGACGAAAATTCAATACCAGGTTTAAATTCTTCCGGTTGGTACTTTTCCATCGCCGGCGCCGCTACAATGCGGCGCGTAAGTTTTATTGCGTCCGCTGCTACCTTGCGGTCCTCCGGGGCAGCCAGATAGTCTGGCTGTATTAGGGGGGCTATTCTTGGATCTGGCGACTTTATACGAATATGCCCTCGGCTTTCTGGGCGTAAGTTGCATACCGATGCTGTAAATGCCTCAAACGGGTGCAATGGATCACCAAGCTTTTCAGTTGATAGTGGCTGAATGTGATACTGCAAGTTTGCAGATTCTATAGAAGGATCAGATTTAGCAAAACCGCCTAGCTGGCTAGGAGCCATCGTCATTGGCCCCCGTTTGAACATAAAATATTCCATTCCCATCCCAATGCGACCAATCAAGCTATTTGCCCTCAAGTTTAGGGTTCTAGTATTTTTCACTTTGAATACCAGTCGCATTTGGAGGTGATCCTGCAAATTTTCTCCAACTCCGGGGAGTTCCCTTACAGTTTTTATATCGAGATCTCTTAGAAGTTCGCCGGGGCCAATCCCAGATGCTTGCAAGATTTGCGGAGATCCAACTGCTCCTGATGCAAGAATAATTTCCTTTTTTACCGCAGCTAAAGAACGTTGCCCTTTTAGTAGGAAACTAATCTCCTTTGCCTGGTTTTTATGAAATTTTATTTTTTCAACATGTGCCTGCGTCAAAATTTTTAGGTTAGGTCGCGATTTTATAGGATGCAAAAATGCGTCGGCCGCACTCCACCGAACGCCTTTATTTTGGTTGACCGAGAAGTAACCGCAGCCTTCGTTATCGCCACGGTTAAAGTCATCAATTTTTGGTATTCCTGTTTGGGCGGCGGCTTCTCTAAAAGCGTCTAATATTTCCCATGATAACCTTTGTTCCTCAACTCGCCATTCACCATCGGCACCATGCACCTCATCACCACCGCCATAATGGAGTTCAGATTTCTTAAAGAATTTCAACGCATCGTCCCAGCCCCACCCTGAATTCCCTAATTGACGCCAATGGTCATAATCACGAGCTTGGCCGCGCATGTAAATCATGCCATTAATTGAGGAGCATCCCCCCAAGACTTTTCCGCGCGGATAATTAAGTGATCGGCCATTTAGTCCCGAGGCTGGTTCTGTTATAAAGCACCAGTCGGTTCGTGGGTTATTCATGGTATACAAGTAACCTACCGGTATTTTAATCCAAAAATAATTATCTCGTCCCCCAGCCTCTAGCAGCAAAACATTGGACGACGGATCCTGCGACAATCTATTGGCTAGAAGACAACCAGCAGTACCGGCACCTATTACTATGTAGTCAAAAGAACCCAAATTTTGGCGCGCATCTAAAGCCATGTTTAATCTCTGCTAAAAAGAATGATCATTTAAAGAGTTGGGATCAAACCAACCTTTGCATTTACTCAAATTATATTACTCTTACAAATAAGTTTAGCCATCCATTTAATGACATACCATACCCATAACGATTTCTATATATGTGAAGGAATCCTCATATTTTTGACGTTAGGATAACTTATCGGTGATCTAAATATTTAAATAATAAATTATTGATTGTTTATTTTTGTATTTTCTATGGGAGAATCAACATGTCTTCAAGTAATCAAGTGGTATCTGCAACACACTTGCCTGTGAGAGATGAATGGTTATCTCAAACTTCAGAGGATATTTTAGAACCTGGACTCCCAATAATAGATCCACATCACCACATATGGGACAGGCCCGGCTGGCGTTATATGATAGATGATATTGCAAACGACCTTGCCAGCGGGCATAACATTATAGCTACGGTATTTGTGCAATGTCAGTCGATGCATCGTGCTGATGGTCCCAAAGAAATGGCTCCCGTCGGCGAAACTGAGTTTGTAAACGGCGTTGCAGCGATCGGCGCAAGCGGATTGTATGGAAAGCAGCGGCTCTGTGCCGGAATTGTTGGACACGCAGACCTTACCCTCGGAAAGGCCGTAAAGCCAATTTTGGAGGCACACATTAGGGCTGGAGGTGGCCGTTTTCGAGGTATACGACATATTTCTGCTTGGGATAATGACGATCGCCTTAATAGTAAAAG
>Ga0114933_10006170_pt1 | contig 10686 bp, 9 predicted proteins | sample 4SBtaG_FD_89691 | JGI IMG/M metagenome (GOLD analysis project Ga0114933, IMG submission 89691) | Deep subsurface microbial communities from Kolumbo volcano to uncover new lineages of life (NeLLi) - 4SBTROV12_W25 metaG | ecosystem: Environmental > Aquatic > Marine > Volcanic | place: Kolumbo... | reverse complement strand
TCATTCGAAACGTTTATTATGCCCATGACGGCTGTTCGTTGACTTAGATCAAGAGTTTGGTCGTGAAATCGGATCAACATTTCTTTAGTCTAGGGCGTCCTGGGTTTAGACTGTTTTTATGACGTTACCTGACACCGCGTTATCGGATGACGAGGCTCGCCTAGTTGTAGAAGGAGGCTCTCGGCTACTTACCGCTGATTTGCCGACCCCACCAGATATTACACCGTCTACCGATTCTGATTGTTTTGAAGGACTCAGATTGAAATTTGCCGAATCATTATCAGTGAGTGAGCAACGTGTTGTCTTATTTGATAGCTATGAGACAGCAGGCCAAGCTGCTCTTGAGAATATGCGACTGGCGTCGCCACAGTCGACCGGCCAGATACTGGGACCAACAATTGGAGCGTCAGCACTAGTAACCCTATGCAACAGAAGAAAATTAGAGTATTTTGCAGTTGATATTGAGCCTGACAGCTTAGGCATTTCTCCTCGTGGTATTGCTCAGGCGGTTGAGTCCGCGTCCACAGATATTGTGGGTGTCATTATTGGTCATCCTTTTGGACATCCGGCTAATATGACTGTGCTAAGTCAAATGCTTTCCGGTTATAATTTGCCTTTTGTCCAAGAATGTTCAGAGAGTTTCTTAAGTAGTAATCATGATGCTCTTATTGGGACAACAGGGATTGCTTCAATTTTTTCAGTCAGAGAGTCCTTGTCGCTTTTTCATAACGTCAGTGGTAATTTGTCACCCACCATCGTGGTCTTTGGTGATGATCAAGATGACGAATTCATAAGAGTTGCAATGGATGCGACTCGCGTAAATTGTCCTGAAGACGTAATGCGAATTTTTTTGGGAGCAATGGGATCTATAGAAAATCGAATAGAACATCGTCGCAGACTTGCTTGGGAATTGAACTTTAGGCTACGTGGCGTTGCCTCTATAGCGAAGATGTCACATGCCCGAAAAATTAAGCATAATTATTCGAATTTTGTCCTTAGGATTCGCGGGCCTGGTTGGCGGAAAAGCGTATCGGATTCTATCTTGGCTCTTAACGAAGAAGGTGTTGATTTTAAAATAGCAGTCGAACCTCCTTACTATGACGGGGATGAAGATTTTTCGTCCGGCCGATTCCCGGTTACAGATAGAATTGTGAGAGACTCTATATCGCTGAGATTGCATGAAGGTCTACATGAACAGCATATCGACATCGTCGGCAAAATATTACGAAAGGTCGCGTTATGGGCGTCCAAGGATTAGTGGTAGACACGTTCGGGAATAATTGATAGATATGGCGAATTTACCAGATCCAGCCTTGGTTGCTGTTCAGTTCTCAGATTCATCTGTCCGAGTAGTGTTGGCAGATAAATTGCAGACAGCTGTTTATGATCAGTCCTTTGAGATTCGAGAAATGCTAGACCAAGACCAATGGGCTTGGGATGTCGGTGGATATATCGCTACCACTTTTGCACTAGAAGGTAAGAAACGATCGGCTGCCGCAATCGCAGTCTGTTGTCCAGGTTTTGTTGATGAATCGTCAGGTCGATTGATTGCATCACGTAGTAATCCGATATGGAATGACCTAGATGTTGTGGGTCGACTTAGAGCACATTTCGACGTACCAATTATGGCAGCCGATGAATTACGGGCAGCCCTCCGAGCAGAGATGTCTGCAATGGATACCCCCGATGAAGAGAGTACGTTTTATCTGAGACTTGATGAGAGTTATAGTGCTGTCACGGCTTATTCCACTTCGAGGGTTATTTTTGGGGGTGCCGAGTCATATGAGGTTTCCAGTACGCTCTCGATCCTTCCAGAAGTTATCGAGAGAGACTCAGCGGTTTATGAATCGCTATCGATTAATCTTTCAGAAGCATTGGCCTACACTCGCCCTACAGTAATATTTATTGAGACAGATGCTGGTCACTTTGAACCGATTAAGCAAGCACTAGGTAACCTCTGCGAGTCACTCGGATTGTCGGCGAAAATTGCGCCTGCGAAAGACGATCCGGACAAGTTAATTCATGGAACTATATATTTAGCGTCAAATTTAGCTCTCGAAAATCGACTTTACTGATTCAGATAAAACTTAATTGATATTGATAAAATGGTGGTTAATGGTAATTAACTAGTTTCGGTTTTTGGCTGGATGATTTACGATACCTCTAGAAATTATTCACAATCAAGCTGACTAAGTTTATGGGGTGGAAATTATGACTGATAAGAATACGAGTACTGATTTCGAAGTAGTGATTGTAGGTGCCGGATTTGCGGGCCTCTACATGCTTCATAAAATGCATGAGGCTGGCCGTACAGCACGGGTGTATGAGGCTGGTACTGGTGTCGGGGGCACGTGGTACTGGAATCGCTATCCTGGGGCACGGGTTGATATTCAGAGCGTGGAATATTCGTATTCCTTTTCGGAAGAGCTTCAGCAGGAATGGGAGTGGCCAGAAAAATATTCGGCTCAGCCAGATATCCTGAAGTACGCAAATCATGTAGCAGATCGATTTGATCTAAGGAAAGATATTCAATTCGAAACCCGAGTTGAGAGTGCTATTTTTGATGAAGAGACAAATTCATGGAATGTCACGACGGATCAGGGCGATTCGGTGAAGGCCCAGTTCTTCGTCATGGCGACTGGATGTCTTTCTGCCGCAAATAAGCCTGATATACCAGGTCGAGATAATTTTGCAGGCGATACGTATTACACAGCGACTTGGCCAAAAGAGGGCGTGGATTTTACAGGAAAAAGGGTTGGTTTGATTGGTACGGGTTCGTCAGCAGTGCAGTCAACTCCGGTTGTGGCTGAGGAAGCAGAATCACTGACTGTATATCAGCGAACGGCAAGTTATTCATTACCTTCGAACAACACACCGACTGATCCTGAATTCGTAGCTGAAATTAAAGCAAACTATGCCGACTTCCGTGCGGCTAATCGGAAGATGATGGCTGGTACCGGAGCTCAATATGCAGCCATGCTGCACGATCCGATACTGACCTACAGCAGTGAAGAGCAGGATCGTCTTCTCGAGGCCGCTTGGGATAAGGGCGGATTTACTTTCGCTTCAGTTTTTCCTGATGTTGTGACTGATTATGATGCGAATGAAGTTGCTGCTAATTTTGCCCGAAAGAAGATAGCTGAGATTGTTGAAGATGAAGCTACGGCAAAATTGTTAATGCCTGACATCGTAATTGGATGCAAACGGATGATTATAGACTCGGGATATTATGAGACCTTCAATAGGCCCAATGTCGATCTTGTTGATATAAAAAGCAATCCAATAGATGAAATTACAGAGAGCGGAATTCGAGTGGGTGATGATCATCGAGAATTTGATGTGATCATTTTTGCCACTGGATTCGATGCGATGACCGGGGCGATCTTGAATGTTGATATTAGAGGTCGTGGGGGAGAGAGTATTCGAGACGCATGGCATGCTGGACCTAGAACATATCTTGGACTTACAACTGTTGGCTTCCCAAACATGTTCGTTGTCACAGGACCAGGGAGCCCATCAGTGTTAACCAACATGATTGTATCTATTGAACAGCATGTTGAGTGGATTGATGAGTGTATTAATTACATGGACAACAATGAATTTTCAACGATTGATGCCAGTTTGCCTGCTCAAGATGCTTGGGTGGATCACGTTAATAAAGAGGCTGAGAATACGCTTAGGACTGATCCTAATTGTAATTCTTGGTATCTTGGCGCAAATGTTGAGGGGAAAACCAGAGTGTTTATGCCTTTAGCAGGCTTCCCAGCTTATAAGAAGAAATGTGATGAAGTTGTTGCAGCGGGTTACGAAGGATTTACCCTGGTTTGACGGCTATAGCTTCATCGACTGTTTATTAGCCAGGGCAATTGCCGAAAATGATTCGGTGATTGAACTTGCCCTGTCAGCATCGTTGATTAGTGGAGCCGCTAATACTTCTCCGCAGCCCTCACTGATATAGGAAACTAATTTTTCAGCCACTTCGTCCTCAGTTCCTGAGATAACCAAATCATCCAGGAGCTCATCAGGATAAGGATTACCCGCTATTTCAAATCCGGCTTCTTGGAACATTGCCTGATAGAAGGGAATTTCGCTGTACCGAGCGAGCTGCTCTTGAGCGAGATGTCTTGCCACCGAGCGGTCATTACTCACGGCTATAGGTACATGAGCAATTAACGGTATTCTTTTATCTCTATTGGCACTCTCCGCACCTCTATTGAGCGCAGGTAAAGCCTGCTCGATGAGGTAGGTTTTGGGACACATCCAAGATATAGCACCATCAGTCAATTCTCCACATAATGAGAACGATTTTTGTCTAAGGGCGGACGCTAGGATTTCAACATTAATAGGTGATTTAATTGAGGTTCTTAAAGTCACCTGTTCACCCTCAAAATCTACAGTTCCATTGGCAAAAAGAGTTTTTAGCGATGTCAAATACTCTCTAAGATGCGTAAGTGGTTTATGCCATTGTGCTCCAATTGAACGAGTCATCATAGGTTTGTGTGAGGGGCCCAATCCGAGTCTCAGTCTGCCTGGTGTCAGTTCTTCAAGTGCCACAGCTTGTTGCGCAATTGCAAGAGGATGTCGCGGCCATGTGGGAATGATGGCTGTTCCTCCAGCAATTTGTTTTGTTTGACTAAGCGCAGCACCTAGCGCAGTTAACGGATCTCCACCACCGGCTCCACCTATTGTCGCCCATGCAGTAGGGATTCCAAATTCTTCAGCTTCTGTAATCTGTGCGCAAAAATCGAGAGCACTACTTGCACCAATTCCAACACCAATCTCATTCCAAGTCATTATTTGCTCGATTCTAAATAGATTTTTGGTCGTGTACTGCCGCTAGTATAGAGTCATGTCCAGAGATGTGGGTATTTCGTCCGATGGATCTCGATAAGGGACTGTATTTTTTGTTCGTGGATATCCAACTTGCAAAGCATGACTACGGCGTCTTCATGATTGTCCTTATAGTAATTTTTTAATTCTCCAATTTTCTCAAAAGCAAATTTTTCGTAGAGTAGTTGAGCAGATAGATTGGACTTCCTGACTTCGAGGACAATTTTCGGAAGCAGTGCTGCGTTGGCTTGTTCTATGACATCAAACATCAGCCGCTCTCCCATTCCTGACCTGCGGTAATTCGGGTGGATAGCTATGCTCACTAGATGTAGTTGATCGACCATGAACCAAACTCCGCTGTACCCAAAGATATTCTGTGCTCTCCTTTTGTTCTGGCTTTTGTGTTCGAGTGCAACTCTGTATTGTGCAAAACCATTCTCAAGCTCAGTTTCAAAAACCCTCTGTGGCCAGGCATCTTCAAATGCAACGGACTCAAGTTTTTTGACAGCCGCAATATCAGTTACTGTCATGTCGCGAATTGTTAGTAAAGTGTCAAATTTATTCATATTTCATTTTTCTGATAAAAAGTATCAACCGATATTGACTTTAATGCGGGTTATTTACTTTTCACTTCTTTTTAGTAACCGTTTGAATGGAACATTGAGCAGAGTCATTGCGACCGCACCGGCGAGAAGGACCGTTGCCTGAATGAGTAAATGCGAGCCGATTGCGAGTCCAGCGGCTTCGGTTTCTTCTAGTCCGATCACCACGAATACTGCTGTAACTGCAATTTCGTACGGGCCGATATCCCATGGAGTCAGGGGGATCGAGACAATTACGTTGGCCGCCATCATAAGTATTAGTGTTTCGGATATTGATAGACTAAGGCCAAAGGCGTAGGCGATACACCAGTAGACTAGTGCCTCGACGGCCCATGCACACAAAGCCACAAGTACGATTAAACTGGCATTTTTATTATCTCTAAGCGGCCTGAGACCATCTAGAACAGAATACTGAATCGCGCGCACTCGTTGTTTTAGATTCGTAGGCAACCATTCAAGTGTTCGAACATCTTCGGCCCTAGCAACTTCTGAAGCTCTCGAAAGCATCAAAACTACGCCAAAAATAATCAAACCGAAGAAGACAAGTCCGACAGATAGATTACGTATTTCTGCGGGTAGTCCTGCGGTGAGGATTGTGACCAGGAGGAATATTGCAAATACCAATGCATCAAGAGCACTTTCGAGGACGAATACGCCGCTAGCAAGAGTACCTCGCGGAATACCAAATCTTCTACTTGGTAGCTCTACACGTAATAGATCTCCTGCCCTAAGGGGTAGAAGTGCATTGGCACTATTGGAAATGAGAAATACACCAATCAAGTAGCCTGGTGTTACCTGTTCTTGTTGTCTGACAAACATCCACCATCGAAATCCATGGACAATTTTCGATATCACAAAGAGGAATGAGGCGATAAGAGCCCATCTGATGTTGATTGTGCCAACGTGTGCGAGGGAGTCTTTTAGATCGATGCGTGAGGCGAAGATCAAAATTACTGTAACAGTGAAAATAAGTTGCGCGGTCCAGCGGCTATATTGATTCTTGAATAAGTCCTTCACCATGGACATATGCCACCAAACACTATCTAGCATCAATATCTGCAGATGCTAACTGCATTTGGTTAAAAGTTTAACTCTCGGGAGTTCAAAGCGAACGATTCTGTTGTGAAGTGAATTTGTTTCTGGCTGACACATTCCTCTGTATTTGTTTTGTAAATGATTGAGTTCATAATCTATGCTGTGTGTTTTTATCTATTTCATAGGATGTTCTGAGAGATTTACAGACCCAGGTCGGTAGAATGATATATTGCGAGTTAATCTGCCGCAAAAATCTTACATATATCTCATCTCGACGATAGAATTTTCATTGTCTGTATTTCTTTGAGACTTTATAAATGAATTAAGTAAATTCTCACACATCAGCGAGAAAGTGTGAGAATTATTTTTTTGTGTAACGAAAGGGAGTATGACTTGGGGTTACTTTTATTTAGGCAGAATATATTGTTTTTACTGGCGGTTATCGTAGGTATTGGCCTCATGTTTTCGCTATCAGCTTGCGGATCAGATTCCACTGATACTGACGGAATGATGGAAGAAGCCACTGTATCGGCAACACAGCAGATGACTACTGTTGCTGCGACTGCAGCGCCAGCCACTTCGAGTCCAACAGAATCGGCGATGACTGACGCTTATTATCCCAAGACAGTCAAGGATCTACTAGATCGTGATGTCAACATAACTATGATGCCTGAGCGAATTGTGGCACTAAGTCCATCGGCTCTTGAGTATTTATACGCACTGGGTGGCGTAGCGGTGGGTCGTCCATCCTCCGCCCGCTACCCTGAGGCAGCGATGGCCGTTGAAGCAGTAGGAACATCATATGCACCAAACTTTGAATCAGTTTTGGGATTGAATCCAGATTTGATCATTGCTGATTCAGTGATTCATGCTCAACCTAGGTTTCTTGAGCAATTCAAAGGCCTGCCGGCGCCGGTATTCTTGGCGGGTGCAGCGTCTTACGGGGATGTTCTGAAAGCATTGGAACATTTAGGTTTGGTATTAGATAGAAACGATGAGGCTGAGGACGAAATTGCGAGAATAGAAACCGCTATGGAAACTGCTAAATCAGTATTGACACCGGGCGCGAGCGCCATCGTTGTGATTGCTGACAGGGACAACACACTTTATGCAGCAAAGAATACTTCATTTGCTGGTGATGTCATGGATGAGCTTGGAGTGGTGAATCCAGCTTCAGATCTTCCTGATGCCGGACCTTTTCCAGGATTTAGCACCGCGTCGATCGAAACACTTCTTAGATGGAACCCAGACTTTATTTTCACGATAACTCCTGCACCTGAGCCGGCTCCTCGCTTAAGTACTTTACTTCCCAGTATTCCGCCTATGCGCGGTCTAAGTGCAGTTCAGTCAGGGAGTATATTGGAACTTCCACTAGAATTGGCATTGCAGGCACCTGGGCCTCGGGTCGATGAATTATTGAAATTGATTTCGGAGTCTTTGGCTCAGTAGAACGGATATTTGCTGAAAATTATCAGTGTTGATCTCATGGAATTTGTGAAGTCTACGGTTGTCAGAAACTTTTTGTTCCTGTTGTCGCTCGTATTGCTGGCTTTCCTATTCAGTTTGCAGTTTGGGACAAGCTATTTCAGTCCAAGTGAGGTGATAAAGGGCTTAAGCACGGCTGATTCTGGAATCGATCGGACAATAATCTGGGAAATCAGATTACCAAGATCTTTGTCTGCGGCACTAGTAGGAGCTGGTTTGGGACTTGCTGGTGCAATGCTGCAGGTGACGACGCGAAACCCTTTGGCTGATCCAGCGATTTTAGGAATTAGTGCGTTGGCAGGTCTTGCGCTGGCTCTTGTGGTAGTCGTTTTTCCGCTGGTTAACTCCTATATTCGAGGACTGGCTTGTATTGCAGGTGGGGTCACTGGTGGGGCATTGATATTGTTTTTATCGAGAGGCTTTGTGTCGCCATTGCGAATCACGATTGTTGGAGTTGCTGTTGGCGCTTTTGCATCTGCTTGTATTATCGGTCTAATTACGGGCTCACGTGTTGTGTTGGACTTAGCTCTCGGCTTCCTTGCGGGTGGCTTATATGGCGCTGGTTGGGAAGACGCATTTTGGTGGCTTGTATTTCTCCCATTGATGGGTTTGGGAGTTATAGGTTTAGCCAATCGTTTGGATAATTTGACTCTGGGTGATGAGATAGCAATTAACTTAGGAGAGAATCCCGATCGTACTCGTGCGGCGGCCGTTCTCTTTAGCGGTTTGATGACGGGGATAGCTGTTTCAATTTCGGGCTTAGTTTCGTTCGTTGGCCTGGCTTCTCCACATATTGCACGAGCCATCGTTGGTCGTGGATCTTTAAACCTCTTTCTCGGCTCGATTTTGGTTGGAAGTATTGTCATGCTTGCCGCCGATACCGTCGCGCGAGTGGTAATTCGCCCCTCAGAACTCCCCGCTGGAATACTAACCGCATTCGTCGGTGCGCCTATCTTAATTTACCTAGTGAGATCTAAATTGTCATGAATAGTGAACCGATAATTGCTTGTAATAACTTGACTCTTGGGTATAAAGATACGGTCGTTATAAATTCTATCGACTTGGAAGTGCGTTCTGGTGAATTTGTGTCGTTGCTGGGCCCTAACGCAAGTGGTAAGAGTACTTTATTACGTGGACTGAGCGGAATTCGATCTGTTGATTCGGGCGAACTGAGTTTCAGTGGCCAAGCAATTTCGTCGATGACCGCTAGAGAACTTGCGAAGCACGTTGCTTTTCTTCCTCAATTTCCGTCTCGAGATTTAGATCTAACCGTCCGAGAACTAGTCGGTAGAGGACGTTCGCCTTATCTGTCACGTTTTACTGTAACGGACTCAGACAACACTAAATTTGAAGTCGACCGCGCGATCAAATCAGTTGGACTGGAGGAACTTGCTGAACGCATGCTAGGTTCACTTTCAGGTGGTGAAGCTCAGAGAGCGTGGATTGCCTTTGCACTTGTTAGGAATCCGAAGATATTAATGCTTGACGAACCAACCAGCCATCTCGATATTAGTTATCAGCGTGACCTGATGCGATTGCTGAAAGAACTCTGTTTGGATGGACTAGCTGTCGTCATAGTCCTGCATGATGTCTCTTTGGCCTTGGCTTATTCTGATCGAGTGATCGGTTTAGACCAAGGCAAGATCGTGTTCGATGGTGATGTTTTCAACGATCCGGAATCAGCTATTCAGGCATTAAGCAAGCTATTTAGGATGAATTTGGTTTCGATACCGAGCTCCACAGGAAGGGCGCTGGTTGCACCTGATTGGATTAATCCGGAAGATTAGGGGATGAATTAAAGGAGCCCTGGGTGCAGCAGCAGTTTTCCCCCCGTAATCAGGGTTCTATTATTCGCTCGTTAAGGCTGCTAGGACCCGCGGCGGTTAATGTATCTGCCCACGAGTGGATTACTCCAATCGTGGCCGCGTTTATGGCTCGTTCATTTAATCCAGAGGAGGCCGTTGCTGGCTATGCCCTCGCACTCTCGCTAGCGTTTTTTTTGACACTTCCAAGACTTCGCATACAGGCGCTCACACTAGTATTTGTGGAGGATAATCAATCGTGGCGAGCAGTAGCGATATTCACGCTGATTTGTGCCGGAGTGGTAGTAGCAATGACTTCTATAGTGGCGTTTACTCCTCTTAGTTCAATTATCTTCCTTGATTTATTCAGGATTGATAAATCACTTGCTAACGAAGCAATGGCCGCTCTTAAAGTACTTACCTTGTGGGGATTGTTTTCGGTAATTCGAGGCCATTTGTATGGAGTTGCTCTGCGATTTGAAAGAGCTAGTCTACTGTGGCTGGGTGCGGCGACAGGTCTTGCGACCGCGACTCTAGTAAGTCTCTTTTTGTATAACTTTTTCCCGGAATTTAATTCTAGAATTGGAGCGATCGCGGTTACGTCCGCGGTGACACTTGAATGTGCAGTGGCATCAATCGGCCTTCTGGTGCGTCGCAAGCCTGATTTGAAGATTGCACGTGTTCGGCCTACGCAAAACCGAATAATGCGCTTTTTCATCCCGTTGTTATTTGCAGCACTACTTCCTTCTCTTACCTTTCCCTTAATAAATTTTGCCATGGCCCGTAGCATTAACCCGGAGCTTTCAATAACTGCATTCACCCTTGCTTTCGGAGTCTTTTCAATAATGAGTATCCCATCGAACGGAATACAACCAACCAGTTTGGCGCTATTTGGATTGAAAGAGTCTCCGCAGTTCATCAGATTTTTTGCG
>Ga0114933_10006169_pt1 | contig 10688 bp, 14 predicted proteins | sample 4SBtaG_FD_89691 | JGI IMG/M metagenome (GOLD analysis project Ga0114933, IMG submission 89691) | Deep subsurface microbial communities from Kolumbo volcano to uncover new lineages of life (NeLLi) - 4SBTROV12_W25 metaG | ecosystem: Environmental > Aquatic > Marine > Volcanic | place: Kolumbo... | reverse complement strand
TTGGATTGTCACCAGTAAAAATAATTCAAAATGGAACTGGACGCAAAGGGGTTTGTCGTTGGGTAGCCTGGGATTTAGATTTTAATGAGACACCTGAAACATTTTGTAGAGCAGTCTTTAAGATAGCAACAGATTTATTCTGTTATAGAACTTCAAGTAATAGATGGCACATTTATAAATACTATGATGAAGAAATAGATGTTGAAGAAGCTCGTAAAGTTGCAGTGAATTATGAAGTTAAATTTAAGAAAGCTTTTGGAAAATTAAATGTAGACCACTCACATAGTTTGCCTAAAGCTTATAATGTTGCAGAAGGTAAACCTGGGTATTGGATGTTTCAACCTTATTGTCCAAATAAGAAATTAAAGAATAACAATCTTTGTGGTTATTCACCTTCAGGACAACCTCTAACAAAAGAGCAAGTTGAGTTTGCAATACACTGGAGAAAATACCCAATAATTAGATCAATGGTTGGTGCTCAATCAGGCCAAGGTGGAAGAGAGAAATTTCTGTTTATGGCTAAACAAGTTATTCAACATAACAATTTAGTATTAACTGAAGAAATGGTTAATGATCAATTCACAGATAAAATAGAGGAACCACAATTAACCAGGGAGATTAATTCTCACGAGAAAAAAGACTGGGATAAGTACACTAAACAATACCTTGATGAGCACTATGAGAATTATCTAAAAGAGATAAATGGATATTGGAGAGTAGACCTTAAAGGTGTTGGTGTATTAGATGGATTTATTGATCCTGAACAAGAAGGTAAGATTAAAGAATTCCTTAAAAATATTATCTATATAAAGAATGATGATCTTTGGTACGACAAGACGACTGGTAAAGAGTATAACCAAAAGGCAGTCCAGGTCACTTATGGTCATATCTTTGGTGGTAAAATATCTGAAGTTGTTAAAAACTTTGTAGCCTTTGAAGGTGCACAATTAGTTGAACAAAGTGTTTATAGACCTGACTTGTTTAAATCTATTGAAGACCCAATAGTAAAAGATGAAAAAGGTTTACTCCAATTAAATACTTATAGACCAAGTGAAATTGAAGGTAAGGAAATTAAATCTCACATAGAGAACTTCAAAGAGTTAATGAAGAGACTTACTGAAAACGAAGGGAGTGGTACTGATAGTAAAGGTAAAGACATTGATCTTTATGAGTATGTTTTGGACCACTTATCAATGCCATTTCAACAACCTGGAAACAAAATAAGATCAGCTATTCTGTTTCATTCTAAAGAATATCAAGTTGGTAAAAATACATTTTTCTCAATAGTACAACAAGCTTTGAGTAAAGATAACTGCTCGGTGATAACACCTACTGAAGCAGTTGATAAAGCTAAAGGCTTTTTAGAACACCAATTAGTATTAATAGATGAGATTAAACTTGATGGTGATTGGCATAAGAAAATCTCCACACTAAACATAATGAAACCTTTAATGACTAACGAAGATCACAGAATGAGACCTTTGTTTCATAACTGGAAGGATATCTATTCTACTTGTAATTTTATGTTGTTTACAAATCACAAAGACGCATTGGCAGTAGAGAGCAATGAGGCCAGGTATACTATGATTGATATAGGTAAAACCAGGGACCAAATGGGTGGTGATGAATTCTTTAATCAGTTTTGGACACCTGAAGGTAAACTTATTGATGGTGTTGTAGAGGCAGTGAAGTGGTTTTTAACTACAAGAAAAATAAGTGAAAACTTTAATCCTAAATCAGTATGTTTAAAAACTGAATTCCTAGAGACTATGAGTATAGAAGGTGGTCACCCTATGTTTAAAGATATTAAACCTTTATTCAGTGAAAGAGCTACACCTTTTCACCAAAGTGTTATTTCAATTCAAGACGCATTTGATTGGTTAAAAAATAATAAAAAAATTCCTGGAAGAATAAATGATCTTGCAGATGTACTAACTAAACTTGGTTGTGAAAGAGTTGGTGAAGTTAAACATAAGAGAACTGGTAAGAAACCAACAATGTGGATATTACGAAATCACGATTTTTTCTGTGATAAGTCTATGTCTTCTATATGCAATGATTATTGGTTGCCTACACTTGAAGACACTTATGGACCTATTTGGAGTTTGTCCCAAGGTGATATCTCTATGATTAACGATAAACTTAAAGAGATTGATGGTTATGAGGAATTCCTTGAAGAGACACCTGGAGAGGACCCGGAGGAAGACTTTGAGACAATAAGAAGAGCTAGGAAAAAGGCTATTGGAGGGTCTCACTGATGAAACAAAAGAGTAGAAAAGCTAAAGGAAGAAGACTTCAAAACTTTGTTAGAGATAAGATACTTAAAACATTCCCACACTTAAAAGCTAAAGATGTTCAGTGTGTTGAGAACTATGCGCCTGGACCTGACATTATCTTATCCAAGGTTGCTCGTAAGTTATGTCCTTATCAATGGGAGATTAAAAACCAGGAGAAGATGAAGACCATCTATGACTTCTATAAACAGGCTAAAAAGAATGCTCGTAAATCTGAACCAGTTGTAGTGATGAAGATGAACTCCAGGGATCCACTTGTGGTGATAGACTTTGAGCACTTCCTGGAGTTGATCAAAGATTAATACCGACCCTACCGACCCTATATACACTCAAAGATTAAATCATTAAGAGCACACACGAAGTGAAACTTAAAGGACACAAACCTAGTGAGGATAGGGTAGGTTTATTATATACTGCGTGACAAGGGAGTGGGAACATAGGGGTACAAATCAACCTCAAAAATTTACCTTTTGTACTATGAAAACAGATGAGCATTTATACACATTAACTAGATTAGAGTTTGCTAAAACCATTGGTAAATCTAAAGAAGCAGTGAAGATAGCAATGAAGAGAGGAAAATTTAAAGACCTCTATATTTTTAAAAATGGCCAATATTATTTTAAGACGAGAGAGGCAGTGCGTGAAAACAAGACCTTGTCCCCACTTGAAATGTACCCAGCGAAGAAGTCTAAAGTTAGAAGAGGTGGACACGAAATGGCAGTTAAAAAAGGTAGATACCCAAACACTGCATTCGCTGAACATAACCATATGAAAAAGATGATAGCTCTCCGAGGTAAGTTGAGCCCTGAAGAGTTGGCAATGGTACCTGATGTAGAAAGACTGGTTAAGCAAGAGAGGGAAAAAAGATTAAGAGAAGAGTATGAAGCTAAACTACCACCTAGAGATGACACTAGAGGTAAACCCTTTAAGTCTTACACTTCAGGTCTCATAAACTATTCCAATAAAGGTTATGGTACTCCACAATATCATTCACCAAATGCAGATGATTATTCACCATCTAAATTTAGAGCTACCAACCGAGGCAAAAGAACAGATGAAACTAGAGATGGATGGGGACCATTTTATTGGTGACATAGTTTGACATAAGCTAAAGGACACTAACCATTTGTAATAAAAATTATAAGTCTTATATTTAATTAATCATTTAGTAATAATTCCTGGGCCTCAATATATTGCTACCAACAATTCTTTTAGAGGCCTGGGGGTTCTCTCCTGGAAAATCCTAGACTTCGTTTCGTTTCAAAATTTTTAAAATTTTTGCACCTTATTAATTAAACTCATTTGAAAAATGTTAAGGCTAGATGTCCAAATCAAAGACTAAAGGGTAAGTTGATGGGACCCCTATATATATAAAGGTATATCACCCTTTTAAATCAAAGCTTTTTTACCCTTCAATGTGGTACCTCTATTGATCATAGTCATACACCAGTCATACACCAAATTAATTTGCTTTCGTTTAACAAGTTGAGTTATAAAAGAATACAGATATAACAATGCGAAATCTAGGAGCCCTCGTGGTGAAATTGGTAGACACAAAGGACTTAAAATATTCTATCAAGGGTAAATAAGAAAACCTCAACGACCCCTAGCGACCCAGATCACTTGTAATTCCTAGCGATCTTGTTCTTCGTAATTATATTTGTGATTATGGTAGCAAATATAAAATCAAATAAAGTCATACACCAGTCATACACTATTCAATACAACGATAAGGCGATCTCTAACCTTAAATGGAATAAGAAGATTGAGAAGAGACAAAGAATAAGGGTTCACTTTAAGAATGGACCTGGAGGTGTCACTATGAGATGGACACCTAAAACTAACAAAAAGATATTTCAATTAGAATATAAATTTAGAGGTAAGTCTTATGTATTAGATTGTGGTCAATTCCTACCTGGTAGTTTTACTTGTACTAGCCTTGATAAATACCTGATCACGATTAATGATAAACATAGGAATGATGATGGGACCTTTAAGACTAATCCTAAAGTCCAGGTCATAACTGATAAAGAACTAAAGAAGTCTCAATTAAAAACAATAAGAGAATGTATAGAACTAATCTGTGAGGAGAACTTTCCTAGAAAGAATATCAAAGGTAAACTTTCATCATACTCAATACTTCAACACACTAGATTTCTTATTGGTTATAACAAGAGAAGAGACCACATAACATTTGAAGATGATGACAAAGGTTGGGGTCAAATAATATTCAAAGATAAGTCCCCAATAAAAGACTGGAAGACACTCTTTAAGACTTATCCTAAAGGTACTGGAGTTGCACCTGGTGATGAAACCAGTGTGTATGATAGTTATTTGGGAGATGTTATTATTGATGATTTAATTCCAGGTTCAATAGAGATTTATCTTAATGAAGTCACTAGGAGTTATGGTCAAAAAGAAAACATAAGAAGAGCTTTATCTTGTCTATGGGTCTTTGCTAGGAAGAGAGGATTTATGGGTCCAAACCCTCCGATTAATCCAACGAGAAAAGTGGAGGGTGGAATTACCATTGAAAAAGAAGAGGAAAGTCAATGGGTAGGAAGTAAATATAATGAGATGTCCTTTGCGATTGAGGACCTGGAAGTGATTGAGAAAGCTTTAATATCTCTTAAAGATAAATACCCATTTCAATCTGAATGTATAAGACTTTTATTACACACTGGAATGAGGATTGAGGAATGTAAGAAACTCAAAAGAAGTGCCATTACCATTGATGAAGATGGTGACCCAATAATACTAATGAAGAGATACATCACCAAAGGTAGAACTCAACAACAACAAAAGGATGTTGTCTACGATATAACACCTAAAATTAATGACATTTTAATTAGTCTTAAAGAGCAATTAAATAAACCTAAATATAAACCTTATCAGTTTGTCCCTTGGTTATTTCCTACAACCAGGATTTCAATAGAGAAGTTATCCAACCCTGATAAATGGCCAGGATATGCAAATAAGAATTGTTGCAGAACTAAAACCCTGGATGATTGTTGGGAGGCAGTAAGGAAGATAACTAATTATGAAGGTGCACTAAAAACATTAAGGAAGGCCTTTGTGAATATTACCAATGAAACACTTGGAGGTGCACATAGTGGGAAACACATTACGAAACACAAAACAGAACTTACTCCTAGTAGTCGTTATGACAAAGCCAGTAGAAGTAAAACTAAAACAATGGCTAATAAAGTTGGAGAAGTATTATCATTTAAAAAAGGATGAAACATAAAACATACCCTTTTATGATTTGGATGGATGGTAAACTAAAAGTGTTGGTCCATCTCTATGGTAAATATTATTTTAGAGATTGTGATAAGAGAGGAAATATCATTAAGAAATACTCTAATAATGTTATCCAATTTAAAAGAAATTGACCTTATTCCTTGAATGAATATAAGGAATATATATGGCCAAGAAAGATCAGAAAGATACACCATTAAAAATTATAGAGATATTTAGATCAGGTCCTAAAGTCCCTAGAATAAAAGCGAAGGACTGGGAATTCCTGGTGTATGAGTTGAAGAAACTTAAAGTGACACCTGGAGAGGCTTATAGAATTATTGCAGAAAAAAAGGGTGATACCAACATACGATTTCAATGGAAGATGATGAGATTTACTATGTATGTTTGGGAACGATTACACGAACACGATAAGTTATTTAATAGACCTAAAATAGACACAGTAAGGAAGGTTGTCTCCGAAAGAAAATTCAAAGAATTCTTTTATGGATATTATCCTGACCTGGAGTTTGATCACGATAAAGAGGTAAAGCTATTGAATAAACTTATTGCAGAAAAACCTCAAAGACCATTTTTCAAGGAAGGTTATTACTTCTATCCTGGGACCAAAAAGGTCATTCCACAGAAGGTCCTAGATACTATCCTTTGGGAGAAAAAATAGAATAAATATCCCTTGAATTATTCCAAGGAATAAGTATATTACTATTAATGGTAGTAATATATGTTCAATTTTAAATACACAAAACCATACTATTCTGAAGATGAAATTTTAGATTTATTTAATCTAACTAAATCATCACTTCAAAGAATGCGTGAAGAAACCTTAAAGGGTGGAGGAGACCTATTTTTAGATATGGGTTATTTCCACATTAAAGGAATTAAAAGCGCAATGTATGAACCAATCAAATTTAGCGCTTGGTTATTTGATCATAGAGTGACTGCTGAAAACAAGTATGACTATGAGATAGTTGAAGTAAACAAAGTAAAAGAAGGTTTAATTAACCTGGCCTCTCAATCAGTCACACAATTAAAACAAACTAAACAAACAAAGGAAAACTAAATGAGTATGTATGAACGACATAGAATACCTGGTTTAAACAAGATGAGAGCACTCCAGGAAAATTCTAAATTAGTTAAACAAGAAAAGAAGGAATATAATTGGAGGACTGATTATGACTGGACTGACCCTGAAGATCACCCAGTAGACCTTAACACTTTTGAATGCAGTATATGTAAAGAGACTTCAGTTGGTTTTGGTAATAATCCTCAACCAGTAAATGATCTGAAAGTATCTGACAGATGTTGCAACGATTGTAATTTATCAGTGGTAATACCTGAAAGATTTAAAGTTATAGAAGGAGGCCTTGATGAGTAAACCTCTTATTCTAACTTCACCTAAAGGTACTGCTGAATATCCATATTTAAGTGAACCTGATATTGCATTTAATCCTGAAGGTTTATTCCATACTAAACTTGTATGTAAGAAATCTGAAAGTGAAACTATAAAAAAAGCTATTGATGATCTGATTGCGTTAGAGGTTAAGAAACAACACGACCTGGACCCAAAGAAGAAGATCACTAAAGCACCATTACCTTATGAAGAAAATGATGATGAGATTGTCTTTAACTTCAAGATGAAAGCTAATGGAGTTAGGAAATCTGATGGTAAACCTTTTACCCAAGAACCTAATATAGTTAATGCTGATCTGTCACCATTTGATAAGTCACAAAAGATATGGGGTGAAAGTATCTTAAAGATTACATTTGAACCTTATAGTTGGAATATGCCTATTGGTATTGGATGTACATTAAGATTAAAAACAGTCCAGGTATTAGAACTTGTCACTGGTAAATCATCAAACACTTTAGGAGAACTTAAAGCAGAACCAGTTGTTGCACCTAAAGTTAAAGATGAAGGAGTGGAGGGCTTTTTACAATATGAGTAAAGAACTTCTTACACCTGACAAAAATAAAATAATAAAGCTCAATGCACCTGATGGTGAAGTCTCATTTAATGAGGATGAGTTATTAATGATCATACAAGTATGTCATAACCAATTAGATAGAAATATTGATTGTGATAAAGACGCAATTCACGATTACTACCATACTGCTATGACATTTAAGGACCCAAAGATTTTAGATAGCTTTGGTCGTTTATGTAGAGATACCTCACTATCAATGAGAACTTTAAAATTACTTGATGAGAAACTAGGGAGGGAATTCATTTGTGATGAATGCGCAGAAGAACTCTCCCAGGAAGGCAAACAACAAAAACATTAAGGAGTTAAATTATGCCAATAGAAAAAGACATAGGAGGAGGTGGACCAAAGAAGGTTGCTGAAGCTGACCCAATGACACATATGGAGTTAGAGCTAATGCAAAACCTGGAAGGTGGTTTCAAAGAAGCTATCAAGAATGGTTTTAAAGGTACCTTTGATGAATACCTAGATACATTGAGTGAAGATGATCTGAAGACAATATTTTTAGCACAAGGAGGTGTTGTTAAAGACCCAACCTTTACGAAATATTCTGATGGTGGTCCAGTCTCTAAATCTAAAGAACCCAAAGTAAAGAAGATCAACCTTGCAGATTTCTATAAGCCTGGACAAACAGTTAGTGGTTTAAGTGCCAGTGATAGAGAAAAAGTAAGTTTATTACTTCGTAAAATGCTGAAGGGACAAAAAGATAATTAATGATGGCCTATAACTACGACATATCAAAAGGTAAATATCCTGATGAAAAAGGTTATCACGAGTGGACTGGATTTGAACCTGAATGTAAAATCAAAGGAAGTACACCTGATAAATACATACCTATTCAACCTTTAAAATTCCAAAAGAAATTATTGGATATGTTGAAGTTGGATATGCGTAGTGGCCATTGCTATACAGATTTTAAAATTAGATGTCATATAGAGTTAGAAAAAAATAAAAGATACTTCCAACCAAAAGAGTGGGGAGTAGATAAGCTTTTATATAATTATGATCTGTTGTTTCACTCGGTGAACAATTCAGCGATACTTTATGAGACACTTATAGAGGCACTACACGATCACATAAAGGGACTTTATGAAGACTACAATGTAGAGCCTAGACATAAATTACCAAATAGCATTCTACACGCACAGAAAAGGAGTTTTTACATTGAGAAATAAAGACAAAACATTTGAAAGTATTTTAGACAATCTTCAGAAAAAACCAGTGAAGAAGAGAGTTGAAACTATGAATGAACGAATAGAAAGAATGCACCATATGTATGATGGTGGACCTAAACCTAAACACTTTGATGATAAGTCTATTGTGGATATGGAGAAGTGGAACTCTATGAAGGGCCTGGAGAAGAAGACACCAGTTGTAAAGAAACCAACCAATAGAAGTATTCAAGATCAGGTCATAGATTATTCACCTAATAAAATTCAAAGACCTAAACCTTTTAATTCTATGGATAAGTCCACTTTCCCAAGTAATCAGAAAAAAGCTATGAGTACCTGGGAGATAATGTTGGACCAGGCAAAGAAACCAAAAGATAGACAAGATAGAGAGAGTGCAAAACAAACTAGAGAAATAATTATGAAAAATTATAGAGACAAAAATATGAGAAAATACCTGGGTGATGATGAGTTAAAACTTATAGGTAAACATAAGTCTCAACAAGTGTACCCTGAAGTGACAATACCTAAAGTAGATATTGACTATAAACCTTATAGACCTGAACCTTCAGGACCAACACTTGCAGAAGTAATGAAGAATTCATCTAGGATGAAACCTGGATTGAGTGAAGACCTAATAGGTATCAATGCACAAATTAAAAAGAATATTGATTATGTATTGGGTGAGAAATCAGAAAGTAAGAATGAGAAGAATAACAACGATAAGGAGGAGACTTATGACTGATAAGTGGAAATATAAATCAGTCTCTTTAAAGAATTCTACTTATTCAAAACTGAATGATTTAAGCGAGACTTTAGTACCTGGGTTAAAATTATCCCAAGCTAAAACAGTAGAAAAATTAATATCAGATAAGAATAAGACCAAGTGTAATTCTCAAAGAGACACAAAGGAGATACACAATGGCAAAGAACTTAAAATCTAAAAAAGAGTACACCCAAAAAGAAATTAAAAAGTATGGTTTATGTAAACACCATCTAGTTGGGTATAAGCAATTAAAGGCACTCGTAAGTAAACAACAGAAATACATAGTCAATCAAGACAAGGTATTAGATAGGTTATCAAAAGACATAGAGAATAAGTCTAATATGATGAACCTATGGATGACTAATAGGCAAACTTGGACCGATAAGATTAATAAGGACCTATTACAAAAAGCAGAAAACCATCAAAAAGAAATTAATGAAATAAAAGCTCACTATGAGAAAGAGTTAGCTGAAGTTAATAAGCTCTATGAGGAAGCAGTTGAACACAATAGGGAGATGGCAGAAGTTAATAGAGACGCAATCAAAACAAATAAAGAAATTCTAAAAAGTCATAATGAAATTACTAGAGCTTACAATGGTCTTCATACTATTGGTGAGATGGCGCAAGACCTGGGTATAGATATTAAGAAGCACAATAAGATGTTGCCTGAAAATAGTGATGACTTCCAGTTTGATCAAAAGCATACACTTTTAGAAAATGGAAAAGTAAGACACGAATATAAGCTAACTCCGAAGAAGAAGAAAAAGGAGGTGAACTAATGAGATCAATTATACCTCCACCATTAAAATTAGAAATACGACACCAAGGTGCAATAGGTGAAAGAGGAAGATTTACTGGATATACAAAAGATAAAGAAGGTAATGATAAGAAAGACGCAACATATGATTACCAACATATTGACTGGGAGAAACATTTTAAAGGTGAAGAATATCTTGGATTGTCACCAGTAAAAATAATTCAAAATGGAACTGGACGCAAAGGGGTTTGTCGTTGGGTTGCCTGGGATTTAGATTTTGATGAGACACCTGAAACATTTTGTAGAGCAGTCTTTAAGATAGCAACAGATTTATTCTGTTTTAGAACTTCAAGTAATAGATGGCACATTTATAAATATTATGATGAAGAAATAGATGTTGATGAAGCTCGTAAAGTTGCAGTGAATTATGAAGTTAAATTTAAGAAAGCTTTTGGAAAATTA
>Ga0114933_10006167_pt1 | contig 10689 bp, 10 predicted proteins | sample 4SBtaG_FD_89691 | JGI IMG/M metagenome (GOLD analysis project Ga0114933, IMG submission 89691) | Deep subsurface microbial communities from Kolumbo volcano to uncover new lineages of life (NeLLi) - 4SBTROV12_W25 metaG | ecosystem: Environmental > Aquatic > Marine > Volcanic | place: Kolumbo... | reverse complement strand
CTATTACGCTTGCCTTTGTTGGTGCCGTCATAGCCGAGACCGTAGCCGGCGGCAGCGGCATTGGAAATCTTATGCTGGTTGCCAGCGCCGATTTTAATACGCCACTAGCTTTTGCAGGGCTGATTGTCATCGCTGTTATGGCGATCAGTATGTATGCAATCTTTGCTGCTATGGAAGCGCGTTTCACTGGGTGGGCGACGCGAGATAGCGTGTCCTTCGCAACGGCGGGTGGCTAAGCAGCTCAAAAATTTTTAAATTATTGGTTTTGGCGTGAGGCCTGCTAATTTCTCGTCGGCGGGGCTTTATTGTTATCTACACCCCATTTTCTATAATGTTAGTTCGAAGCGTGCCAACCTGTGGTGAGACGATATCCACTACATCGCCAGGTTTGAGGAACTTATCGGGCAATGGCTTGCCGTTTTCTCCTGTCAGTGACGAATCGGCTGCGGTCCCGGCGCCCGTCCCCCCGCTAATTATATCACCAGGGTAGAACGTGAAATCACGCGATAAAAATTCGAGATATTCGCCATACGAAAAAGCCATGTCGCCAGATCGAAATTTCTGGCGCACATCACCATTGACCTGAGTTTCGATATCAATCCCCATAAAATCGACATCGCCGACTACGATACAGGGGCCAATAGAGCAGCTATTGTCAAAATTCTTTTGCATCGCAAATTTCATCGGCCCGCCTTCGGGTGACATGCGGATGCTCCAATCGCCGAGCAGGGTCACGCCCCAAACGAAATCATCGATGTCTTTTTCTTTAAGATTTTTACCATTTTTCCCGAGTATTACCGCAACCTCGCCTTCATAGTCGAGATAAGACGTCCTAACCGGGTAGGGTAAGTTGGCGTTGTGACCGGCAGACTCACGATCTATTTTCCAAAAACCCCAGAACCCGCGATCACGCACATAGTCCCTTGGATTTCCCTTAATTGGGTTGTCTTCTCCCCGCTCAACCCGGCGCTGTGCCATAGAAAGGGCATGCTCTGCAAAATTACCACCAGCACAGGCAACGCGCGCGCCGGTTGCTCGCGGTGCGTGCAGCGCCGTGCCCTCCGCGGAGCAAATAATATCGTCACCGGCCTCCCCAAGATTAGCGACGGCTGTTTGGACAACATCCAGTGCAGCCTGGCCACCCATGATTAGTGAGTTAAGATCGACTAGTAATGCTGCCTCGGCATTACCCTTTTTCCCGACAGCACCGGCAATATCAATGATCTGGCCTTCGGTCAAAACACCGGTACGTTTCTCTGGTCCGTATACGACGATTTTCATAAATATCTCCCTTTAGGGGTCTGTTTCTCTGCACCGTAATAGCCGGCGAAGTATCCTGGCAAGATCGCTTACCGAAAATTTTATATTCAAGATTATAAATAATGTCTGGTCATTGGTGTTTCTGTCTGGTCTTTTAGTTGAGTGATGCTAGATCTCTTTGCAATGCATGCAGAAAGGCAATCAGACTATGAGTAAAGCCAGGGCCCGCGAACGGGCAAAAGCCCGCGCCGGACGGCCTCAAAAAAAGCGAGAGGCTGTAGCCTCATCGGTGAACCAGAACAGCTGGCCTGGAAAGGCTAAGGCTTCGGGTAAACACAACAAAGGCCCCACGGGCAACAGCGTCGATGGCTCATTTTCGAGAACTCAACGGGGTTCGTCGCGCTCTGGATAATTTAAGTGTAACCGTCGTCGCCAACTAAATTGAAGATGTAGTCGTCGGGTCAAAGCTATGGGCGCCGTAATTTAAAATTTTGAATACTCGTCTAAAATCCATAAATTTTGGTTGGATTAGCTCCGAGAATTTTTTCAATACTACTCGAGCTAATCTTTGGGTTTTCGCCTAGCATTCTGAGGGCTTCAATTTGTGCCGAGGTGTCGGTATGTCCGTAATCCGTGCCGACTAGAAAATTATCGTCACCGACACAATCGATAAGGTAGGGAATGTCATCGGCCATCTCTAGCGTGATCCATATGTTATTGTCCTTGAGCGGGTTGTCGCCAAGTTTCTTCCCCTTGCGAGAAAGACGACTCTCGAGATCTTGCAGCGCATAGGGCAGCCATGAGGCTGCAGCCTCTATAAAAGCCCAGCGTATATTGGGAAATTTTTTGGGTAGCTCGTTTTCTAGCAAATAATGGAATTGGGATACCATCGCCATTTTAAATCGTCCAAAGTTATGGCCCTCATGAAATATATTATTCTGGTAGCTAGCATTGGCAGAATGAAACGCGACGGCTAAATCAACCTCTTCAGCCGCCTTGAATAATGGATCAAAATAACTGTCTCCAACATAGCGGTCGCATTCATAAGGCCGGATAAAGATTGCACAGGCGCCGTGTTCCTTTGCGAATTTAAGCTCATCTAGTACGAGGTGCATCGACCATGTTGGTACACAGGCGGCCCACCGCAAACGTCCCCCGCCCATCTTCCAGATGTCTGCAAGCCAGCGGTTATATGCTCGGTATTGCGCGGCCTGTTGCTGTGGATCACGGGCGCAGGGAACAAGAAATATAGTCGGGTAGAGGACTTGCAGATCAATTTCGAGTTCATCCATGTGATGGAGCCGTGCATCGACACTGCCCATTTCCCGTGATTTTGCATCCATGCTGAGCGTGTCCGCATTATCCTTTGTTTGGATATTGTCGCCGCTCAACCAGTAAGTGTTGTCAGGAGCGGGGTTTTCACCAGTTTTGTGCAGAATAATTGGCGCAAAATGCTTCTCGTTGTCAGCAAGATAGTCCCATGTTTTGCTTGATTCTATTACATGTGCATCTGAATCAATTGTTGGCATTTTTGTTTCCCTCCGGCACCCTTTTTATCGCACCCTTTGACCTGAAGATCACACCAATTTTGGCTGCCCAAGCCTAGCACCCAGTTATATTAATCGTCGAGGGTACACTGATAATATTGATCCAGGCAGGGTTATTCTTCTCCCCTATTTCTCTGTTAACTGGCAAATCGTGGAAACAATATCTTAGCGTTACCACGATTAATCGCGTCAAAAGTCTCTTTATCAAAACCCTTGTATGAGTCAAAACCCGCGGTTTCCCCCTCAGCCACAGTTTCTGAAATATACGGATAATCTGATCCAAATAGAATCCTCTCCGGGTCTGCAATGGATGACAGGCAATCGAGGGCCGCCGTATCACCGGATAATGCGGTATCGAAATAAAACTGTTTCATATAATGCAGCGCGCCTTTTGGGTATTTTTCTTGAAATGGTGTTTGGCTATCAAAAATAGTGATCCTATGCGCAAGAAATGGGAGCGCTCCACCCGAATGAGAGAGAATGAATTGGATGTCCGGTAGCCGCTCCATCACACCATTGAAAATTAAATTGGTGGCCACTCGTGTTGTCTCAAAAGGATAGTCAACGATCATTCGAGGAATATTCCACCCCTGGGCCTCGGTTCCTGGGGGATAACATGGATGAATGAAGGTTACCGCTTTCCGGTGGTTTAGTTCTTCGTAGATCGGTTCAAAATCCGGATGGCCGATATAGCGTTCATCGACGCTCGTCAGCAGTGTGATGCCGTCAAGTTTTAGCACATCTAGAACACGCTCTATTTCTCGGAGAGATGCATCGATGTCGGGTAGGGGCAGAAACGCAAAACCCCCAAATTTCCCGGGATAGTCGGCCGCGAGTTGAGCCAGATAATCATTACACTGACGGGCTAGGTTGCGTGTAACGTCGATGTCGCCAAAGAAAATCCCCGGTGAGGTGAATGACAGTATGCTAGCGGCCGTGTTTGTTGCCTCCATTAGCGCAAGAGATTTCTCGGGTGTCCAATCAGGGAAGCCGCGATAGGCGGTGCCTGAAATCCCAACGGCGCGCTGAGAATCCTTGTAAAATTCTGGAAGGACATGATGGTGAACATCGATACGGGGAATAGACATTCTTTGGATACACTCACTGAAGTTGGAATGTTAGCATTCCATGCCTAATTGACTTGGTAAAGCGCCGGGGTCGATAGAAAGGCAGTTAACCGTTAGACTGTGCATTGAACACGCTTAATTTTACCGCTGATAAGGCCCTTTAAAATTGCCCCCTCTTTATCTCGGCGCCTTTTGGATGCTGCTTACAACGTTATCTTTTGTTGTCCTGAGCCTCAGCGTGCGTGCTTTGTCGGCAGATATGGCCACCGTGGAAATTCTGTTTCTGCGCTGTCTGATCGGCGCCTTAATATTTTTGCCATGGATCTCTAAAGAAGGTATCGGTGCGCTTAAGACCACTAAGTTTGGTCAGCATGCTATGCGTGCGGCGATGATGGGTGCAGGGATGGTACTGTGGTTTGCGGCTATTGGTGCACTGCCGCTTGGTGACGCGATCGCACTGCATTTTACCCTGCCACTTTTTATGATTATTTTTGCGGCTATTTTTCTTCGTGAACAAGTAGATGCCACGCGCTGGATCGCGACTGTCATTGGATTTACAGGCGTATTAATTGTATTACGTCCGGGCTTCCAGGAAATTGGTTGGGCTCATTATTTTGTCCTCCTTTCTGGCGCCCTCTATGGCGGCAATCACGTAATTACGAAATTTATGTCTGGCACGGAAACACCAAACGCCACCGCATTTTATATGAATTTACTCATTCTTCCTGGTGCCGCGATTGCACTGCCGTTTTACTGGACTACGCCAACCTGGGATCAGGCCGGGTGGATTTTATTACTTGGCGTCTCCGGTTCTACAGCACACACCTGCTTGCTTAAGGCGATGCGTTATGCCGATGCTAGCGCCCTCGCACCAATTGATTTTTTGCGCTTAATTTTTTCGTCAATCGCTGCATACTTTTTGTTTAACGATATTTCAGATATTTGGACTTACGTCGGAGCCTGCGTAATTTTCTTGGCGGCTTGGTACAATACTCTTCATGCCAGAAAGCTGCAAAAGCGGGATGCCCGTGGTTCAGGAAATTCCGAAGGCGCAGCCTGATGCTGTCACCTTCGGCTCAGGGCCTGCTGTGGATGCTGGCCCAAACGACGTCGATGTGCGCTATGATGGTAGCGGTTCGTCATCTTAGCTTCGACAATTTTTCCGGTCCGCAGTTAGTTTTTTTCCGCGGTATAATGGGCCTATTAGTGTTGTTGCCTTGGTTTCTCCGCACCGTCCGATATGAGCCAACAATCTTGGCCCCACCGGAGTGGAAACTCGTGATGTGGCGGAGCCTTATTTCGGTGGTTGGTATTCTTTGCTGGTTTCTGGCGCTGACGGGCATGTCGGTTTCCGATGTGACGGCGGTACAATTCACCCACCCACTTTTTGTCGTTATCGGTGCGGCTCTGATTCTTAGGGAAAATGTAGGGATCCACCGGTGGAGTGCCGTTATAATAGGCTTTGTGGGTGCGCTTGTAATTATAAGGCCTGGTTACCTCCCCTTTAATCCTCTGGTTCTCGGCATTTTGGTGTCCGCAATGTCAAATGCCTCTGTGCAGCTGATAACGAAACATGTCGCCCTCAATATTAGCGGCGCGGTTTTAATTTTCTATCTCAATTTGGCGCTAGTGCCGGTGGCATTGATACTGGCCATACCAAACTGGATTTGGCCAAGTTGGGGACAGTTTGGTTGGATCCTAGCCGTCGGGGCATTCGGTACGCTGGGCCATATTTTTCTTGCGCGCGGGATGAAGGTGGCAGACGCCAGCTTACTGGGGCCTGTTGATTTTATGCGTTTGCCAATCGCGTCTGCTTTCGGCTGGTTTCTCTTTAACGAATACTCTGACGCAGAAACTTGGATTGGAGCGGGGATTATCTTTTTTGCGGTACTGGTAATCACCCGGCGAGACGCGCTACGGAAACGTATTTAGTCGTGTCCTTATCGCCGCATTATCTTGACGTTCGTTTGTTGATACGTGACTGTAACAACAAATAAAACCCTATTGTTGGAGACGCCTTTAATGACCGAGTATTTGTATATTTCAGCTGACAACCATCTTGATACGCATTGGTGCCCTAAGGGTTTATGGCAAGATCGCCTGCCTTCTAAATTCAGGGAGAATGGTCCCAAGGTCATCGAAGGAGAAAATGGCTCGCAATGGACCTGGGAGGGTAAGCTCTGGGACAAATCAGCGGATGGTTCTAACAGTTCCCAATTCCTGAAGCCGTTCCGTGATCATGGCGTCGATCTTCCGGATGGCGCCTTGCCCCCCGCCGATCCAAAGATTCTTTTGAACCATATGGACCAGTCGAAAGTATGGTCGAGCGTTATTTTTGCTAGTGTTCGCAAGTGGAATGTCAGTGACCCTGAATTGCTGTTTTCTGTTTATCGTGCCTTTAACGACTATGCGATGGAGGTTAATAAGATCGACCCTGATCGTATTTTTTTGCTGCCAGCCTTGCCAACGCGACATCCGGAAGAATGTCTCAAGGAACTCGCTCGTATGATTAAAGCCGGCGCCAAGGCGGTGGAATTTCCGCCCTTTGATGTTGCTAAACCAGTGTATGACGAGGTCTGGGAGCCGCTTTGGGCAATGGCAAGCGAGGCACGGGTGCCCCTTTGCATACATATTGGTGGCGCTGCCGATGCACCCCTGCCGCCCTACCATCGGGGTGCTCAGATTGCATTTCTCGCGACAGCCCCGTTTAACCTTTGCAATACCTTTGCCCAACTAGTCTTTTGCGGTGCTTTTGAGCGTCACCCCAATCTTAAAGTCCTATTCTCAGAATGCCGTATTGGCTGGGTCCCGTTTGCGATAGAGTGGTGTGATCGACAGGTTGAAGAGCGCGCCCCCGACCCTTCCGCACCCCTATCGATGCTCCCGAGTGAATACGCTAAACGCAATTGTGGTTTCACCTTTGAGGAAGATTACGTTGGCACTGAAATGATGAAATTAGACTGGTGCAATCTTGGTGACGTCGCGATCTGGGGATCGGATTATCCCCACCCACAAGGCACATGGCCGGATGTGTCTATTCCTATCGACAAGATGTTTGAGGGTGTAGATCCCGTAATCAAGCAACGCGTGCTATGGGATCACGCCGCAGAGATGTTCAACATTCAGGGACCTAAATAAATGGCAACAGGAAAGTTACGGCATATAGCAATTTCAGTACCTGATCCAGAAAAGGCTTCTGAATTTTATATGTCAGTATTTGGCATGGAGAAGGTTACCTCAGTCAAGGCGCCGATGGCAGACGGCGTCTATTTGACTGACGGCACAATCAATGTTGCCCTGCTGCGTTATAAGGATGACCGGCCGATGGGTGAAGGAAAAACCAAGGATTGGTTTGGCGTACATCATTTTGGTTTCTGGGTCGATGACGTTGAGCAGAGCGCGCAGGCAATTAAGGAAAATGGGGGTGATTGGTTTATGGGGGAGATGGAGGGCGATAATGTATTTTATGAGATGAAATATACCGATCCAAACGGTACAATTTTTGACATTACCCATACTGGTTGGGGCGGAGCCGTAAAGGATGGCCCCCCGCCCGCAGAGGATAGCTAGCCCTTAATCTTCAGCGACGCCATTCTGGCGGCGGCATGCTATCAAAGTATTTTCTAACAAACAGGCAATAGTCATGGGTCCGACGCCGCCTGGTACCGGAGTGATAGCCCCCGCGACCTTAACCGCCTCATCGAAATGAATATCGCCGACTAATCGAGTTTTGCCCCCCTCATCAGTTATCCGATTAATTCCTACGTCGATAATCGTGGCGCCCGGTTTTATCCAGTCTCCCCTGATCATTCGTGGTCGGCCGACAGCAGAAATTATAATATCAGCTGTACGGCACACGTCTGGTAAATGTTGGGTTTGCGAATGGGCGATCGTAACGGTGCAGTTGGCCGCCAATAGCAACTGTGCAATAGGCTTGCCGACGATATTGGATCGTCCAACGACCACCGCATTCATGCCCGTCAAATCCCCTAAAGTATCTTTAAGTAGCAACATGCAACCACGCGGCGTGCAGGGAATTAGCCCCTCTTCTCCACTTGATAACGCCCCAACATTCAGGTGGCTAAATCCATCGACATCTTTGGTCACATCAATCGCCTCAATTACCGTCTTAGCGACGATGTGATCGGGCAAGGGCAATTGCACCAGAATGCCGTTTACGGCTGGGTCGGCGTTAAACTCCATTACTGTGGCCAATAGTTCAGACTCTGAAATATTAGCTGGGAGGCGACGGCCAATAGAGGCCATCCCTGCTTCAACGCACTGAATTTCTTTATTGCGAACATAGATTTGACTGGCAGGATCTTCGCCAACTAGAACAGCCGCTAGACCCGGGACGAGCCCGTACTTTGCTTTAAGATCAGCAGAACGGCATTTAATTTTTTCGCGCAAGTTGTCAGCAAATGCCTTGCCGTCAATTAAACGTGCATCCGTCATTTTGAATCCCAGAACTTTAGTTATCAGGTCAGCTAGTTAACAAAGCGCGATGAAGGTTACCAAGTACCATTTGGAGGAAGATTAGGCCAAGAATTAACACAATTGGTGAAATATCGACGCTACCAAAATTAGGGATAACCCGCCGGATTGGGCGGAGTGCAGGTTCGGTAATTCGATAAATAAAATCGATTACCATATAAACAAACTGGTTGGTCGTATTGATGATATTAAAGGCGACGAGCCAACTCATTATTGCCCCGATAATGATTATCCAAATGTAAAGATCAACAGCAATGATCGCGACGCGAATGAGAGGGTCGATAATGATCATAATCCTAGGTCTCCGCCAGACAATTTGAGAATAGGTAGACTGGGGCTACCCCGATTGTGCAGATCCTAACGATCCAAGTGAATCAGTTCAAGATTTGGCTAGTATCCAATTCTTAATACGGGAGCTGATTTTCTTGACATTGAAAGTATCAAAAAGCACATTCCAGGCGTTCTGGTGGGGGTATAGCTCAGTTGGGAGAGCGTCTGGTTCGCAATCAGAAGGTCAGCGGTTCGATTCCGCTTACCTCCACCAAATGCTTTGAATTTTTTGCATGGAGCCGGGTGTCTATGTACTACGCGAACGTGAAATAGTCTTGATATTGGTCAATTCTCGCGCGCTATATCGATGTTGTTTTAGCACTTGTAAAAGAAAGGGGTCGCCAAGCAGGGTTATACTAATTCTTTTAAAATCACCTTGCTTCTAAAGGCAACGACTACTCAAAATTAATCCCTAATAACAAATCAATGCTAGAGCTATCGATTATAAATGGGTAAAGTTTTTTGTTGTAAACAACCATGGATTTGTTCAGAGCCGCATGACCCTGCAATATGCGCCACGAGGTTTGATCGGAGTTTTTACGCCACAGGCAAATACTACGGTTGAACCCGAAATGCAGATTCTACTGCCACAGGGCATTACCCCTATTACCGCTCGGCTGACCAGTCCAAAAAGTACGATAGAAGATCGGCTCATTGATTATTACGACACACTGGAGGGGGCACTGCCTCAATTTGCAAACGCGCCGATTAATACTGTGGCGATCGGTTGCACTGGGGCTTCGTATCTTGTGGGGCGGGACCGAGAGGCAGAACTAGTTGGACGTTGGAGTAATTGCGCCGGTGTTCCTGTGGTCACAACCGGGCTTGCGGTCGTCGACGCGCTAAATGTCTTGGGGGCCAGGAGGGTCGGTTTCGTTTCCTGCTATCCGCCCGCATTAACGAAAGCAAGCAACGCTTATTGGGAGAGCCATGGGTTTGAGATCGGTCAGGTTGCTGGCTCTTTTAATGAGGATAGCAATTTTCACCCCATCTACAGTTTGCTGGCTAGTAACGCATCAGAAGCACTAGCAAAGCTCCGTGGAACCGAGCATGACGCTATTGTCATGTTGGGAACTGGCATGCCGACGCTCAAGCCCATTGCAGATGTTGTTGGAGATGGCGGTCCGCCCGTGCTTTCTTGTATGTTGTGTCTTGCTTGGCGAAGTGTCCAACAGATTAAGAGGCAAACCCCATCCATCGAAACCCTCAGGGCGTGGAGCAGCGGAGATGGCTGGGTAGAGCGTCTGGCTGCACAAAGTATTTGAACAAAATTTTGTTAACTATTGAACGCCCCCTCACCGCTCAGCGTGTCGAGATATTCGACGAAACTTTGAGATGCGGCGCTGATTTTGCGGTCGGACAATGCACCTATCCTTACTTCAAGGGATAGCGTATCTGCCGCAACGTCCAGAACTACGAGCTGACCACCATTAAGATCGTCGGACCAACCTGACTGAAGAGCACAAGAAAACCCAACACCGGATAAAATCAATTCACGGCGGATCAATGTATTCTGTGATTGCGTTATAGTGTTGTGTTTGGTGAAGCCAGCCTCTTCAAAGACTATCCCTAGGAGTTTTGCATATTCCGTCCCTTTTACTGGTCCGATAAAAGGATGATCAGCTAGATCTCGGAAGTTCAAGCGGCGTCGAGATGCCAGTGGGTGGTCAGACGCGGCGATGAATGCGAGCCGCTGATGGCCAAGAACCTTGGATCGAACTCCACGGGTTTCTCCATGGGCTAAAAATAGTCCCAGGTCGACATCCCTGTGTCGAATTTGTTCGACGGCTTGGTCGAGCGCACCAATGTTGGCAATAATTTCTATTCCAGGATTTTCGCGGGCGAATTTTGCTAGAGGTTTGGATAAAAGATGGTTGCCAATAAAGCGGTGTGCTGCAAACGATAAAACGTTATCCCGAACAGATTGAAGCGAACGAATATCCACAAGCGTATGATGGGATTGCGCTAGAATACGCTGGGCATGATCGTAG
>Ga0114933_10006165_pt1 | contig 10691 bp, 14 predicted proteins | sample 4SBtaG_FD_89691 | JGI IMG/M metagenome (GOLD analysis project Ga0114933, IMG submission 89691) | Deep subsurface microbial communities from Kolumbo volcano to uncover new lineages of life (NeLLi) - 4SBTROV12_W25 metaG | ecosystem: Environmental > Aquatic > Marine > Volcanic | place: Kolumbo... | reverse complement strand
TCTTGCAGTCTCTTCAGTCATTCCATTTTCGTAGATTTCACCTTTACCGTAGAACATCAAAAGATACTCTACGAATGTATTAATCTCCTCTACTGTAGGAGCGCCACCGTCAAAAGCTAATGCCATTTTTACCTCTCTTTTTTTCATTTTACGTTGTTATTATAACAAGCGGGGCAGGTATTGTCAACAGCTAAATTGAAGAAATTTGAATTATTTTTTGAGGTGTTTTGAGTGGATTTTACAACCTATGAACTCGTTGTAGTAGTCATCTCTGAGAAGAACATCTTTTTCGAATTGTAGTTTCGCTTCCCAATACGAACAGTCACCTTTGGTGTGGCATAGTCTTAGAATGCGTCTGGCGAAGTCAGAACCCTGCTCTACGAGTAGTTTTACCTCTTCGGACGAACCGTGGTAATCTCTCCAATCGGATTCTTTCTTTACGATTCTCTTACGAGTCTTACCCTTGAGAGGCGGTAATCTACGTTTTGACCAAAAGAACTTCTTACCGATATACTTTTTACCTGTAGAGATTTCCTCTAACTCATAGACGAATCCCTGATAATCTTCTATGACTTCGGGTGTAGGGTTAAAGGGTTTGTCATTGTATGTCCAATCCATACAACTATTTAGGGTTATAAGAAGTGGTTGTTTCTACTCGTAAATGGTCTTACAGTTCCATCATACCACATCACTTTCCACAAGGATGTTCTTTTCATTTTAGGTAATGTGTATTCCCATTCGACTCCATCGGGTGATACCCAAGTGCAATGATATCCAAACCATATCGCACTTTTGTACCATTTGACTGAACCACCTTCGGTGATTAGTTTCTCTAGAGTCCAAAAATAACAGTTGTTCTTTTTAGTGAACAACCTATAGGGCCACATCCAAAAGAAAATAACGAATATAAAAAATGCTATGATTTTTCTCTGTAGGTCTGAACCTCTCTTTTTAGTAGTCTTCTTCCTCGACTTCAATTAAATCATCCTCGTCTATGTCATGTCCACACATAGGACAATGCACAGGTTTTACATCGTGACCGAAAACAGATATCTCTGTATTAACCTCGCACATTGAACATTTGAGAATATAGACATATTCATCATTCACTAGGCAGCAACCTCATCCCAACCCCAATCGCCAGAAAGTCCATTAACTGAATATTCAGTCACCCTCTTTTCGAAGAAGTTGTCATGAGAAGCACCGTTCAACACCCAATCCAACCAAGGTAGTGGATTGTCTTTTTGTTTAAACTTGGGTTTCATACCAAGTTGTAAAAGTCTGCGGTCAGCAATGTGTCGAATATACTTCTTCACATCTTCTTTTTCTAAACCCTGTACTTTTACATTTGCATACGCTAAGTCGATAAACTTGTCTTCTAATTTGACTGCATTTGTGGACATAGTATATATTTTTGATTTCAATTCATCATTTACAACACGTGGATGTTCATCACAGAATGTCCTGAATAACTTTGCATTACCCTGAACGTGTAGTGTCTCATCTCTGATAGACCATTCCACAATTGTTCCCATACCTTTCATCTTACCGAAACGTTGGAAGTTCAATAACATTACAAATGATGCGAATACAGACATACCTTCATTGAACACGGATTGTGCAAGGGCGAGGGCAAGTCCTGTATTGGTTTTGATATTACCTTCTTTCATGAAGTCAATCTTATCTGCCATCTCTGAGTATTCTAGAAACGCATGATATTCTTCATCAGGTAAACCAAGAGTGTCATTCAATAGTGCGTATGCACGTTGGTGTACACCTTCACGATTTGCAAAGGATGATAACATATTACGTGCTTCGTTGTTTTTAAAACGAGGGATTAATAACTCGTGGTAGTTCTCTCCAACCTGAACGTCTGATTGTGTAAACAATCGTAAGACATGAGTTATAAATTCTTTCTCACCTTCAGTGAGTTTGGTTCTCCAATCTTGGACATCTTCAGACAGTTCTGCTTCGTCTTCAATCCAATGTATTTCTTCGTGTTTCTTTGTTAATTCTACCGCCCAAGGGTATAGGAACGGTTTATATGTTTTACTAAAATTCAATAATGACATCTCTTCTCCTAAACGTAGTCTTATTTATACTTTTAACCTTCGCAAGCTTTACATTCCTCAGAATCTTCGATGTCTGATTGTGCATCAAGGTATACCATAAGTTCCTCATATCCCCCGACATAGTTTCCTTCAATGTAAATCTGCGGTACGGTCTTCACATCTTTGCGTCCAGTGACTTCTTTTGCAGTCTTCCCAATCTCCTGTAGGTCTATGTAATCGTATATTATACCTCTGAGTTTGAGTTCTTCTTTTGCCATTGCACAGAACGGACAATCCTTTTTACCATAAATGATAGTACGGTTATCATCTTGTAGTGCAACACGTTCTACTTTATCTGATACATTCTCTGCACGAGATTTTGCCTCAGTTCTAAGGTAGTAGAGACCTTTGAGTCCTTGTTTCCATGCTTCTAGATGGACTCTGTTCACATAACCCTTATCGGATTCTGCTGGAAAGAATAGATTTACTGACTGTCCTTGACATATAAATTCTTGTCTTTCCCCCGCATGTTTAATAATCCACTTTTGGTCTAATTCATCAGCGGTCTTGTATATCGCCTTTTCACCTTCAGTTAAGAATGGTAGGTGTTGTACCGAACCTTTCTTAGTAATAATAGAAGTCCAAGTAGAATCTGTATTCTCACCTTTCTCTTCTAATAGTCGTTGAAGATACTTGTTCTTAACTAAGAATGAACCCGCACGTGTCCTGTGTGTATACGCATTCGCTTTCAACGGTTCAATAGATGGACTCGTTGATAGTATTACGCCACTTGAAGCGTTGGGTGCAATTGCGATAAGATGGGAATTTCTTCGTCCTGTTCCCACGCCATCCTTGTATTCTCCTCTTTCCTCAGCCAATAGTCGGGTTTCTGTTGTCGCTTCTCTTTGTATATGTTCAAACACAACTCTATTAATTTCTCTTGCTGCTTCCGATTCCCACGCAACATTATGTCTCTGCAAAAGGGAATGGAATCCCATAGCTCCGAGTCCCAAACTTCGCTCTCTATCTGCGGAGTATTTTGCTCTTGCGATAGTGTCGGGTGCGTTTTCGATAAAGTATTGAAGGACGTTATCAAGCATACGGATAAGGTCACGTATAATATTGGTATCTTTCCACTCATCATAGTATTCCAAGTTTAAGGATGACAAACAACATACTGCGGTTCTGTCATCACTGGTTGGTAAATGAATCTCATTACACAGGTTTGAACCATGTATTTTGAGACCCAGCTCTTTTAGATTCTCAGGTAAATGTTTATTTGCAGTGTCAATAAAATTAACATATGGTTCACCTGTTCTAAATCTAACCTCTAGAATACGTTCCCAAATCTTTCTTGCACTGAGTTTTTCTTTGACGGTATCGTCTTTTGGGTCACGTAATTCATATTCTTCATCATTCATTACTGCTTCCATAAACTCATCAGTAATGTTGATTGCGTTGTGTAAGTTTAACGCCTTGCGTTGAACGTCACCCGTAGGAATACGGATGTTTAAAAATTCTACTATATCAGGATGATGCACACTCATGTAGGCGGCGTAAGAACCTTTACGTGTCTTACCCTGACGGTATGCAATCATGTCTGCGTCTACAGTATGCAGAAATGGTATTGGGCCTGGAGCAATGTCAGACACAGTTCGCACGTCAGACCAATGACCCCCGACACCCCCGCCATAAACACTAAGCCAACGTAACTCAGAACTATGGTCAATGAGACCTTCCAAAGTGTCAGGAACATATGTGAGGAAACAAGAAATCGGCATCCCCTTGTCTTTCTTAGACTCTCCATTCGGGGCGTTAGATAATACAGGAGAAGCGTACATAAACCACTTATTACTAACATAATCATATATACGTTGGGCAAGTTCTGCATCTGTTTCTCCCAAGTAAGTCGCCCACGCCTTAGCAGCTCTGGCGTATCCTTCTTGTGGTGATTTTTCGTGTGGTTTTAAGTAGAAGTCTTTGAGCATACCTACCGCATATTCAGCGAGTAGTGCGTCTCTTTTTTTATCGATTTTTATATTTCCCATTTTAGTCCCATAAAGTTCAGATGCACGTGTGCATCAGATTCAATGTATAGTATTATACACTGTGATACAAATAAAGTCAAGAAGAAAGACTTACTTTCTTCGGGATTTATCTATAGCACGAGAACCGAACCAAAATGAAATTATGGCGGCGAAGATAGCTTTGGTGTCATCGTCCCAAAGGATATTCAAGGATTCACGGATGTTTGCGCCTTGTTCAAGTGCTTCTAATAAAAGAGACACTTCAATAGCGGCGAACAAACCAAAGAAACAATATGTAATAATAGGTCTAACTGACTTCTGTAATCCTGCTATAAAACCTGTACCAGCGTTGATAGAGATATCGTGTTCTATCAACCTCTTGTGTTCGTTGTCAGCTGCTTGTGTTTCAAACATCTTGACCTCATGGTCAAACCCAGCTGCTCGTAATTCTGCCATCTTCTCCATCTTTTGGAGTTCAAATTTGTTATCCGCTTTCTTTGCGAAATGGTCGGTAATGGCAGGGATAACTGACCCACCAAACCCTAATAGACTTCCTAATAAACCACTCATCATTACTTCATTCCCCTTTTTTCTTTTATTCTGTTGGACGCATTCCTATCCGCAATAAACCTACGTAGGACAGAAATATCTTTTTTCTTTTTCTTGTGAACAGGTGGTTCACCTGTAAGACCCGCAACAGAACTAACACCAGTCATATCTTCATCTATGAATTCTTTTAGTGTTTTCATCTTGTTATTTCTCCTGTACTTATATATATGTTTTTCATGGAGTTCAGATGCACTCCACGGTAAATATCCATACCCATAATATTATCGACAGGTTGATTGTGGTCTTCTTCTATTCGAATCTTATCACCTTTCTTTATTAAATCGTCAACCGTATCGATAGTGACAGTATCGTTTAACATACGATACACGCCTGGCCCAAGACTTCCGTCCTGTAAGACAAACCATTTATTAGTGGATTCGACTAGTGAGATTGGGTCTATACCTGATTCATCTATAATCTTTTCTAGTTGATTATCAGGTAATTCACCGTGTTCTTTGATGAGTAGTAGAGCGGCACCATATCTTGCAATAACCGACTGTCCGCCTGGCGCCTTTGCGAGAAGTCGTTTTAAGTTAATCGCCATACGAATGAAAGGTGTATAGTGTGTCCTATACGCTGCTCTATCATCCGTTGAATTTGTATTGAAATCGGGATTCTTTTTACCATCTTTGTCGATGATACCCGCTTTGAATGCACCTAATTTGTCAAAGGGTGTGACAAGTAATTTGAGAAACCTTATAGTGAAAACAAGGTCAGTTGCTGATTTTAATAGTCCCATCTTATGCTCTTTTAATCTCTCTTAATGCATCCACTACTTTATTATCCATCTCAATGTTAGTGTACATATCATTTGTAATTACATTGAGGAAAATCAAAAAGGGTTTTATGACATTCCAGTGGTCAAGTTCTACTCTCAACTCTAGAATATCCAACCCAGCATCATTACCAAATACATTAAAGATAACTATAAGATGATTCAAAATCAATCTTTCACTTAATACTCCCGAATCCTTGTATCGATTGAGTAATCGTTTTATATACTTAAATCTCTTTAAGTCTTCAAAAAACTCTTCACTGTCTATACACTTTGGATTGTAATAATGTTTAGCTGCGTAGAGTATTAAGTTATCTTTAGTAAGTTGCATTATATAATTCCTAGACATAGTATATCTAGGACAAACTTATCTTAGTCCTAAAGCACTACCTAATTGTTCAATCAAAGTATCTTTTCTAAGTCTTCGGTCTAATTCTATCCCTGATTGTCTACCTAACGCCTCAAGTTCAACCTTAGACATTTCATCTAATGATTTATTACCTACGGGTGCTTCAGTTAACATTTCAGGTTCAGGTATCACTGTACTTACACCATGAAACGCATCAATCTCTTCTTGTGTAAAACCACCTGAGACATACAACTCACCTGTATCGGGGTCTTCCCATCCAAGTGCAGTTGGTACTGCGTTTTCGCACCATGCGGGTGCTTCGGGTGAATTCAGTGGAACTCCTGTTGGAATCTGTTTTGCCATGTTATCTTCCTCTATCTATAATATGGAAGGAACGGATTATTTCCCGTTCCTTTTTGCCATTCTCTCTAAAAATGCCTTCGCATCTTTAGTTCTACCGTCATACGGATTCTTTTCTTCTTTCTTAGAAACATCTTCAAGAGTGTTACCCTTCATTTGTTCAAATGCATTAGGGTTCTTTCCTGAAAGAACTTCTCTTGCAAGGTCAACAAGTGATTGTGCCTCACCTACAGTAGAATCCTGTGTACGTTTTCCACTCTTAGGTTTAGTTGCATCTTCACCTTTCTTGTTGTCTTTAGAAATAGAATCATTTTCTTTTTCGTCTTTACCGTGTTTTGCGACAAACTCTTTAGACTTAGGTGACTCTTTGTCCATAATACCTTCAGGGTCAGTTGCACCTTGAGATTCTTTTCTTTTCTCAGCAAGACCTTCGATTGCTTCCCACATTTCTGCGAAATGCTTATCTACATCTTCTTTCTTCATCCCTTCGATTTTTGAGATTTCAGGAGTTTTGTCGGAAGTATGGGGGTTTCCATTCTTCTTCTTGTCATCCTTCTTATCTTTCTTTGGTGCGTCCTCTTCATCGTCTCCCTCTTCATCACCTTGGTCATCAGCATCAGATTCTTCTTCATCATCAGAATCATCTTTCTTCTTCTTAGGCGGAACAGGAATTGGACGTGGTTCTTCTTCGTCTTCTTCTTCTTTGACTTTTTTCGCTTCGTTGACTTTCAAGAACTTGATATCTTCTTCAACTTCTTTGACTTTATACTTTTTACCAGCGACAACAAATTCGTCCTCACCTTTGTCTTTAGCAGCTTTTAATGCACCAGTAAATGCATTACCTTCTTTTTCCATTGCTTTGGAAACTGCCTTACGTCTCTTGTGAAGGAACTCATCAGAGTCATCAACATCACCATCGTTATCGATGTCTTTGTCTTTACGGTCATCGAACTTCTTCTTGACTGCTTTAGGTTGTACTTTATCTAACCCATCACCATCATCTGACTTGTCATTAGTGTTGTCTTCCATTTTACCCTTTTTCTTCTGAGCATTCATCTTATGGTCTTCAGAGAAAAGAATTTCCATGTCTTCAACATATACACGTTTTTCAATACCGTGTTTAAACTGAACGTCATACCATGCAACGAGTCCGTTATCATCGGGTATTGCGTGGGATTCAACGATAGGTTTACCTAGTCCCCATTGTGGGTGACTGACTGATACAGCACAGTCATGGTCTTTTGAGTGACACAATTCACGAATTTCTTCTTCTGTGTACCCTTTATCTTCTTGGATTCCCTCTACAACTTGGCGGTAAAGTTCACCCAATCTTTTTATGTCAGATGTTTTCATTGTTATCTCCGTTTACATCCAAATTGCAGATATCATCGCACCTGTGGCGGCTACAATGACTATCCAAAATAATCGATTGATTACATGCACTGTTTGTGCATTTGCGTCTACTTTCTTTTCTATGTCATCAAGTTTTTGTGAGAAACGATTCATCCGTTCTAGAGAAGAGTGATTATTCTTCTCAATTGCAATTAACTTCTCTTCCGCACGTGCGAGAGAGACCATCGCATCAGATAGTTTATCAATCTTATCCTCAATCCTGTCGAGTCTTTGAGATTGCGTTTCTCTTGTCATTCCTTTACCTCAGTTTTTCCATAGAAAATATAAAAGTATACTTCTATTTATACGTCTTGAATTCTTAAAACGAGGTCATATTGACCTTTTATAACACGATGATATACCATTTTTGGTATAGTGTACGTCATACCCTTTTCAAGAAGTATCGGGCGGTTATTATCTAATTGAAGTTTCCAGTTGCCCGACTCTAAAACTTCAATCTTCCTTTTTTTTCTGTCCCTGTGCCACACTAAGTCTTCTTCTTCAATTTCTTGGTCAAACACTCTAAGTGTTGCGCTTTTCATTTTGATTTCACGATATGGTGAAGTCTGTTCCATTGCTAATATATTCCCATCCCCATATATGCTGGTGAAAGTATAACGTTTTCAAGTTCACGTCTATCGACACATTCACATTCCATCCTGCTACGATTGTGTCCTTCGCACCATGCGACTTGACGATTGTCTAGACAGGTAAACTCTCCTTTAGTGAGATTTACCGTTGTCTTGTTTGGTAGAGATTTACTTGTACTAGTACAAGCTGTTGTCATTAAGATGATTGATACTGCCAAAATTAAATTTTTCATATTACCAAAAAAAGTTTCCTCCTCCTGAGAGTCCTAGTTTCTTGGCATATCTAGGGAGTCTGCACGCCCAGTATGCCGCTTTTGTTTTGTCATTCTGTTGGTCGCACTTATGACGAGCAGCGAATGACTTTCGAGCAGCAGGGTCATTCAACTTGACTTTAAGTCCTGTTGTATCACCCCACGTCACCTTTTTAACGTTCCCCGTTGAAGGGTCACGTACATATACGTAGTATTTCTTCGGCCCACCTCTCTTCGGTTGATTCAGTGGTGCGTCTTGTTTATCATCTTCGAAGATACAATCAAGTGCAACGTTTTCTCCACGGAATGTTGCAAACTCTCCAAGGTCTGATTCCATAATATCAACCTCGTGTTCTTCTATCTGAAGATTACCCGCATAGTATTCTTTACGAACATTACGCCAGTATTCATAATATTTCTCTGAACCTACACGGTATATATTGTCTTCTACCAATGCAGATTCTAATGCACAGTCGCAGTGTTGATTAAAAGTCCTCATAGTGGTTCTACCGCAACTCTACCTTTGCCTTGCATTTTCTTATTTAATTTTTTCTTTACGTGTTTAGCGATTGTATTAACAAATCCTAACCTATTATGGTTCAGGTCGTTTTCCATTTTTTTCTTTAAGTCCTTCAACACAATATCCAGTGCATGACCGTCAGTAGTGACTAACAGAGATGCTTCATCGATAGTATCTGAATATTGTTTAAACTTAATCATGACTGTCACGCCATCCTTTATATAGTATAACACATACTATACTAGTTATTCCTATTCCTATTATTATGTCTACTACAATCACTTAATAATTCGAAGTATCTTTTTTAAATCCTTGAGTGAACGTCCAACGTTATCCTGAAACTTCGCCTTGTCATTACCTTTCCTCATCGCCATGAAACCTTTCAGTGCTTTCTTTGCATCTGCCTGAGACACTTTAGTTTTCTTACCGTCTTTGAATTCCATCTCTCCACCTTTAGGTAGGTCTGCAATCCTTCTAAGTTGAATGATAGGATTCTTGTCAGCAGCTTTACGGTCATCAGCACTTGCAGTTGGGGTATCATCTGACTTCTTGAATCGGAAGTCATCATCACCCGCAATTCCACGCATTGCGTCACGTCTTGCACGATTTTCTTTAACAGGTTTCTCATGACTATAACCCATCTTGTCATACTTAACATGGTCAGCGTATGTTTTCGCCATAACTACCTTGTCACCTTTATACATCTTATGTGGTTTGAAGTCATCCTCAGACGCACATTCGTTCTTAGGTTTCTCACCTTTCTCTTTCTTAGAGATTGCAATAGCAGCTTGTTGTGCAGGCGATACTGCTTCCTCTATATTAGTAAGACCATCATCGACTTTATCTAAGTCTTTACGCATCTTAGAAATATTACCACCTGTGAAATCGATACTTAGGTTGGGTTCTCTACGGTCAGGTTTTTCAACCTTAATGTTCTTACCACCATTATTCTTGATGATATCAACATACATTTTTTCTTGACCGTTCCTGTATTCGCCTGGTTCATACTCCCGAAATAGAATTCCTTCGGAGACAGATTGTTTCTGCAAAATCTTCATCGCAACATTAGCGAGTTGGGCAGGTTTCATCTTCTCCATCTTCTTCTTGTTTGCATCATTTACTTTATCGTAAATCTGCACAACAGCAGATGCAGTAAACATATCAACCATGACACCACTTACTTTCATTGCTTGTTTCTTAGATACGATTTCACGCATCTTTTCTATCGTATTTTCATTTAACATTGCATTCTCCGTGAGACCCTTGTTCAACATCTTATCGATTTGAGGTGTTGACATATCCTTTTCTGTTGGGTCACCGTAAGATGATTTACCAATAATAACTCTTAGGAAATCGTTTACTTTCTTCTGACCACCCTTGATACGGACATGTTTACCCATGACCGCAGATTTAAGACCAAAACTTTTTGCTTGTTTTGCTATGTTGAGTCCATGTTTGTTTTGGTCAGCAGACTTAGACATTTTATTCCTTGGGTCTACAGTGATATCTGCAACTGCTTCATCAAGTTCAACTGACTCTACATACATATTCAGTTCGTATTTGCGACCAGTGTTGTACACTTGAACGTGAAGATTCTGCTTCTTGTCTGTCTTTAGAATATGAGATACTGTCTTACCGTTAGAAGGTTTTCTTGGGCCTGATGCCACCTTATCGTCAATCTCACTGGGTCGAACGGTTACGCCATGCTTCTTCTTAGCATGTGCATAGGCATGTTGCATTGCCGCAGAATACGTATCATGATAGATG
>Ga0114933_10006164_pt1 | contig 10693 bp, 8 predicted proteins | sample 4SBtaG_FD_89691 | JGI IMG/M metagenome (GOLD analysis project Ga0114933, IMG submission 89691) | Deep subsurface microbial communities from Kolumbo volcano to uncover new lineages of life (NeLLi) - 4SBTROV12_W25 metaG | ecosystem: Environmental > Aquatic > Marine > Volcanic | place: Kolumbo... | reverse complement strand
GTGGCGGTGGCGGTGGCGGTGGCGGTGGCGGTGGCGGTGGCGGTGGCGGTGGCGGTGGCGGTGATAGTAGTGGTGATGATAGTGATGATAGTGATGATAGTAGTGGTGATAGTAGTGGTGATAGTAGTGGTGATGATGATAGTGATGATGATAGTGATGATGATAGTGACAGTAAACACATGTTTAGAAATATCAAAAATTTGGATTTAGAAACATTCAGAAGATTTTTACATGAATTGGGAATAAACAATATATTATTTTTGGCATGTTTGTTGTATAGATATTTCTATCCAGTGTCTTGTTTGATTAACAGTAATGGAGGTAAAATTTGGGCATATTCATTGAGGGAAATTCCTTTGGATATAGACACAGTGTTTGAGGAACTAACGGCTCATGAAACATTAATCAAATGTAAAAAATGTGGAAAAGAATTCAAAATTGATATTTGGAAAACACATTGGAAAACACATTATGATGGGGATGTTTCTGATTCTCCGATTTTGGAAAAAACTTTTAAAGGACCTTCAAATAAAATTCCAGTCAATTTTCAAAAAATAGCAAGTTTTCTCAAAGGAACTAAAAATCCTATTAAATTTGTTTCAAATATTGTTCACTTGAGCTATCAAGGAAAAAATAATCCATATTTTTTTGAAAAAATAAAAAATATGTTAATGTTTAAAAAAGATATTGATAAAGCCAATAGAGATTTAAAATTGTATGTTAAAAGCAATAATACCAATATTCTTAAAAATATGTATAAATTAAGAATTGAGCCTGAAATTACCATTAAAAAATACATGTTTGGAAGTCACAAGAAATGTATCTGTAAAAAAACAAATAAAACATTGGTTAAAAAAGAAATAAGTGATCCTAACAAATCTGACCTTCCAATATTGTTAGATTTGCCAGGAATAAGAAATGATTATTGGTGTGTTTCAGACGATGTTTTAAGCGAACGTGATTGTAGCAAACATTGTGAAAATTCAAGTTTTCCGAAGGGTTATTTTTCAGAAAATAATTCCCCACAAAACATGAGTTCTATGTCTTGTGAAAAAATGTTTATGCAAGATTTGGGTGTTTATCTAAATTACAGAAGATTAATTAATGAAAAATCTGAAAGGATTAGACGTGAAAGATTAAGAGAAGCAGAACTTCACAGAGATTATTTGGCACTAAATGACACTTATGTAAATGAATATGTTGTTTTTGGACAAGATGAAAAAAAAATTGCAGGACAAGTTCAAAAAGGTCTGAGATCAAAATATCATAGTTGGTTAAAAAAAGGAAATCCACAAATTCCATTTGATATGTTTATTAGACTCTACTCCAATAAAGGCATACCTGAAGAAGGTCTTAGATATTATGATGAAGAAAAGAGAAATGAATTAGAAATAACATTTGATGGTTCTGGAAAACTATTTCAGAACGGAAAACCATATGACACACAAGATATGCATACCCATAACATGTTTTCTGGATGGGGACTTTTTGTTCTATCCAAAGATAACAAATTATATTCTGCTGGTGGAATTCTAACCATAATGCATCATTCATCTTTCTTCAGTGGAGATAATGTTCGCTGTGGAGGAGAAATTAATGTTATGGATGGAACAATAAGAGCTATTAATGGAAAAACAGGACATTACAAAGGTGAATGGGAACATTTTATACATCTATTAAAATTTTTGGGAAAAAATAATGTTAATTTAGAAAAAATATGGGCTAAAGTTTGGGGCTTGGAAATGGTCAATTACAAAAATTGGGACATAGCTTCTGAATTATTGGTTCATTTGGAAGATAATTTGGATAATCCTGAACGTGTTTCTTTCACTGATGAATCCATTAATTTTGAAAGGATCAAAAAACCACAATCAGATGAACAAAAAAGTAAATTATCTGAAATATATGATCGAAATATGAGTGATATTACTAAATGGCCTCCAAGCGAAATTAAATTACTTCATAAATTAACTCGAAAATTTTCCGAAAAAAATATGATGTTTAATATGCCAATGATTGGTTAGACACAATGAACATTGGGGCTGAAATACCTGAATTTAAATGTTTTTGAATGAAATTGTTCATTTCAACAATTCTGAATATATGAAAATAAGTCTGTTCTTTGATTTGTCCCAGAATTTCAGACCGATTGATTAGTCACGGGCTCATAAAGAATACAAAGTTTTCCCTTTCAAAGCCAAACATGTCAGATTAATTTGGGATTGATCTTTTCTCACAACATATATCCTTTAATGAACTGAAACATATTTATTAAAAGATTTTTTGTTTTGATTTATGACCATACAAGAAGCCTAAATAAATATATTTTTCGACAAATATTAATTTAAACCATTATATAAACTAAAGTTCATTTAAGGATAAAATAAAAAATAAAACCTGTTACTAAATTTAAATGTTCAAAAAAAATATTTTAACCATTTAAATTTGATGGACCGTCATTTTTGATTTAGTTCAACAATTCAAAATGTTTTTGATGGTTTATTTCAAATAAAAAAATTTTCAAAAATTACATGTGAATTCCTTTGGGTAAATGGAAATAGTTAAAAATATTTAGAGTTGAACCCATGATTTTTTTAAATATCTGAATAATATTGCCATTCTCATATACATTCCCAATTTTACTTGTGAAAAATATTTGGATGAATAATGACTATCAACTTCCAGAGATATTTCATCAACTCTGGGTAATGGATGAAGAATAATAAAATTTTGTTTAACTTTTTTTAATTCTTCCACTTTTAAATTGTATTTTAGAATGGTTTCATAATCTTCATTTTTCAATCGTTCTTTTTGAATTCTTGTCATGTACAACACATCTGTGTCATTGATGAATCTGGAATAATGACAATCTTCATAATATTTACAACTTGATTTAATAAATTTTTTTTTAAGATAATTTGGTAATTGAAGTTCTTTTGGAGATACAAAATTAAAAACAATATTTTCATATTTTAAAAGATAATTGACCAAAGAATGAACAGTTCTCCCATATTTTAAATCACCAACAATAGTAATATTTAAATTATCAAAATTAATATATTTAGATGAATTGTGATAATAAATGGTTAATAAATCCAATAAACCTTGTGTTGGATGTTCATTGTCACCGTCCCCAGCATTAATCAATAAACTGTTTGTTTTAATGTTATCTAACACATGTTGTTTTGGATGTCTGACCACAATAACATCAGAATATTGTTCCATTACTTTGATTGTGTCTGACAAAGATTCATTTTTTTTCATCGAAGAAAAGGATGGATCTAATTGAATTGTTTTTCCACCAAGACGTAACATAGATGCTTGAAAAGATGCTGATGTTCTGGTTGATGGTTCAAAAAACAAATTTACCATTATTTTGTCTTCTAAAGATTTTTTATATAAACTTGGATTTTTTTTAATATGAATAGCTAAAAATATTAATTTTCTAATCGTATTTTTATCAAATTGTTCACTTGATATTATTGACATTGTGAAAATACATGGTTTAAACTTTAAGTTTATCAATTCATTGTCCAAATATTGTTACCATTTTATTTGAACAATTTTTATTAGATATGTTTATTTGTTCATATAAAAAATTTAATTTTCTTGATGGAACTCCAAATATTTTGAAAATAATGCCAATCAATATGTTTGAAACCAGAAAAATTGATAATTTTTTATGTTTCACATGAAAACATCCATATCACCAAAAGAAATAAACTCAAAGTTTAAAGAATAAATTGATTGATTTAAATATAATCATGCTATTGGAAGAAGAAAATGTTGGTAAATTATTAATAATTAAAACTGTACAATCTTCAGCATTCAGAGTTCTTATAGAAGCCCTAAAAGAAATACTCCAAGATATTAACATGGAATTTGATAATACAGGATTTAAAATAGTGGCTTTGGATGTTTCACATACTGTGTTGGTTCATCTAAAATTAGAAGCGAAAAATTTTGAACATTATTACTCTAAAAAAAAACTTATATTGGGAGTTAACATGACTAATTTTTTTAAATTAATTAAAACTATGGGAAATAATGATACATTAACTTTGTATGTGTCTGAAAATGATTGTAATCGTTTAGGAATTAAAATTGAAAATGGAGAAAAAAATTCTATTACTAATTTTAAACTAAATTTATTAGATCTTAATGATGAAGGTATATCTGTTCCTGCAGTTTCTTTTGATTCTGTGATAACCATGCCATCATCTGATTTTCAGAAATATTGTAGAGATATGTCTGGATTATCTGATACATTAGAAATAAAAAGTGTCGATAATTTATTAATATTATCTTGTAAAGGAGATTTTTGTACACAAGAAACACGTTTGGGACAAACTAATAATGGAATGACATTTGTCAAAAATAATAATCCTAGCATGATTATCCAAGGATATTTTGCACTTAAACATTTAGTTTTGTTTGCAAAATGTACTAATTTGTGTAACTCTATTGAAATATACCTCAAAAATAATTATCCATTGATTATTTGTTATAGCGTTGCTTCTCTCGGAAATATAAAATTATGTTTGGCTCCTCAACAACCTGGTTCATCTATGTAGATCATATTTTTTCAATAAAATTGTCTATTTGTTTTAGAGAATATCTTTTTTTTGGATCTTCAACTAAAATATTTTTAAGCAAATTTAAATATATTTTATTCTCATTTTTAATATTTTCAATATTTGTGTTACTAAAAAATATTGGCATGGTTTTAAATATCACATAATATAGTATTATTCCAATCCCCCAAATATCAACTTTATCTAAATTAGAATTATTTTTTATAAATTCTGGTGGCAAATGATTCATAATTCCAAAATAATTTTTTTCTATAATTTTTTCAGAAATGTTTTTTTGACTACAACCAAAATCTATCAGAGTTATTTTTTTTTGATAGTCATACATTAAATTACAAGGTCTAATATCCAAATGATAGATATTTTGATGGTTCAAATATTTAATAGATCTTGTCAATTCTATTATTAATGTTTTAATGTCTTTATTTAACATTGGTTTTTTCAAATTCTTGATGGTATCTTCCAAAGTTGATCCATCAATGTATTCTTGAACCAAATATCTGTATTTGCTATCTCTAAAAGATTCATAATATTTAACTATGTTAGGATGTTTTATTTCACTTAAAATATCTATTTCAGTTGAACCACAATAAAGCGGAATTTTTTTTATCATACAAATATCACCATTTTGATTAAATGCTTTAATAAGTTCAGAATAATAACTTTTATGAAGATATTTTTTTATTATTTTGTATTTGTCCATATAAACTATAATCTTAAAATTATCTCAAAATAATCTTAAAATACCTGTTTTTTTTTCATAAAACATTTTCGTAAAAGTCATAAATTGTTACCACTGATATTACCATACATAAATATGCGGATATTAACCAATATGGAACATTATAAAATTTGTATGGAGAATTGTAAATCAATGTTTTTCTGTTTGTCAATTTCATTATCAATGATTCTGTCAACAAATACATGATGGAAAAATGAGCAAAAGTAAGTAAAATTATCAATCTATCTTTACGTGTGGTCAAACTAAAATAACCAATACAAATTATAATTTGGTACAACAAATGGATTTTTTTGTTATGAAAAAATACCACATTTAAAAATGACAATAACAATGTCAAATAAGACAATAAATTCTCTTTTTTTAGCAAAAGTGAAAAAAATTTCATGTTATAATTACTTTATAATTTTTTGTGAGATTCATGTCAACAACAAAAATTTTTCTTGTTGTGTGATAAATTTTAATAAAATAATAAATTTGGAAAATGAAAAAAATTATCTGTTTATGATGATTAAGGAATTTATGGAGATCTCATATAAAACAATTTGAGAGTGGAAAATGTTCTTTGTGTTGTTCAAAAAATACTGATAAATCCAAAAACTATTTTTCATAACTTCAAAAAACAAGACAATAGCTTAGAAATGCTGGAAAAAAAAATATGAGAAATTTAAGAGCGAAAAATGGTGATTTGGAACTTACATGTTGGAAACTGAACATTTCAATATTAAAAAAATATTTGTTTGTCTTTACCCAGAACTTTAGAAATTACAGATTGAGTGAAATAATGAACCGAACATATTTATTAAAAAGTTTTTTGTTTTGATTTATGACCATAACAAGAAGCCAAAATATATTTTTCAACAAATATTAATTGGAACCATGGTGTAAATATGTACCATAGTCCATTAAAGGATAATAAAGTTATTGCTGAACAGGTCAATGGTACCAAATATCTAAATGGTTGTATCAAGTTCAATACAACATTGTTTTTCCTTTCTAAAGAAAAATAATTTTTTTATTTTTTCAATATCAATGTTAAGAAATCCAAACAAAAAATAATCATTGTTAATAAATAATTTATATGTTTTCATTGCTTGTGATGTGAGTATCAAACATTCATTTCCCACAATACTCAATTTTAAAGATTTATATTTATTGATTTTAATGGCGTTGAACAAGTCAGGTGAATCTTTGAAATAATGAATAGGAATATTTTGAGACCAGATTTTATCTATCAATAAGGACTTATTTGTCAAAAATTTTGTTCGATCCTCTGGTATTGTTAAAATACCACGAACATAGAATTCAAAGTCATCACTGAATGTATTTGTATGATCAAATCCTTCAAAATTATTGTTTATCCATTTCCCTTCCAAATCAACCACACCATAACTATCTGACCAATTTATGTTCAATTTCTTAATGGAATTTCCATCTTGATTCATTATGATAAGATGGTTATTTTTATTATTTTTTGTTTGTTTATTTAAACAATAAACAATAATATCTGTGACTACATCTGTTGATCTAGATATTTTACCCTTGGAACTTTGAAATTCAAATGCTATATTTTCAAATGGGTTTAATAGTATTAGAACCAGAATTGTTAGTGTTATCATCATTTGTATTAACAGTATTCATTAATGAAAATATCATTATTTGTTCAAGTATTAAATCAAAAACTAAAATTACCAGAATTTAGCCAAAGGTCAACTGTTTTAACAATTACATCCAATTTATTACTGAATATGGAACATAACGATTATAATATTTAAGATTACACAAATATCCATCAAATCCTTTAGAATTATTGATAAATATGTCACCATAATTTTGTTTTGGTAAATCACTCATTTCATGAGACACTATCATATTTCCATCAATGTAGATATCCAATATCTTTTGTCTCACACAAATAATTGTATTGAACCATTTTTTTATAGGAACATCTATATCCACATATTCATCAATTTTTTTAAATGTGTTCATGTAAATTCTCATTTTATTTTTTTTAGGATGTAACCATACCCCTGGTGCTCTATTTGGCCAACTGTTTTCATTTCCTTTGTGGAATAAATGTTTCCATTTACCAAATTTGTAGGACCAGTCTTCTATAAAAGTAGAAAAAGAATATGAAAATTCAACACCTCCATCTTCATTGTTAGAACGTTCCAACATTACAGAATTATCTTTATTGGGATTTTGGATAATCACTAATTTTTCCTTGCCGTTTTTTTTTCCTTTGATTAACCATTGTTCACCATATTTTATTTTCATGAAATAACCAAAAATTTTTCTGTAAATATACATTGAAATTGTAATTCCAATAATTGATAATAACACTAAAAAAACATAAGATAATTTAGAACCTGATTTTAAAAATCCTATTCCATTTTTAAAATATACTATTCCATTTTTAAAATGTACCATTCCATTTTTCATATTGGTTATTCCTTTCATGACGTTTTTTTTTGTAACATTTTTTATTTCAGACATAACTATATAATATTGAAATATTTTTTCTTAACAATGAATTTAGTTGTAAAAATCCAATAAATTTAGTTAAACAAAATTTGTTTTATTAACAGTTTTAGCTAATTCGCTTATTTTGTGAAATAAATTTAAGCTTTTTTTTCCAGAGGAATATAAATCTTGGATTTTATTCCCAGATAATGGGTATGGATAATATCTTAAATCAGATATGTATCCACTGTAACCACCATTTTTATTAACATGTAAATTTCCAGATTCCAATTTTGGAATAGAATCTAATATACAACTTCTTCTTAATTCTCCATCAATATAAACATCAACTGTTCTGTTCCACAAAGAAATACATACATGAATCCATTTTTGTAAAGGAATATTTTTTAAATTACAAGAATCAGTATTTTTAAGATTTTTAATATTTGTTTTTTTGTAGGAATTTGTCAAATTTAGGAAATATTTTTTAGTATCATCATCATCATAATGATCAACAGAATTTGTTTTTTGATAAAGAGAACAAAAATCAAAAATTTTTGGATATGATGAAGGAGCATTAATTATATTTCTGGAAACATCACTTGAATGTGAAATTCCACCACATTTTGATTCTTCATTACAACGTTCCATACAACTATCCAAATTTGCGTTCAAATGTACTGTTTTAGGATTTCCAGAATATGTTCCTGTTGATTTTTCTTTTATATATCTATATTTTTTTGTATTATCATTAATTTTAATAATCAAATTATTTTTACTTGGATGAAAATCCACTGATAAATCATTTCCTCTTGACAAAATATTTTTGATTTTTCCATGTTTGTAATTCCAATCATCAATATTTATCCAAAAACTATATGAATATTCTATTCCATTTCTGGATTTTGGTAATTGTTTTTCTAATATTATTTGATGTTTTTTAGCATCTTTTATTTTATTTATTAGAACAGGACTATTGTACATTACCAAATATTTGTATATTTTGTAAATAACCAGTATTATCGTTAGAGCCAAAAATATTTTAACTATAAATCCTGTAGTAACATTTCTTAGTTTGTTTTTTATATTTTCTGTACTAAATTTATTTTTGATATTTTGTAAAACATTTTTGATGTTTCCCATTTTATTTTTTAAACCATTAATTCCATCACCCAATTTATCACTTATATTATTAATTGGATTTTCCAAATCACTTGTGTTTTGTGTTGTTTCCATATATATATATATCAAACATAATTTTACATCAATTATTTGTTGATTTTATTTTAGAAGCAAATAAAAATATGACTAAAAATATCAAAAATTTATTAAAATCTGTTACAAAAAAATACTTTTTTAATGGAGTGATTTTAATTTATTTGGATTTTTTGTTACAGATAAAAAATAACCATGAATCGAAATATCAAAAAAATAAAAGAAATTTGAGAGTTATTTTATGATTTATCTTCTACTGTTATAACTTCTTGAATATCAAATGGATTTGGTCCTTTTGAATAAATTTCCATGATATCTTTATAATTTTTAGATGAATTGTAATATCTCAACTGTGAAATTGTTCCGTTAAAACCATGCTTGTTTTTTCCGCCAATATAAATATCACCTTTATTCATTTTGATTGGATTATCAGTAATATTAGTTTTTGTTAATTCACCATTTATATATACTTGAACAATATTATACTCTGCGACTATACACACATTAAACCATCTGTCCAAAGGAATATTACTAATTTTTATTGTTTCTAAAATGACTTGTTTATTTGAATTGGGATTCATATTTTGATTTATTAAATTATTTTCCATAAAAACATCTTCATCTTTTGTGGTTTTATATATCAATATTAATTCATTACTGTTTGTGTCCAACCAAATTCCAGGTTGTGTTTCTGAAGCTTGAATATCTCCTTTGTGAAGTACATGTTTATAAAAATTGTTTGATTTAGAAAAATTATTTCTATCGATTTTAACCCAGAAACAAAGTGAATAAAATAATTTCCCATTATGATCCAATAAATCATTACTTATTATTTTTGACGATTTTCCATTTATTGATTCTTCCAAATAAATGTTTTTTTTATCATATGAATTTTTGGTATACAAATAAGATAAATATGATGTTGAAATGATAACTACCAATATTACCAATATAATTTTATAGTGTTTTTTTAATTTGTCTAAAAATGATTTTTTGTTCATTTGTGTATATGTACATGTCACATAAAAATTGTTTTTTATATTTTTGGACAAAATGTCTTTTTCAAAATCCTACAAGTTGTGAATTTTAGCAACTATTTTTAACTACAACACTGGTAAATGAGCCATATGAATTATGAGATAAACAAATAATCAAAACGAACAAGGTTTTTAGTCAATTAGTTTCGAAACAGAATTTTTCATTAATTTTGTTTATTTGATATTAAAGCCCAAAAATTTTCATTCATAAAACGATATGTTTGATCTCAACGACTGCTGTTATTTGGCGTTTTCCAATTCGGTTCATGAGTTGCTAACCCCATTGATTGGTCAATCAAATCAAATGATGGAAATTATTTTTTATTTTTGTAGTATTCTTTTAAAAGAGACACAGCTTTTTTTAAACTTATTGGTTTTTTTGTATTTTGGTTTGATGAGTTCCCTCCTGATTCCACACCACCTCCTGATTGAACGGATTTTGTTTCGTCCAAAAATCTATTGAACAATTGATTAGTATCTACTGATTCCACACCACCTCCTGATTGAACGGATTTTGTTTCGTCCAAAAATCTATTGAACAATTGATTAGTATCTACGGATTCCACACCACCTCCTGATTGAACGGATTTTGTTTCGTCCAAAAATCTATTGAACAATTGATTAGTATCTACGGATTCCACACCACC
>Ga0114933_10006163_pt1 | contig 10693 bp, 6 predicted proteins | sample 4SBtaG_FD_89691 | JGI IMG/M metagenome (GOLD analysis project Ga0114933, IMG submission 89691) | Deep subsurface microbial communities from Kolumbo volcano to uncover new lineages of life (NeLLi) - 4SBTROV12_W25 metaG | ecosystem: Environmental > Aquatic > Marine > Volcanic | place: Kolumbo... | reverse complement strand
TAGGTTCTCTTTGTTCTGCTCAGAAACATGTCACACATTCGTTCACCTTTTACATGCATGGGATAATTGTGTTCATTTTGATCGACATCAATGTCTAAGAATACTAATTTATTTGTTAGTTCAAATGCTTCTTGCATGCGTGATTCAAGCTCTTTATACGTTCTGATCTTGAAAGCCACGTGGCCATAACTTTCTACGAGGCTTACAAAATTCGGAAGTGAATCTTGATATGTGCTTGCCGAGTGTCTGCCTTCGTATTCCATGTCTTGCCATTGTCTAACCATTCCTAACGCTTGATTATTTAGGTTGATGATTTTTATAGGCAGGTTGTATTGGGCGCAACAGGATAATTCCTGAATATTCATCTGTACGCTACCCTCGCTGGTTACGCAGGCTACTGTCGCATCGGGATGCGCAAATTGGACCCCCATCGCTGCGGGTAGGCCAAAGCCCATAGTCCCGAGGCCGCCGGAGTTAATCCATTGTCTCGGGCTATTAAACTTGTATAAATGGGCTGCAAACATCTGATGTTGTCCCACGTCGGATGTGACATATGCCTCGCCCGAAGTAGCCTCATACAAACATTCCATGACATGTTGCGGCTTGATAAGTCCTTTGCGATCTACTTTTGAGTATTCAACACCAGCTTTTTGCCATTCCAAAAGGTTTTTCCACCATGGGCTATTTAATTGCCGTGGTTTGGGATCGATTGTTTTGGCGTGTTCGAGCATCTCTGCCAGCACTGGCTCAGCTAAACCTGTGATGGATATGTCGGTTTTTATAATCTTATCGATTGAAGCGGGGTCGATATCTATCTGAGCAATGGTGGCATCGGGACAAAATTGTTTGGGGTTATTAGTAACTCGATCATCAAAACGAGCCCCTATGGCTAAAACAAAATCACTGTTATGCATGGCCATGTTTGAAGCATAGGAACCATACAAACCCAGCATACCGAGGTATTGTGGGTCGGTTCCCGGGAAGCTTCCTAGACCCATCAGTGTATTCGTTACCGGTATTTTTAGGTGTCGAGCCAACTTCGTCAGATTTTCGCTTGCATTCCCCTGAACTACTCCACCACCCGCATAAATGATGGGGCGTTTGGCGGAGCATAGCTGACTGGTCAATTTCAGAATATCTTGTGTATCTGCAATTGGTGTCGATCGATAGGCCCGGAGACTAGGCTTGTCTGGGTATTCGTAGGCAAATTTTATGTTTGGGTCAGTGACATCTTTTGGAACGTCGATAACAACTGGACCAGGTCGGCCCGAAACAGCTAAATGAAAGGCGTTTTTAACGATCAAAGGAATATCTTCGGCGTTTGTTACGAGGTAACTGTGCTTCACCATGGGCCGAGATGCTCCGATCATATCGGTTTCTTGGAAGAAATCGCTTCCAATGGCCGCACGAGGGACCTGTCCAGAGATGACAATGAGTGGAACCGAATCCATGTAGGCAGTGGCTATTCCGGTTAATGTATTTGTGGCTCCAGGTCCTGAAGTAACGAGAACTACGCCCGGCTTGCCCGTAGAACGCCCGTAGCCGTCGGCCGCGTGTGCTGCTGCTTGTTCGTGTCGAACCAGTATGTGTCGAATTCCATTTTGTCGTGTGTGTGCATCATATATATGCAGCACAGCACCGCCGGGATACCCGAATATGAGATTGACACCTTCATCTTGAAGCGACCGAAGAAGTATTTCTCCGCCCGATAGCATTTCCATAATTGATCTCTTTTGCTAATCCGTTTTGTTCGTTAAGGGCTCTTGCTTATTAGAGCCGCGAAAATTCTCATATAAAGCCGTCATTTCACGCAGTTTTCTGTGCCCTAAAGTACACAAAAAAAGGGCCGGGGAGCTTATCACAACGACACCGGCCGTACAGACTAGTCCAGCAGACAATTCTTCGATGGATGGATTAAATCGCTTTTATCCATCTGTGGTTGTGTACCAAGCATGGTAAGTTATGCCTCACAAGAATTTCACGGAGTAGAAATCAAGATGTTTTACGAGTTACGCCAGTACACTATCCGTGCGGGAAAAATGAACGAGTGGGTAGAGTTTATGGAAGGCGAAATAATTCCCTTCCAAGTGGGTAAGGGGATGGTGATTACCGGCAGTTTTCGAGGTGAAGAAGATGATTCGGTATATGTCTGGACCCGTCGTTTCGATTCGGAGGCTCAAAGGGAGCAATTGTATAAAGAGGTCTATGAAAGTGATGAATGGACCAATTACTTTACGCCCAAGGTCGGAGAACTGATCGAACGAGATGGGGTGAGTGTGCAACGTATTATTCCCACTCCGCGTTCGGTAACGCAGTAAATTGTGGGTGTTGGATAGGTTTATCTGGCCTGGGTTTTAAAGTTAGGTGGTGGTGATGTTCAACTTCTTCAGAAAACGCAAAAAAGCAGTTACCGAACCTGTGGACGCAGATAATGGATCGGTTGGCGGCACGGCTAGTGATCCAACAGCGGAAAAGCCCTCAACAAGTAGCAAAAAACCTCGGCCAATTCTCGGTTGGATACAAATAGTATTGGTTTTAGGAGCAGTCCTGATCATGCTAGTCATTACTCGGGGTGGAGGGGATACAACGGGCAGACCAGCTGGTCCGCCAGGGTCTTTCGGGGCCGGTGCACCCGACTCAAGAGCGCTACCTGTTGTGCAAACTGTCGAACCAGAGCTTCGTGCGTCCCAGGTAACGTTGGATGCGACGGGTACGGTAAATGTGCGGAGTTATGTCGAACTTTCCACCCAGGTTACGGGACGAGTAGTCAGTGTTTCACCGGCTTTGCGACCTGGTGGTAGTTTTGGAGACGGAGAAGTTCTGTTAACGATTGAGCGTCGAGATTTTGAGTTGGCTTTGGATCAGGCAAAAGCGGATGTGGCCGCTGCCCAATCCCAAGTTCTATTGGCTCAGGCAGAAGGAGATGCGGCTCGCAAAAACTATGCTCTTCTTAATCCTGGCAAGCCAGTTCCCCCCTTAGTCGCGAAACTTCCACAAATAGCGCAGGGACGGGCACAGCTACAGGCTGCCCAGGCGAGACAGGACATCGCGGCTTTGGATCTATCACGTACAGAGTTTGCTTTACCTTTTTCTGGCAGGGTGACTGAAACTAGTGCGGAGATTGGTCAAATGGTTTCGAGCGGGCAATCATTCGGGCAAGCGTTTTCCGTTGAATCACTAGAAGTGACGGTACCCATATCTCAAGTTGATCTGTCGCGGATCGAACCGGTCGAAGGTCGTTCTGTTGTTGTTAGTTCAGATGAGAGAATGTTCATGGCTTTGGTAGAGCGCGTTTCGGCTGAATTGGATGGGCGGACTCGATTTGCCAAACTTTTTTTGTCCCTTGCGAGTGAAACTACTATCACTCCGGGAGCCTTTGTCGATGTTGTGGTGCAGGGACCCACTATAGAAAAAACTTTTGTCCTTCCAGAAGCTGCAGAGCAAGGTGGAGGATACATATGGTGGGTGAATGAAGGCGCACTTGTACAGCATAACCCGAAGATACTGGCCCGAACCGGAAGTGATTTAATCATAGAGGCGTTTGATGCAGGGCAAGGGGTAGTGGTTGGGCCTGTGCCCGGTGCTTTTGAAGGTTTGAAAGTCAAGGTGGCTATAGATTCATGAGTGAACCAGTTATTGAGGAGGAGCGTTCTGGCTTAATAAAGCTGTTTGCTCATAATAGTGTCGCTGCTAATTTAACTATGGTAGTCATGCTCCTTGGCGGTTTAATCGCTGGGTTGCAGCTAACAGCTCAAGTTTTCCCGACACTAGACCCTGGACTGGTTACGATATCGGTCCCTTATCCTGGCGCCACACCGAGTGAAGTAGAGGAAAGTATTACGCGGCGGGTTGAAGAGGCCATTATCGGTGTCGATGGAATTGATCGGGTATTGTCCACAGCATCTGAAAATATGGGCATGATCACGGCAGAACTTAAGGATCGTGTCGATGAGATCAAGATACGAAATGATATAGAAACGGCGATCGATCGCCTGTCGGAATTCCCTCCTTTAGATGCTGAAGAAGCAGACATTGTAGCGGCTCAAAATGTTAGTGATGTATTGACATTAGTGGTTTCGAGTGATCGAGGCGAAAAAACGCTGCGCGAAGGTGCAGAGTTTCTTGAGGAAGCGCTGCTTGCATTACCGCAAGTTTCTCTGGTTTCAATGCTGGGCGCGCGAGACTACGAGATAGCTATCGAAGTGAGTGAGGAGACTCTTCGTCAATACGGTCTTACGATGGGTGAAGTGACTAGTGCGGTCAGGTCTTCGTCGGTCAATCTTTCTTCCGGAGAGTTGCGGACACAAGCTGGTGATTTGCTTTTGCGTACCAATGCAAAACGCGAACGAGGGTACGAATTTGAAAATATTGTTCTACGTGCCTACTCGGATGGCAGTATTTTACGTCTGGGGGATGTCGCGACCATTCGAGATGGGTTTACAGATGTCGACCTCATCAACCAGTATGGTGGACGCGATAGTTTGTTTGTACGAGTACAGAAATCGGAAGCAGAAGATATCCTCGATATAGCGGAAGAGGTCAAGGAAATGCTTCTGGGCTTTACTGCACCCTCCGGCGTTGATGTTGAAATCTGGGAGGATCAAACCGAGATACTTGAGTCGCGATTAAGTCTTCTCATCAGGAATGGTGCACTGGGGTTTACGCTCGTTTTCCTGTTTTTAGTTTTGATGCTAGATCTTCGGTTAGCTTTTTGGGTGGCAATGGGCGTGCCGATTTCTTTTTTTGGTGCCTTTTTGTTTCTTGGATATTTCGACGTCAATATCAATATGATTTCGCTGTTCGCGTTGATCATATGCCTAGGTGTGGTAGTCGATGATGCCGTCATTGTTGGCGAAAATATTATTGCGGAACGCGAAGCAGGGTTAATCGGTCCCAATGCATCCATCGCGGGTGTACACGGGGTTTTTGGGCCGGTATTTATAGGCGTGTTAACCACCATGGCAGCTTTTGCTCCTCTTCTATTTGTGAGTGGAACGTTTGGTCAAATACTGGGACAAGTGCCGATCGTCGTTATAACGGTATTAGCTATGTCGTTAATAGAAGTATTTTGTATTCTGCCGGCGCACCTGTCTCACCCTGAAGGCTGGAGCCAGTGGCCTTTAAATAAAATTCAGTCAGTAGTGGCCGGTCGCGTGCAACTATTTCGTGACAATATTCTGGTACCAGCGGTAGCCGTGGCTGTTCGTTGGAGGTATGTCACTCTGATTGGAGCATTCGTATTAGCTTTTCTCGCTTCGACCTTACTTAGTACTGGTGCGGTGCGTTTCATTTTCTTTCCCAATCTAGAAGCGGACAGTATCAGTAGCAACTTAGAATTTCCTATTGGCACCCCCTTTGAGTCTACGCGTATAGCATCGGATCGGATTGTTTCCGCGGCTAATAAACTTAATGAAGATATTGGAGGTACGTCATTTAAGTCCGTGAATGTTACGGTTGGTGGTAGAATTAGCGTCGGTGGTGGCGGTCCAGGATCCTCCTCCGGAGCAAGAATTGCTAGTCATATAGCTAACATTCAGATTCAATTGAATCCGGAACCCTTACGAACTTTATCCGCTGCACAGCTTGAGCGTATGTGGCGTGAAGAAGTAGGTCCTATCGCTGGTGTAGAAAGTCTGACATTTTCGTCCGGCTTTTTCGGAGGTAGTAGCACCATAGAATACGAACTATCGCATCAGGACGATGAGTTCTTATTGTCAGCCGTAGAATGGTTGAAAGGCGAGTACGATAAAATACCGGGTATGGATGAGATATTAGATTCTTCCAGTCTCGGTAAGAGACAGTTCGATATTGAACTGACACCAGCGGGTGAAGCGGCGGGTTTGAAACCGGCCGATGTTGCACGGCAGTTGCGTCAAACGTTTTTTGGAGACGAGGTCCACCGGATACAGAGGGGCCGACAAGAACTAAAAGTGATGGTGAGGTATCCACGGGAGCAACGCCGTAGTACTCGAGACCTTTTCAATACTCGAATTCGTCTTGCGGACGGTACTGAAGCTCCTTTGTCTACCGTTGCACGTGTTATTGAATCGAGAAGTTATTCAGAAATTCGGCGTGTGGATGGCCGACGAGTTGTTACGGTATCTGGTGAAGTAGATACGGCAATTGCTACTCCAACTGAGGTTACAAATCAAATCGAGGCTAATCTCTTACCAGAACTGACCCTGAGGTTTCCTGGCGTACAGGTTGGTCAGTCAGGCTTTGGTAGAGAACAGTCTGAAGACTTGGGATCTTTAGCGGATACGGCTATGGTTGCATTACTAGTAATCTATGCCCTGTTGGCCTCGCAGTTGAAAAGTTATGCACAACCCTTAGTCATTCTCACGGCGATCCCATTTGGAGCGGCTGGAGCACTTGTCGGACACTTTTTGCTTGGCTTTAATCTTTCGTTCATTTCGATATTTGGGATAGTAGCTCTCAGTGGTGTGGTTGTTAACGATGCCCTAGTTTTAGTAGACCGCTACAACTTTCTCCGAAGAACCTCTGAAATGTCCGCGATTGAGGCGGTTGTGTCTGCTTCTCGAAGACGCTTCCGAGCTATTTTGCTGACTACGGCCACCACTGCGTTGGGGTTGACGCCGATGTTGTTCGAATCGAGTCTGCAGGCGCAATTTTTAGTCCCGTTTGCGGTGAGTCTTGCCACTGGCATCGTGTTTGCGAGTGCGATTATTTTGTTCTTAGTACCTGCTTTGGTGATTGTACAAGAGGATATAAAGCATTTACCGAGCAGATTACGTAGAGGTTTAGATACAAAACGTCCTCAGACAATAGGCGCGGATTAAACCTATTTAAATTCTCTTCGTTACGTAGGATTGTTGAAAATTGGCGGTCTTTTCTCCATGAATGCTCTAACAGCTTCCTTGTGATCGTCTGTTCTAGAGCATTGCATTAGAGCCCTGGCTTCGCCAGAAAGACAGGTTTTTAGATCTGAATTTACGGCTCTATTTATGTTTTCTTTCATGTAGCGTAATGCGGTGCGGGGTCCATTCGCTATGTCGAGGGCGAGCTGTCGCGCTCGGTTCCGAACCTCCTCGTATGGAGTAATTGTATTAACGATCCCTAAATCAAGACATTCCTTCGCTGTAATTCGTCTGGCTGTTAGCATTAATTCGAGGGCCCGTGACGGACCGATCAATCGCGTCAAAAACCAGCTGGTTCCATAATCGCCAGATAGTCCTATGTTCGCAAAAGCAGTGGTAATGAAAGTGTCTTCAGACATAACCCGGAGATCAGCTGCTAACGCTATCGATAAGCCAGCACCGGCCGCGGGGCCAGGCAGGGCAGCGATGATCGGTTTGGCAAGCTCGTGCATACGCAGTGTGAGTGATTCCTGTTTGTGGATAAGGGCTCGCATTCCGTCTTCCGGAGTTGGTTTGATGGTCTGCGTCTCGGTTTTTGATCCTGCGCCTCCCATTCCTGAAACATCTCCGCCTGCACAGAATGCTCGACCACTACCAGTGATTACGATTGCACCACATCGGAGGTTCTCCTCCAAAGTTAGAAGAATGGCACGTAAAGCTGGAGTTAAATTGTCACCGAGAGCGTTTCTTTTTTCAGGGCGATTGAGTGTTACGGTCGCTACTCCGTCAGCTAGCTCGCAAAGAAGTTCGTTTGTGCCTGTCTCGAGTATTTCTATTGACATGTCATGCCTTTGGATTGTTTACACTCACTTATTCAATGTACGTGAGCATAATTATCGGTAGATTAAAGTAGTGGGTAGTGAACTGATTTGAGCATAAATCGGGATGACTCGGTTGTTCCATATCATTTACCACGTTGGGTGTTCATCAGATCAAATGCATATTCCGGAGTCAATTTACAATCTATTCTTTGAGGCCTTTGGTTAATTTGTCCCTACCAGGATGTGCACGATCGACAAAGAACCATCAAATTTCTGAAACTTCATCGAAGTGGTAGAGCTCGGTCGGAAATTCGCTAGTTTCAATTTCCGGAAAAATTTGGTTGTTCCTTATTTAAATAAGCCTGAACAGCCACTTCTCTATCGGCGGTTGATGAAGACAGAATATTTTGGTCGACATCCATATGCATTACGGCAGAATCCATTGCCGAGACGATATGGTTGATGCTTTGTTTGATCATTTGAGCGGGAATAGGTGACAAATTGGCGTACCGGTTCGCCCATTCGATAGTTTTGTTCATTAGCTCAGAGCGAGGCACCATTTCGTTGATCAGTCCCCATTCTAATAATTGACTCGAATAGACTCGCTCGCCTCCAACAACAAGCCGCTTCGCATTGGCGGGTCCGGCTAGATGAGTAATTAAAGGTAGACTTTTCCACATGAGGTTTACTCCGATCAATATTTCGGGGTACTGCATAAAACAATCATCGGCACCTATCCGAAAGTCCATGGCTGTTGTGAGACAAGCTCCTCCGCCCATTGCAGCACCGTTCCATGCGGCGATCGTGATTTGGTCCATTTCGTAGATTGCCTGGATAGCCCGTTCTCCCATTCGTGCCCTGCGGCGTGTCAGAACCATTCCCGAGTTTCCCGATTGTGGATCGGGCTTAGGGGAAAGATCCGCTCCGGAAGAGAAATGGGTACCTGCACCTGTGAAAATGACCACACGTACATCGGCATCGTCACGAAATGACAAAGCCACTGCCTCAATGTCTGTCAGATGAGCATGGTCTAGAGCATTTGCTTTTTCGGGTCGATTAAACGTGACAACGGCAATATGTTTATCTCGATCAACCGTTAAATTTTCGTAAGTTTGTATTTTAGTGTTGTCCAAAAGTCCCTCTCTGAGAGTTTGCAATAGAGAATGTGTTATCCGTATAGAAAACTATTAGGCCTCTATTTTGTTTATGGTTGCTAGCCGTTGTAATTTGTCGATGTCCTATAGTAACAGCCAGAAGTAAAAGCATTGACTGACACGTAAAAAGAAATAGCAGTTGGGATTTTTATTTAACACCAATGAATGTATAAAACTGCTCTGCGTCAACGTTTGATCTGCAAACGTCTTCGTTATTGTTGTGCTGATGTAGTTTGATTAGATGAGTACCAATTACAAATGAACGAATATTCCGAGAATCCCACTTCCCATAGTTATTTTTCCCAGAGGCTTCGGTTGCATTTTCTCGATTGGGGTAACAACGATTCTAGAGGGATGCTGCTTGTTCATGGTATCCAGGATCACTGTCGTTCTTGGGACTGGTTGGCTCAGTCGTTTCGCAGTCGGTATCACATAGTAGCTCCGGATTTGCGTGGACACGGGGATTCGGAATGGTCGAAGGGTGCCACTTACTCTCGGCTTGAATACGTCTACGATTTAGCGCAGTTAGTTAAGCAACAAGAGTTAAATCCAGTTACGGTCGTATCGCATTCCTTAGGAGGTACGATCGCTTCGATTTACGCCGGTTTGTATCCGGAGAACATCGAAAAACTAATAATCATAGAAGGGATAGGGTTTTATCCACGTAGTGATGAGAATCAACCTGCAGCTCTGATCCGCGATTGGATAAGTACGAATCATCAACTGGCAGGCCGGATACCGAAAAGATATGTGACACAAGAAGATGCTTACCTGCGGATGCAGAAAACAAATCCTCATCTTTCACCCGGTCAAGCGCGGCATTTGACGCAAAACGGAAGTAATCGCAATGAGGATGGCACCTATAGCTGGAAATTCGACAACTATACCCGATCACGTACTCCCTATGATGTGCCAGAGAAAGATATGCAGCAGTTGTGGGGGAGAATTGATTGCCCTGTTTTGATCATTAACTCTAAACAGGGATATCCCAATCGAATAGGACAAAATGGGACCCTAAAGTATTTTTCTGATGTCCGTTTGATTGAAATAGACAAAGCCGGCCACTGGACCCATCATGACCAATTGAGACAAGTTATTGATGCAGTTGACAGTTTTTTAATTGAACATTGATGCTGGACGTTGATAGGACGAAACTAACATGTTGATCGATTATATGTACTCGTTAACCCTACCTGTCTAGTTTTCTTGATTAATGGAGAGATACGTTTGATGTTGACTCCAACATTACGGGGATTACGGGTACTTGATATTGGATCGCGCCTGTCGAGTGCGTGGTGCTCCCGATTGCTGGCAGATTTTGGGGCCGACGTCGTAATGGTGGAGAGACCGATCAAACACGAGTCGCGTAGTCACCCCCCTTTTGATGAAGAAGGCCTGAGTATTTTGGCTCGCTATTTGTTATCGAATAAGAAAGTGGGGGATCCATGCTTGTATGATCAGATGCTGTCTGACGCGGATGTAATCGTAACGTCTAACTTATCAGCGGATATGATCTCAGAGTCACATCCGGAAGCCATCGTGGTGGCTATAACCCCGTATGGGCAGACCGGAGAATACCGACACTACCCAGGGAACGACCTGACAGCGTACGCAAGATCTGGATGGGCGTTTGTCAATGGATTGCAAGGGCAAGCGCCTCTCAAAGGAAGTGGATACCAGGCAAGTTATCAGGCCGGAACACTTGCTTTTGGATCAGTTATTTCGGCACTGATAGAGAAATCGGCTTCGAGAGAAGGAGGACAGCTCGTTGACATCTCTGAATTCGAAACGTTGGTATCGACATCTGCTCCAGCGCCTTTGCGTTATCAGTATTCGGGACAATTATGGAAGCGTAGGTCGGTGCCAGTCGATATGACGGATGGTCCGACCCGAGTGAAAG
>Ga0114933_10006162_pt1 | contig 10694 bp, 13 predicted proteins | sample 4SBtaG_FD_89691 | JGI IMG/M metagenome (GOLD analysis project Ga0114933, IMG submission 89691) | Deep subsurface microbial communities from Kolumbo volcano to uncover new lineages of life (NeLLi) - 4SBTROV12_W25 metaG | ecosystem: Environmental > Aquatic > Marine > Volcanic | place: Kolumbo... | reverse complement strand
GAAAGGCAGGGAAACTGGTGGACTTCAAGGGTATTCATTGAATTCAGGCCTTGCTGTGGCCGCTGATCTTTGCATGCAGCGGTTTGGTCGCGTCAAAAGTTGATTTCTGCTCTGCGCTGGCTTCGCCCTGGTAGTCACGTTTCCAGTCATCATAGGTCATACCGTAGACGATCTCGCGTGCAAGGTCGTAGTCCATCTCAACGCCTTCTTCGTTCGCAGCCGCGAGATACCATTTGGAAAGGCAGTTGCGGCAAAAGCCGGCAAGGTTCATCAGATCGATATTCTGCACATCGGTTCGCTGGCGCAGGTGTGTTACCAGTCCGCGAAACGCGGCTGCCTCAAGTCGGGTACGGGTCGCTTCGTCCATGGGTTCTCCGGAATCGCTCGAATGTTCGCCTGCGGCAAAGAGATATACCGCCTGCGTCGCTCATCGGTTGGCACAAACTGAGATGATAACAGTCACCCACACTTTTCGGAACGAAGGGCAGCAGCGTTGACAGTGCCGGTACAATGGGATCCTAAGTACTGCGCAGGTCAGGAGCGCTATCATTTCGGTTCGTACGGTTTTCATATGACCTCTTTATTCAGCGTGCCACACTGGCTAGTGGTTTAGAGATTCAGGCCATCCCCATGGTGAAATATTGCGGACTCATGTCGCTCGTAGTGGCGTTGATACTGGTCGGCTGTGCCAGTTCCTCGACCAGCGGTATTGAACTGACCGTTTCCAGGGGCGATGCAACAGGTGTCTATAAGAGCACTTACACCGGCACGATCTCACTGACTTCAACCGCCGATGTGGTCGCGCTGGGTTCAGCGACGGATCAGCGTACAGAGAGTATTTCAGTCGAGGTCACGCGAGATGGCCTGGCCTTTTTGTCCGTTCGCGACGTCACCATTACGGGAGTCGTCGACAACACGGGAAATTGGGGGCTGCAGGCGTCGGTCGATGACCTGCGTTCGCTGCTGAGTGCGACGAATATATCCCGTCTTAATGATGCAGGCTGTTCTTTCGGGGCTAAGGCCGCCCGTATTCAAGGGGTGATTACCCCGCCGGACATGACCGCGGAGGTCAGCGGCACACTAAAATGTAAAAGGGCTGAAGTTACGGTGGCGACGCTGACAACCGCCGGCACTCTGGCCGCGAGCCGTTAGGTATCGATGGACAGTTTATTTGCGGGTTGTGGTTATGTGGGTCGCCAGGTGGCACTGCGCGAGCTGGTGGACGGGGGTACAGTGGCGGCGATCGTTCGTACGGCTGAAAGCGCGGAACGTTTGAACCGAGAGGGCATTGCAGCTGTGAGTGTCGATCTTGAAAACGAGAGCCCCTGTACAGGCGTGCTGCGCGGGCGGGTCCTCTACTGGTTTGTGCCGCCTCAGCCAGAGGGTGATCAGGACCGGCGGCTGCGCTGCTTTATTCAGTGCGCGGTTGAGTCTGGAGAACGACCTTCTCGGGTCGTGCTGATCAGCACCACTGGGGTTTATGGAGATTGCCAGGGCGAATGGGTGACCGAGGATCGCGCCCTCGCACCCCAGACGGGCCGGGCACGTCGGAGAGTCGACGCCGAGCAGGTTATGCGTACTTGGTGTCAGATGCATGATATTCCGATCGTGGCGCTTCGGGTTCCGGGAATCTATGGCGCAGGAAAACTGCCTTTGAAACGTTTGCGCGAAGGTTTGCCAGTGTTGGCGCCCGAGTTAGCGCCCTGGAGCAACCGGGTACATGTGGAAGACTTGATCAGCGTCTGTCTTGCCGCCGCCCGTATTGAGTATCCCCTGCCGGTCTATAACGTCAGCGATGGCCACCCGTCGACCATGACAGATTTTTTCTTTAGCGTTGCGGACATGACCGGTCTGCCCCGTCCGCCGGTTGTCGATAAGCAGGAAGCCACTGCTGCTCTGAGTACGGAGATGCGTTCCTATCTCGCTGAATCCAAGAGAATCGATAACACCCGGATGCGCGAACATCTCGGGGTAGACGTGCTTTACCCCGATCTGGCGTCAGGATTGTCCGTGCTCGTCGGGGGATGACGCCCGGACTGCAGGAATCCGCGCCAGAAGAGCCCAAACAGCAGTGGTGCGCTGATGGCGATCAGGATGAATCGCCAGGTATGCATCACGCTGATAAAGGCCGTATCGGCGTTTAACGAAACTGCGATCAGTCCCATTTCGACGAGACCCCCCGGCACCAGCGCCAGCAGCAGCGAAAGCGAGTCGATTTTGAGTACAGGTGCCATCAGTTCGGCAATGATCAGTGCACCCACCAGCATGACGACCGTGGATCCCAGCGATGTCACGACGGTACGCAGTACATGGCGTCCACGCAGGTTGGCAAACTGTGTGCCAATCGAAGTACCGATGACAATTTGGGCCGCAATGACCACAAATGGCGGTAGGACAACTGTGATCAGCCCAAAGATATAGGCAGCAGCACACAACAGCATAGGCCCAAGAATTTCACCAAACGGTATCCGGATAGCGCGGGCGCCGAAAAACCCGATAACGGCGCAGCCTCCCCAGATCAACCAGTCGCGCCAGTGCGGTACCGCAATGAACTCAGAAAGCACGATGGGGGGAGGTGTAAGGTCAACCCCTTGTACGAATGTCAGATAGATAGGCACCGAGGACACTACACAGAAGATCCGGATCACATGCGCAATCGGTATCAACTGGTTGTCCCCGCCGGCCTCTTCTCCGGCGATGGTCATCGGCCCCAGACCCCCGAGCATGCTTGAAAAGTAGGCGGTCGGGAGGTTCATCCGACCAAAGCGACGAAAGACGCCCAGGGAGACCCCGGTCATGAGGACGACATAGACACTGACCAACAGCATGGCTAGCGACCACAGGCCCAACTGGGAAAGCTTATCGGCAGTGAAACAGCTGCCCAGAATCAGACCCATGATGGCGATCATCGCTTTTCTGAGACGAATGGAGCGACGGAAGGGCAGTCCGCCCACGGCGCCCGCTGACACCACCAGCATGGATCCCAGCATCCACGGAAGCGGCAGCGAAAGCCAGAAGAACGCGGCTCCGCCAAGACCCCCAGCGATCAGTGACAGCACGACCCGGACACGGTGTACGGCGGTATTAAAGTACGGGGTGTCCATTACCCGAAAGTGGCCAGAAAACCCGTTCGACATGCGGTAGCTGTGCTATGCCGAATCCAGCAGGCAGTCACAATGGTGACCACACTTCAGCGTTCGTAGGACTCTCTTCGGGACGCCTCGGAAAGCGCAATCAGGTACTCAAGTGGATCTGGCAGGATGGCCATTCTTGCCTTCTCTATAGATTCGCATCCAGCATAACTCACGGCCGACCGGAGGTGGCCGCGGATCCGGTGCAAAATGTCGACGACACTGCCGCGATAGGGTACCTGGATTTCCTGACCCTCCGGCGGAGTTGCCAGGGCAGCATCGACGGCATCTGAGTCCTCTGAATCGTAAAGTGATTCCATCACCGCTTCCGGAGAGGTCATGCCGCGGTAGATCTTTTTCTTGGTATGTGTGGCCGGATCCTCAATCACCCGCCCGGGGGCTTCGTCCGTACCCGACAGCGCACTGCCGAGCATCACTGTGTCGGCGCCACAGGCAAGTGCCAGGAAGATATCCTTGTCGTATCGAACGCCCCCATCGGCCATGATGCTGATCTCACCGCCGACTTCACACCAGGCTTCCCGGATTGCCTGAAGTTGCGGTACTCCGGCGGCGGTTTCCAGCCGTGTTCGGCAACCCCGTCCCGGGCCAACCCCGACTTTTACAGCATCTGCCCCCAGTTCACACATAAATCGCGCGCCGGCACCGGTCGCAACGTTGCCGCAGATGAGTGGCACCTGAGGGAACTCGGCGCGCAGACGCTCGATACCCTGCTGCATGACCAGCGAGTGACCGTGGGCGATATCAACAAAGAGGGAGTCGGCTCCTGCATCAAGTAATGCCTGACCGCGTTCCATGAAGTCGCCGGCACAACCGACGGCAGCCCCGGTCAGCAGCCGACCCTTGGCATCCTTGCTTGCGAAGGGTCGCTCGCGCAGGAAGCGCACATCCTTGCGGGTAATCAGCCCCTGAATCCGGCCTTCGTTATCCACCAGGGGCAGTCGCTCTATTCTGCCCTCGAACATAATCCTTGCGGCGTCATCCGTGGCGACGTCAGGCCCGGCCGTTTTCAATTGCGCCATGGGCGTCATGAAATTCTCTACCGCCTCGTTATCATGTGAGCGGTCCCAGGGAATATCCCTACGGGTCAGTACACCCGCGAGAATCGCAGTGGCCGGCGCGGTCTCGATCAGGATCCCGTTGATCTTGTGTCGCCGGGCGAACACACGCGCTTCGCCGATGGTAGAACCCACTGGCAGCGTCCGCGGTTGCTCGATCACGGCACTGTGGCTGCGTTTAACCCCCGCTACGGTCTCGCACTGGCGTTCAATGCTCTGTCCCCTGTGGATGACACCCAACCCGCCCTCGAGAGCCATCGTTTGGGCCATGTCGCCTCCGGTAACGCTGTCCATATTGGAAGAGACAATCGGCAGTTCCAGGGCCAGTGCGTCGGTCAGTTGCGAGCGCAGCGCAATGGCGGCGCGGGTCGACGTGATGCCTTTATGAGGTCGGAACAGAAAGTCATCAAAGGTCTTGCCGATCCAGGCAGGATCGAGAGAGGGGTTATTCATAGGCGCATCGATGGTGACGGCCTAAACGACCGGTCACAGCTTTGGGTCAGGGTCAGATCATAAGACCCTGGCCCTTGGGGCTCAAGCGCGTTTTAGGCAGCCGCCGGATGCCAGCCAGCGTCCGCCCAGAGCTGGCCGCTGACGGCAGAGTTGCGGATCATGAAGCAGATCGCATCGGCGATTTCTTCGGGACGGATCAGGCGTCCCAGTTGAGTATCGGGAAGAATTTGTTGTTCAACATAGCCCTCGGGCATCCCCTGAAGCAGCGGCGTATCCACAAATCCCGGATGGATAACCCCGGTACGCACACCATGAAACATTGCTTCTTTCATCAGCGTGGAGGCGGCGCCTGCAAGACCGGCCTTGGTGCTCGCGTACGAGACTTGCCCACGGTTACCCTGAGAAGAAACTGAGCCGATGAAAATAATTGTGCCTTGTACTTTTTCGTCGGGATGCCATCTCTTAAGATTCTGGCGGTTCCGATCCACTGCAATGCGTGCAATCATTTCCATCGCCCAGTAGACCGGGTGGATCAGATTGACCTCAAGCACCTGGCGAAACATATCAACGGGATAAATGTTGGCTTCGCCGGTATCGCGCTCGATTTTTACAGCAAGCCTGTCCCTGAAAATGCCTGCCGATGGGATCATGATCTGGACAATGCCATGATGATGAGAGGTTTCGTCGAACACCCGCGCACGAAACTCGGCATCCGTCACGTCACCAGCAAATGCGAGGGCCAGGTCCCGGCCCGCCGACTCGTTGATCTGCTGGGCAAGGTCAACTACCGCGGTTTCGCTGAGGTCGACCAGGGTAATGCCTTTGACACCCTGGTTGACAAGCTCCAGAGTTGTAGCGCGGCCAATGCCGCTCGCGGCGCCTGTGACAATTCCGACTTTATCTTGAATCTGCATGCAGGCCTCCGGGGACCGTTGGCGCGACAAGCCAGATGCATGCCCACGCGTCATTTCGATCCATTATGTTGCATCGCATCATAGGCATTGTCAACTAAGGTCCTCCAAATATAATCATAAAAATACTTTTAAAAAATAACAAATTTCTTAAAAGAATCGATTCGTTTTGTAGAACCTGCGGCACCGCAACATGTAAACGGAGGCAAAAATTTTGACTAAAGTGCGACCCGGATGGCGAGCCCGATCAGGATCAGCCCGAACAGGCGATCAAGAAAGCGCGCCCGGGCCCGAAGGCGGTCGAGAATGGCGGAGTGGGATAGCAACAAAGCGACGATGATGTACCACAAGGCATCGATCCCCCCCGCGGTTAGAGCCATGATGACCTTTTCCCCGATCCCAGCTTCCGGGCGGACAAATTGGCTGAAGAGTGCCAGGAAAAAAAGCGCGATCTTGGGATTGAGGATGGCAATCAGAAATCCGTCCCGTGCGGCTGAGGCGCTTGGATTGTTGTTGGCGCTCTGCAGGGTTTCGGCTGCCCCTGCCGTACTGCGCAGGCTGCGGATACCGAGATAAACCAGTATGGCTGCGCCGGCGTAGCGCATTCCGTTAAAGAGGGCGGGTTGCTGGGTAATCAACAGGCCGATGCCCCCGGCGGTGAGGCCTGCCCAGATGACAATCCCGAAGCCGTGAGCAATTCCGGTAATGACGCCCTGGAGCCGCCCGCCCGAAAGCGTGTTCTGGACTACTACTGCAAGACTTGGACCGGGCGACATCGCTCCGAAAATACAGATCAGCGACATGGAGAGCCAGAGCGACAGCGGCATTAAGAATTACCCCGGGGGACAAGGACCTAGAATATCTGCTTCGCCCGAAGGCCGCCATGGGTTTTTCTTACAGTATGCCGACCGTCACGCTAACTCTTTATACGCGCAAAGACTGCCACCTTTGTGAAGATATGCATTATCAGTTGCAGGAACTGCAGCGTGATTATCGTTTTGAGATCGACCTGCGCGACGTTGATGCCCACCCGGACTGGACGTCAGCCTATAGCGATAAAGTGCCCTTGCTGCTCGCCGGCAGTGACGAGATCTGCCGATATTTTCTCGATCTTGAAGCGTTGAAAGAGCATGTTTTGTCTTAGCATCCCACTGGAATCTCAGCAATTGATAAAAATTAAAAGTCATATAAAACAATTAACTAGAAAATAATTAGGGAAATTACATAAATAGTTATAGACTATTTTTTCCTGCGGGTAAGCAGGGGCCTCCCTAATGATGTTTGCTGCGAATCCTAAGTTCTTTTTCGATACCGTCTGCCCGCTCGGCATTTTGCGCCGTTCGGCAATGGCGGGACTGGTTCTGATCTGTCTAGGGTCCTGCTCTGACAGTGGACCATCGAGCTCAAGCGGTGCCGAGCAGCTGGGCGTCACCAAGGTGTCGTCGCCCGAGTCCCCCATACCCGAGCTTAAGGATCTAACTCCCAGCCAGGCAACCTCGGTGCTTCGTGCATGGGGGTTTGCGGGCAAGATCACCGTGGTGGATAACGGCAAGTGCGCCAGTGGTAATCGTCCCGGAAAAACCTATCGGCAGGAGCCCGCGGTGAATGAGATGACCCAAGATCTAGGGGAAGTGGTCATCTACGCGGGATGCTTTGATATCTCGTTTTCAGTATCAACCGGCGGCAGCATCAAAGTTATTACGGATGATCCAGCAGAACGCACCGATCTTGCCCACCGGTTTAATCTCAAAGCCTACAACAGTCTTGATTTCACCGTGGTGACCCAATCGAACTACAGCCTCGTCAGCGTTTTGGTCAACGGCACCAAGATAACGCGCAGGGCCAACCAGTGGTATCGACTGCCCGAACTTACCTCGGATCAGAATGTAAGTATTGTGTTCTCTGAGGATCCAGCACCGGCACCCGATCCAGCACCGGCAGCTACCTACACGATTACGGCAACACTATTGGGGGGAGACTGTACGGTTTCACCCTCAGGTCCGGTGACGGTTAACGAGGGTGCGAATCAGGACTTTAATATCACGGTCAATTCGGGCGTGGTCCAGTTTCTTGAGGTGGACGGTGGGGTTGAAGCCTGTAATCAATTCGGCTGCACTTATTCCTTCAACAACGTTGTCGCAGACCACACGCTCGACGTGCTCTGTAACTGAGCCGGTCGGGGCGCTCTTCAGCTAGCCTTGCGGGCGGCTGACGGGAGCCAGCAGACCTTGGGATGTAACAGGCGGCTGCGCACGATAACCTCCATACCTAAGTAGCGGCGGAGTTTGTCCGGGTTAGGGTGTGTATCCAATTCAGCCCGCAGCACAGCGAGATGCGTGTCACTGATATAAAGAACATTTGGCCTGAAGTGGTGGGTCTGCTGGTAGCCCCGCCAAACCTGGTATATGAAACTTAACACGGCGTTCTCGGTAGTGCTGGCGGGTCAAAGGCTGGCGAGTCGCCTGCGTTTAAACTCTGCCAGTGCTATTCGCCGCTCATGAATCAGATCGTGATATTGATTGATGAGGCGTTTCTCGTAGGCGCTGTCTCCGTCAAACCCCATCTCTGCCAGCCGGGTTTCTAGAATCCCGATCTCCGAAAGCAGCCGTCCGTAACAGGGCTTGTCGTTATCCTGGGCGATGCAAGGTGTCTGGGTCATGTCGTTGGCATTGCTTTTCGGTACCGATTGGCCAGAATCTTAGGCAGATTCTGTTACAGGATCGTGACTACTAGGATGTCCCCACAAGAGAATAAGAGTCAAAGAAAAATGACAATTGCGAAAGCGGGAGCCAGGTCATAGCCGTCCTCTGGTCCCGCCGACACGCGGGCAGGTACTATGAGGTGCGTGGTGCCGGATCAAGTCTGCGTTTATATACCGACGGTGTTCTTCATAGTCAGTTTAGTCCCCGACGGGTGGTCACAGGGAGCATTTGGGATCTTTTGTGGCTGGGACTTTATTTTGATGCTCGTCCTGAACCTTCGCGGGTACTCCTATTGGGTCTTGGCGCGGGCACCGTCGTGCTGCAACTGCAGGCATTGTTTCCAAGTGCCCGGTTCACTGCCATCGAACAGGACCCGATCCATATCGAAGTGGCCAGAACCCATTTCGGTGTCGATAAGGCCAGAACCCAGATCCATTGTCAGGATGCCGTCGAGTTTGTTGCGCGCTACCGGGGCCCACGATTTGATCTCGTGATCGACGATCTTTTTATCGGGAGCGCGGGAATTCCAAGACGCGCGGTGTCCTGTGATCATAGATGGCTGCAACAACTAAAGCACTGTCTGGATCCAAACGGTATCCTGAGCATCAACTTTGCAGATTACGCGGAACTCAGATGTTCGGCGCTGGTGGATTGCCTGAAGACCCCAAACGGTTTTAAAAGTGGCTTTGGCTTGAGAAGCCCCGCAACAGAAAATGTGATCGCCACATTGCTGCCATTTGAAGCGCAAAGCGCGGATCTGCGTGCCCACCTGGCGGCAACCCCCGAGCTGGGATCGTTTCTGAAAAACAAACAGCTTCGTTTCCAGATTCGCCGTATTGATCACGGTTCCTAGCGGTTTTTCAGTTAGCATAGCCCCAGTCTGGAGGTACGGTTAGACTTCACTGTCGCACGGAAGTGCGCTTTCTCAGCATCTCTCCCCAACCACTATTTTGGAACCCGCCGTATGAGTAACGATAACTCCCCACAGAACATAGCGATCTTCTGTGACTTTGAGAACATCGCGCTTGGCGTGCGTGATTTCAGTGATAAACCCTTCAACATGAAACTGGTGCTGGAAAGGTTACTCCTGAAGGGCAATATCGTGGTCAAAAAAGCTTATTCAGACTGGGATCGTTACCAGAGCTTCAAGGCCTCGATGCATGAAGCGGCATTCGAATTGATTGAAATCCCCCATGTCCGCCAGTCAGGCAAGAACTCCGCGGACATCCGTATGGTCGTTGACGCTTTGGATCTTTGTTACACCAAGTCTCACGTGAACACCTTCGTAATTCTGAGTGGCGACTCGGATTTTTCACCCCTGGTCAGCAAGCTTCGGGAAAACAACAAATATGTGGTGGGAGTCGGTGTCAAGAGCTCCACATCTGATCTCCTGACATCCAATTGCGATGAATTTATCTTTTACGATGATCTTGCCGGACGTGTCGGCCCCACGCGCAAAAAAAAGGCCAAGGCGCGAAGCAAGAAGAAAAAGTCGGCAATGAGCGAGGATGAAAAGCGCCGTCAGGACGCGATTGATATGGTGATGGCGACGCTGGATGATATTTTCGAAGAGCGCGGTGATGGCACGCAGGTTTGGGGCTCGATGATCAAGCAGACATTGAAACGCCGCCAGCCGGGGTTCAGTGAGCGCTATCATGGGTTCCCCTCGTTTGGAGCGCTACTCGAAGAAGCTGCCAGCCGGGGACTCTTGGCATTGCAGCACGATGAAAAGTCCGGGGGTTACATCGTAACGGGTACATCCTCAGAGAGATAAACTCGCGTTGCGGTCGATCGCGAACTTGCCGGACCAGGCTTGAAAAAAAGATGCAGGGTTTTATCCCACCCGATCCCGAGACAGATGTCTCGCAGGAACACTGGGCCGTAATTTATATGCCGGGGCGCAACCGTCAGCGCTATCCCGCGAACTGTGTGCGGCTCGTGGAATCGGAAGAGGAGGCGCGTGTCCGGGGCCGACCCGCACAGCGCCTTTTTCCCGCCAGAGTGCTTGGCCCCTCGAAGTCTTCTGAAGGGCAGGAGGTGTACTACCTCGTGGAGTGGTTGGCACCACAATAAATCAGCAAGCGCGCGACTTCAGTGTTGCTAGTGCAGCAAGGGCCTGCTTGCGGCCAACATCGGGTTCAACCAACGGCTTCGGATAGTTATCGCCGAGTTTGATGCCGGAGTCGGTTAGCACCTCCACGGGTGCAAGCCAGGGCGCATGAAGGTAACGGTCGGGTAGTTTCGCAAGTTCTGGCACCCATTGGCGGACGTATCCGCCTTGCGCATCAAACTTCTGTCCCTGCAGGATCGGGTTGAAGATTCTGAAATAGGGCGCGGCGTCTGCGCCGCAACCCGCTACCCACTGCCACCCTGCTGCATTGTTGCCAAGATCAGCGTCCACCAGGGTATCCCAGAACCAGG
>Ga0114933_10006161_pt1 | contig 10694 bp, 29 predicted proteins | sample 4SBtaG_FD_89691 | JGI IMG/M metagenome (GOLD analysis project Ga0114933, IMG submission 89691) | Deep subsurface microbial communities from Kolumbo volcano to uncover new lineages of life (NeLLi) - 4SBTROV12_W25 metaG | ecosystem: Environmental > Aquatic > Marine > Volcanic | place: Kolumbo... | reverse complement strand
TTTCTAATTGGCATACCTTTAGCACCAAATCTGACTATCTGTACTCTGCCTGATCTTTTATTTCTTACATAAACTCCAAACTTCTTTGAAGCAGATGGTGTTCTAAAAGGTTTATTTAATTTTCTATTTCCATGTTGTGACATAATTTGTAATTATCATACATCATTCACAAATAAAACCTTGAAATGTGCCACGACCATCATTTAACATCCAAGTATTTTTTTTTGAATTATAACTTGCTATCTGTTCTCTGTGATCATTTCCTATATCCATACACTCATGAACTTCAACAGGTCTTTGAAAACCATATCGTTCAAGTATAACTTCTCCTTGAAAAGTTAATAATATAACAACTAAATATTTGCACATTATCTTTTAAAATGTCTTGGTCTCCATTTATTACAAACATAAGTATCTTTGACACCTCTAGTTCTATAAACACCGCAGAAGCCATGTTTATTTGAGTAGAGTCCGCATGAACCACATGAACCTCTACCTGTTGATGGTCTAAAATCTTGTGGCATTTGATATGGAATAAACTCTCCATTGGAATAGAAGCTTGATCTTTTATTCATTTACCTTGTCCTCGATAATTATGCTTACCTCTCATTCTGCGTTTGTTTTTATTCATTGATGAAGTTTTAGGTCGTCTGCCAATAGATGTACCATTAAATGTTTTTTCGTACAGTACAACTGCACCATAAACATTACCCTTTTTCTTTGCCATTCAAATCTTTAACTTCTTCTGCTTGTGCTTCAATAATTAATGGTAAAGGCTCTGTTGTAGATGTTGTGTGAACTTTATCTACCATATTCAGGTAATTCTTAGACAACCATATCAAAAGCTTATCATTACCTTTCATGGCTTTCTCGTACATTCTTTTTCTTAAACTAGCTTTGCCTTTGTTTTTATTTATCTCTAATAAATCGGCAAATCGTCTTTGTAAAGTTCTTGCAGATATTCCAACAATGCTACCTATTTCTTCTTGTGTGCATCCTATTTGACTTAAATTAGCTAATACTTTCTCATCAATAGATTTATGTGGTCTGCCTAATTGTTTCTTCTTTTCTGCCTTATTAATGTCGGATTTCATAATCCTATATTAATATCTTTTTTAACTCCTTTATGCAACCAATAGGAAAGACATTTCTATCACTAAAGCTTTCTTCGTTCTCATCATAACTAGCAAATGTTTTAAGATGTTTCTTATCTTTTGAATAAACATATCCTGTTGTTGTCATTAAACAAGGTTTCATTGCATCAAATTCTTTAGAACTTGCGTGTCCTGAGTCTCCCAAAATATCAAACCACTTAATCTCGTAAAAATAGAATTTTTTTTTGTTTATTGAAATGTGTCTAAATTTTGACTTTTTTTTTACCATTATTCTATTGTAAATCCATTATCTAAAACTATTTTATCTTCTGTTTCAATCCATACTCTCGCACCACATGGCAAAGGTTTTAAAGGTCTATATACTAATTTAGATTTACCTAAAATATCAACTTCACTAGCATAAGTATTAGATTTAGATGTTTTAACAGTTATTACAGGCTCGTTTGTATTATTTTTTTTATTTGATCTTATTTTATGTTGATTGATATGTATTTTTTTTTTCATTAATGTTTTTTTTTATCTATTGATTCTAATACTGCTCTATAATATTCAAGCTGGGTTTTGAGCATTTTATTTTCTAATGAAAGTTTTATCAATCTTTTTCTGACATATTTAAATATTCGTAATAATCCTATCATTGATACTCTTTGATCGGCTCATCTTTGTATTTATGTTTGAGGTACTGTTTGCCCTCTTTTTCTAAGATGTTATATTCTCCCCAAGAGCCAACTGTTTTATACCCATTATTCACATCCTTGCTTAGCCCTATACTAATAGATTCTTTAGTATATAGTGTATTAGTATCAGGCGATAGGTGGTGTTGAGGTGGTTGCGTATCATCTATGTACTGATATTTGTCATAGTTTAAGCACTCAATTATACTTACTTTTCGGCTAGGGTGGTTAGAGGTGGGCAATAGGTGGTGTATTCTGACATTAATCATCTTCCTATTTTTAAGCCTTTTAATAAAAGTCCTCATTTCAGAATAAGTAATACCCCATATCTCAGCATTTTTTCTTAAAGGAAATATTAATTCTGCCTTTTTTAGAAATATTTTGTTATCTAAAAAATTTAAGGTCTTATCTCTATGAGTTGCCTGACTAATCATATAAATCCATATTGCACATTGTTTTAGATTTTTAAATACAGGAGATTTCCATATCTTTCTCCAAACTAATAAATACCCACTATTGCGTTCCATTCTTCTATCCTCTCTCTCAGTTGTTTTTGTAATTGTTCTTCTGTTCCATATTTTGACTCAAAAGCTTTTTTGCCTAAATGCACCGATATTTTACCTGTCCTATGGTGTGAAGCACATAAAGGCAAAATGTTAAAATGTGAGGGTCTTAGACCCATTCCTGTATGCTTTCTGATGTGATGTATCTCTGCTGGAATATTTAATCCATCTTGATGACAGGCAATACATCCATAATTAGATACTGCTTCCATCCACTTTCTCTCAGCTAAATTTGGTCTTTTTTTCATATTAACAACATCTGAGTAGTAATTTTTTTTCCTAAATCATACTTTATGTTCTTGTCTTTTGGATATGGAAACTTTTTAAGTTTTAAAGTGTTCATAAAATTTTTCTTGTGCTTTTTATTGCAGTTAAAATAAATATACCTATGTTTTCCCTTGACTTCTTTTTTAACTAATTTAAGTTTTTTTATAATTTCATTTGAATCAGGTATAAATTCATAATCTGTCATTATTTTGTCAAATTTATCATCAAAATTTAATATTTCTTTAAGTTTTATCCAATCATCAATTTTAGGAAAGCTAAAGCCCGAGTCTAATCTAAACCAGTGAGCCGCAGTATCTTTATAACCAAATATCTTATCTAATTGTCCAGCAGTATAATTACCTTTAAAATTTCTTAAATAATTACCTATTTCTATCTTGTTTATTAATTCTTCATTTTTTCTTCTTTTAACTAATGACACTTTTAGTTTATTGTTTTTTTGATAATGACCTATATTTCTAAAATGAAACTCTTTACCATCTTTATCAATTAATTGAGATAAATTAGAACTTTGACCTGTATAAATAAAATTAGTGGCTTGATATATATAACCTGAGTGATTCATATTAGGATCTGCAAAAGAAACGATTATTTTAGGTTTTTTTAACATTTTTATAGATTTTGACACAAATTGACTTAAAGTATTTTTAGGTAAATTATCATTAATTACTAAACGATTTAACTCTAAAACATATTGTGCATTTTCTTTACCACATATACTCTCGGCTAAAGTTGAACTAGGTGGCATACCAAAAGTTATTACTCCCTCAATCATTTTTTCAATATATAATCCAAAAGCATAACTAACAGAACAAAGTCTTTTTGCATAATGTTTTTGCAATATCCATTTTTCATAAAAAGATTTATTTATTGGTCTTATTATCATTTATTCTAGCAATTAAAATTTCTATTTTCTTTTCCATACTATGGCAGTTTTACCATAAGGGGTTTCTCGTCTTTTACCACTATCCTCTACCAAGTTTAAAATCTGTAATTCTCTACATCTTGCAGTTACAGAACTTAATGGCATTTCCAACTCATCAGCTATTTGATAATTAGTTGATGACTCAGTTTTAATATACTCAAAAACTTGTTCTCTTTTTGTCAGTTTATCTTTTTTATTTACCCAAGCTGATTTGCTTGTGTCTGTATAATTATAAGCTTGATAGTCTAGTTCTAATTGTTTCATAATAGTATTGCTCCCAATATAAAACCAAGCATGAAGCCGATTATACCCTCTCGGTAATATAACGACCACATACTTAGCTTTTCTTTTAGTTTATTAAAATGGTGGTAAATCATCATCAAAAGATTCTTCAGGTTGCTTTCTAGCAACTTCTACTTGTTGCTGTTGAACCTGTGGGATTGCTTGTGCGATTGGTTTCATACCATCTACATTAGGTTGAGGTTTAAATGGTTTAATCATAATAAAACTTAAAACCATTTGTGTATCTCCTTGATCGTATTTATTTGGAGTCTCAATAGTTTGAGTTTTAGCCATCCATTTACCTGTATAACCTTGTTTAACAAAGTTTTGTACTCCCTCTGTTAAATACCATTCGTTTATTTGTGATAGCTTATATTTTTTCTTTGTTAAGCTACAAGTAAATAAACTTTTGGCATCAGCCTTGTATTCAAACTTAGGTGATTTTTTACCTGTGGGTCTTAAATACAATGTTAATGCACAAAAAGGTGTTCTTTGTTGTTGTTGATACATTAGTTGCTCCTTTGTTTGTTATATTCCAAGTTTCTTTGCTTAAAATCTTCTTCTAAGCTATTGAGATATTTACAAGCTTTGAAGCCTTTTAGATACTTAGGCTTAATTTGAAATATCCTCATTTCTACATCCTTAACAGGCTCTTTTGGAATATTAATAACTGCTAAGAACTCAACTTTTAAATCGGTAGAATCTTCCACCAATTTTTTATAAGTATGAATTTGAATTGGCATATCAGGGTAAAAATCCTTAGATGTTTTAAAATCTAATATTCCAATCTTACCTTTATACTTAACTAAGGCATCCAATGTTCCACAACAATCGATTTCTTTGCTGTAAAAAGTTTTCTCTGTTCCGATTACCTTAATTTTTTTGCTATCCCAAAACTTCTTAAACTTTGAAAACATAGTTTTTAGCGGCTCTGAGTTTGGAGTAATGACTTCTTTACCATTGATATAATCTTCAGCTAAAGAGTGCATATTAGTCCCAATGTGCATAGCATTTTCTTTTATTTGTTTTACCCTATATTTAAGTTCATCTAAAAGTTTTTGAGTCTCGTCTATAGGTTTCTTATTATGTTTTTGTAGCTGTTGTAATGCTTCATAAACACAATTCTCACTCCACCACATCAAAGCACCTTTTCCAAACCTTTCGCCTATGATTGTAGTGACTCCTTTCTTTTTAACACCATCAACAGTATATCTTGCACCTCTACCTTTGGGATTAAAAAGAATTGTTTGTCCATCTTTTGTTTTAGTCTCTATTGTTGCCATATCCATTCCCTCTCTTTGTTAAAAATTTATAGCCATTCTCAGTAATTGGCTGAACAAAATAATTTCTGTCACAATTAAGAAATTCAGATAATTTTAACTCATTAATAATACTTACAGCATTTACACCTTTTTCGTATTTTTGTATTTGCTGAAATGTAACATTAACTGCATTAGCAACTCTTGTCTGAGTATAGCCACGCATTAGTCTCATCTTCTTTAATTGCAAACCATAAATCTTTTTCAAAACTTTATCGTTTTGATGATCTGAAACACCGAACATATTTAGATTTGGTGGGATCAAGTGACTTATCTCTGCAATCTTATCTTGGTTTTTTATTATCATAAAAAGCCCATTCCTTTCGTTCTCTCTCTGTCAATCTATTGAATTGCCCTTGCCAACAAGTCCGACAGAGTAATGACTCGTTAAAAAGGGTACTTCCTACAAACCATGCTAATTTATCTGCTTTTTCAGTAAAGCACTTAGCACAGATGAAAGCTAGTATTTTATCTTTCTTTGATAGTTTAGGCATTAGTTCAACACCTGATGATTTCGACCCAAAAGGCATTTTCTATAAATGTCTGTATATTGAGTCTCAGCTTTTGGAGACATAATCCAAAAATTTATATTACCAAAAAATGTCGTATTGTTTTTTGCAAGTTTTTCACACAAAATCTTATCGTTAGAAATTTCACTTGCGTTAGTTGTTTCAAACTTAGACTTGCCTTTTGTATCAATAATCGGCTCAAATTTGGCACACCCATTTAAAAAAGCGACAAGTATCGCTACTAAAAGTATGTTTCTCATAACTATTTTTCCTCTCTCTTTATAAAGTCGCTGGATGATATTTTATTTGGTGCATCTTCCAAGCAACCTGTTTCTTTTGAAACCTCAGTTTCTTTAGCTTTTCCAACAAGTCTTGTTCTCTCACTATTTGCTTGTCGTACTTTGCCTGAAGTTTCACTATTTGCTTTTGCATTTAGCTTCTCCTTTACAAAGTTTTCCACCTCTATCACAGGTGTTTTGGGATGAAATATAATCCCAAAATCTTTATAAACTTCTTCTAGCAAATTAAATGACTTATTTCTAGTGTTAATTGATAATATTAGTTTAGTCATTATATATACTCCCATCTACCTGATTTGCCTTTTTCTTTTACTTCTCCAGCTTTAGTAATTTTAATATCAACTTTCATTAATGAGTTATAAAATTGCTTATCAGATTTATTGATATATTTGATTTGATTTTTCTTAGTCATTTTTAAAACTCTTTTTGGTAAAAAAGGTTTTGCAATTTCTAACCTTAAATCATCTCCTTTTAATTTATTTAACTTATTGTAATTTACTTTATCCATTTGCTCTCTCCTTTTTAGGTTTGTTTATTTTAGGTCTTGTTATTACAGTTAAAGGCATTAAAAAATCTGTTTTATCTTGAATATGATTTTTTATTGTAGCTTCAACAGTAATTTTGTTTCCAATTTGGAATTTTGCATCTCCTCTATATTCAACTAAATCTTTTGAATTACCAAAATAAATTAATTGATTATCATTAATATCTTTAAATCTGTGAACAAAACATAATCCATATTCTCCACTAAAAGAATATATGTCTGTAATAGTTAATTCTAAATTTAATTTTTCTCCGATAGTTCCGATATGAGAATATTTTGCGTATCTAGCTTTTTTAGCTTCAAGTTCTAAATTCCATAAATGATCTTTATGGTCAAGAATATGTTGTTCGTGATATTGTGGTATTGTCCATCCTGTTTTCCAAGAATCTCTATACCAAATATTAACAGGAACATCAGAGCCAACATAATTTTTTGCTTTTGCTTTTGCTTCTTTTAAATCAGTTGATAATTTTGAAATATAAATTTCGCCATCATTTAAAATATAAAACACACCCTCAGCACCTACTGAGATGTGGTAGCCTGAGGGTATGTTGTCTTTATACATTATGCTCTCTCCTGTGTTAATAATTCTAAATCTTCTATTGGTAGATTTCTAATTTCATCTTCAGATAAACTTCTTAAATGTTCAATATGTCTTTGTTCTAAAAGTTCTCTTATGTGATGACGAAGATTTGACCAAGCATGATTAGGGTCTATTTGAAGTTCAAAAGTTTCTTCAATATTTACTAAAGAATCCATAGAATTTACTCTACCTCTATATAAAGTTATATATGGTGAACTCATACCAAGATGATTACCATGTTCATCTCTTTCCATTCTACCATTCCAAGATATTCTGACAAAATATCTATGTCTATAGCTTACCTCAAAATCAAAATTTATATTATTCATAATGTCCTATTTTAACCATAGTTAAGGTTGAATTACAACCTTTATTTTAACCGCATAAAACCTAGCTTATTTGACATTAGATACAACTAAAACGATAATATTTAATGTTTTTCGAATCAAAGCAAATCAGTTATAAATGATTCGTTATGATTTTTAAAAGTTTTATGATAGAGAGAAATTAATGCGAAAGCAGTTAAAGTATATTTTTTTCATAACAAATACTTTTAGGTTATGTGTTGGGCAGTTCATCTCTCTCTACTGCCCAGCACCTTTAGAGGAGATAAAATGACAAAAGATGATAGAGGGAATTTAGACCTTACCAAACAAATAGAAATTAAAGATCAAGAAATAAAATCATTAAACGATGTTATTATTAATTTAAAAAATATTATTGATAGTAAAGAATCTGAAATGACAGCTATGACTTATGCTAATGATAGTCATAGAGAACTAAATGGACAATTAAGAAAAGAAATAGATGAGTTAAAAACAGACAATAAAAAATTAGCAAAACAAGTACAAGATTTAGAAATATCAGCTAAAGAAATGTTGGCTTATCCATGATTATATTTGGACACCCAATACATCGTAAATATACAAAATCAATTTGTAGATTTGTTTTAGCTGTAATATCAATTATTGTTTTTATATTATTAGTTGGATGTTCAAAATTAGACTTTGATCCAGCTACAGGTATTTTTAGATATGTTATACAACAGGAGTTAAAATGGAAACCATGAACTTAAATAGTAGAGAAGCTTATAAAAAAATGACAGAAGCAAGTAGCTTATGGTCAGAATGGGCAGAAAAATCAATTATATTAGATGAGGGTCGTAAAGCTATGTTTAGTAAATTGTTTTTAAAATACAAACTAGATACTAAAACAGTTGGAGAAGCAGAACACAAAGCAAGAACTGACCCTGAGTATAAAGAAATAATTAAAAGTTATGCTCATGCAGAAGCAAATTTAATTAAAGCAAAGCTTATGTATAATAATTTAGATCGTTATTTATCTGTAAGACAAACAGAAGTAAAAAGAGATTTGACTCTTGCTGGAAAACAAGAGGGATAAAATTCTTTAAGCGATAATGCTCCCTTAAAGATAGACCCATCAGGGAGACTTGGTGGGTCGCTAATGTTTTGTAATTTCTAATCCTGTAATATCAGTAGCTTCAGTAATTGGCTCTATTTTAAATTCGTAATTAACAAGTTTAACATCAGGATATTGATTAAAGTCTTTTAATAAAGATGTAAGTTTATTTTTTTGTGGGTAGTTATCTATAAATCTTAAACAAACAAAATGACCATAAGGTTGATAATCAGATTCTAACTGAAACTCTACTTCTATAATTACTGCATCGTTGGTCATCCATATCTATACTATTTTTTTCTCATAATGTCCGCACCTTTAAGACCATAGATCGCAGAAACTACTCCAATAAAAATTGCTTGATACCAATAAGGAAGATTTTTAAAGTATTCAAAGAATAAATCTATTCTATCACGAATCGTAGGGTCGTCAGAGAAAACAGACCAACCCAATAAAAGAATAGGCAAAGATACAAGAACCAAGACAAATTCATCTTTCCAACCATTATCATTACTCTCAATAACTTTCGCTTTATATTCAATTTCGCCTTTCGCCATTTGCTCGGCATGGTGCATTTGAGCATCTGACATTAATTGTTTTGTTCTTTGTTTATTTTGATAAATCTTTGCTCCTGTCTTTACACCCAAGCTTAATAAATTCAACCACATTATTTTATCTCCTTTAATAATTCACAATAGTGAATTGCTTTGTCTATATCCTGATTACCATTTTTTTTATCATAACGACATACATACTTAATTATGTTTCCTTGTATAAAACTCAGTTTATTTTTAGTAATAAACTCAATAGGCTGTATTTTAAAGTTCTTGTAGTGCTTACCACCTATTTGTCTTTGAGTAGCCTTTAAAAGCCCTCTATGAGCCTTTAATGTACCCTTTTTGTTCCTCATACAAGCTTTTTAATCCAATTACCTTTATTATTCAACACCATAGGTAAAAGTCTTGGAATACCATCAATTATAATACCACAACCTAAAATAAACCTTGTTTTGAAATTTTTAGCATAGGCAAAAGCTAATGATTTTTGATTTATTAAACAACCCACATTCATAGCAAAAAAAAGATTATCAGGATTAGCCCACCAAGATATTACAAACTTAGTATGATAATGACCTTGAACTGCTGACATACCCATAGTTTGAGAAACTTTTAATACATCTGCCGATCTTCCATGTGTAAAAAAACATCTTTGTTTATTTGGTAAATCTAATGTTAAATCATCAACCCATTTCCATTTTTTTGTACCTAAAAAATCACCATAATCTTTTAAAAACTCCTTACTCATTCCATATTTTAATGCTCGTCTATAAACTAAGCTTGAATGATTTGATTCTACTTCAATCATTTTAGGATATATAGATTCTAATTCTTTAACATATTTTCTTGATAGTTTTAATTCATGTCCAGCAGAATATAAATCAGGGTCGTGTGTGTGCATATTAATAGCATGAAAATCTAATAGATCACCAATATTAACAACAAAATCAGGTTTGTATTGTTTCTTTATTTCTTTTAAAAATTCTATTGAGTCTCTGTGATGATATGGAATGTGGAGATCAGATATAACAAGTATTCTTTTATAGGTCATTATAAGACCTATACAACTATTTCGTGAGTAAGTAAAGTAATTGACCTAAAACTAAAAGACCAACAGCACCTAGACCATATAAGATTCTGTCTATGTCTTGCTTCATGTGATGTAGATGATTTTTAATTATTAAATCAATTTTCTGATTTACTAATTTAATTCTTCCATCAATCTCTACAAATTTTTCTTTACTTGATTTCATTTTATTTTCTTTTTCTTTTTACTGCTCTTCTTACCAAATCTTTATCATAACTGCTAGTCCTACCTCTACGAATTAATTTATTTACTCTAGCAAAAGCCCAACTATTCATAGTCATTCCTCTACGAGAGCCTGAAGAAAGAAATGCACCTTTGCCTCTATTAAAAGATGCTTTTAAATCTGAATATGTAAATAACTTAGATTTTTTTGCTTTTGCTTTTAATGTTTTTACAACAGAAGCAGATAGTGGTTTTCTTCTAACAGCCATTATTTATACCTCGCTTGAAACATTGATCTTGGTATTCTTTGACCTCTTTTATAAGCTTCTGACATAGCTTTAATAAGATTTGCTCTAGCTGATCTTTTACCA
>Ga0114933_10006160_pt1 | contig 10694 bp, 11 predicted proteins | sample 4SBtaG_FD_89691 | JGI IMG/M metagenome (GOLD analysis project Ga0114933, IMG submission 89691) | Deep subsurface microbial communities from Kolumbo volcano to uncover new lineages of life (NeLLi) - 4SBTROV12_W25 metaG | ecosystem: Environmental > Aquatic > Marine > Volcanic | place: Kolumbo... | reverse complement strand
CTTGGTATCTCTGGTTGCACCAACCCACCAAGATCAGAAAAACCACCTACTTCAGTTGCTCGGGCAATGGAAACACGACCCTTTTAAGGAAATCTTAGAACTGTTTTGAAAGCTTCCATTAATTCACTTCAAGATATGGATTATACAATTGATGTTCTGAATTCAGATGTTGGATTAATTACAGCAAGTCGTACTACTGAACAGCGCAAAGCATCTTTAACAGATGAGAAACCACAGAATACAATGACCGATAGTGAAAAAGCATGCCTTGTGATTGGTGCAGTTGCCGTAATTGCCGTGATTGCTGCTGCAATTTTTGGCGATGATGATGATGACGATGATAAAAGGAAGAGAGGAAGAAGGGGACGTTCTGGTCCAATCAATATTGGAGGTGATAATCGAGGTGGAAATGATGGACCTGATGGACCGCGCATCTACCGATACAAAGTAACAATTAGCTTAGACGAACTAAACAATAGTGAAACCAATGTGCGAGTTAGTGCAAGCGGTGAAGTTGAACAAGATGGGAAAATCTTATCAACCGGCGGTATACATGAAGCTGAATTTTTTCAAAAGTTTTTTGCAGGTATGAATCAAGGCCTTTTCTTAGATCAAAACCTACCAAACAAAAACTAATCTATTTTATAAATCAGCTAATACCTCTTTAGCGTGTGTTTTAACGCTTACTTTTTTATAAGCTTTCTCAATTAAACCTTTTTCATCAATAATATATGTGTAGCGATAAATACCTTCATATTCACGACCATACATTTTCTTTATTCCCCATGCGCCATAATCTTTTAATACAGTTTTCTCTTCATCGCTTAGCATTGGAAAGTCAAAGCTTTGTTTATCACAAAAGTTCTTTTGTCTTTTTGATGAATCAGCGCTCATGCCTATAACTTCTGTATTTTTTAATTTATAATTTTTGAGTTCATCACGGAACCCTTGTCCTTCATTAGTTCAACCGGGTGTACTAGCTTTTGGGAAAAACCATAACACCACTTTTTTACCTAAGAAATCACTCAATGAAACATTACTGCCGTTTTGATCTGGCAAAGTGAAGTCAGGTGCTTTTTGTCCTACATCTAACATTAGCTCTCCTTATTTATTTCTATAGTAGTCCATCGAATACGTTCATCATTATTTGAGACCATATTATATACAGTTTGAATACCCTTTTTTTGTCCATTCCAAACTAAAGTATCAAAGGCTTCTTTAAAATCTACCCATTTATATTCAATATGTTCATCTGATAAAATGACATTTTTCGAATCCACATCTATACCGAAAACTGGAACAAGGTTGACCCTGTCACCATGCTTCTCATAAAATTGACTTACATGATCTGCTACAAACATTTTAACTGGATCAAGCCCCGTTTCTTCTTTTAATTCTCGAATCGCAGTTTGCCAGGCCTCTTCATCTTTTTCAATTTTTCCAGCTACACCTTGCCAAAGGTGTTCATACAATTTTTTTTCATTTCTTTTTAATATAAGGAACTTTAAACCCTTATCTGTTTGTTGATACACATAACAATCCACAACTCTAACTTTTATATTTGCCATATATTATTTTAGTACAATCATTTTTTTATTCATAATCGTATTTCCTGATTCAAGTCGAGCAAAATATACTCCTGCAGGAACTAACTGACCTTGGTCATTTTTTCCATTCCAAATAAGTTTATTTGATAATGAAACGCCATTAATTAATGTCGCTACTTTACGTCCATATATATCAAACACATTCAATTTGACATGGGCCTCTCCTTTGATTTTGAATTCAATTGTTGTCGTTGGATTGAATGGATTAGGATAATTAATCAATAATTCAAAATTTTCGGGTATTTGTGGCAACCCTGCCAAAGGAGCATTGAAATCATATTTATTTCTAGGCATTAATTTGTACTCACCATAAGTATAATGAACAATACCTGTTATACTTACATAAGCAGTTCCTTCTTGAGGTTTAGGCCATTGCCCATCAAATAAATAATTATCGATAAAAACTGATCCAGTTCTATCAATAGATCTCCAACGTTCATCTCCAGATTCGGCAATAATTAAATTTGGAATTCTTACAAGCACACCCTCATATCTTTCAGCCAATTCTGAGCAACCACCCGAAATTGATTTAGCATTTGATAGTACAGGTTCTATCGAATTACCTGAAGACAAAATAATTGTTGAAACAATATTTTTCATTTCTGTCATCCCGTAATATTCAACGATGTCACCTTTTAACTTAACTAGATCACCAATTTTAGGAGGGGTGTAGCCTTCATTGACATAAACAAACATCCCTCCCCATTCTTTTTTTATAGGATCTTGAAAAAAGAAATTTGCGTAGGTTTGATCTGGACGAACTGCTGTAACCACACCCGAGACTTCTAATGTTTGACCTTCAAACTCTGATGGATAGCAATCATCTCCAGCACCCCTATCTTTTGCAAATTGAATATTGTAAGGTGTATATCCTCCAACAACAGGAACTGTTATTTTAACATAATCGATTGAACTCTCATTATCATTATCAGTTATTTCTAAACTGAAAATAAAATTTGTGGTTCGATTTATTTCTGGAACAACAAAACTAGCTTTAACTAGTAGGTTATCCTTGATACTCACTTTGGGTCCAGAAGTCTGACTCCACTTGTAACTTATGATCGAACCATTTGGATCATAACTTTCAGCTCCATCCAAAAATACCTTATCATTAATTGCCGCCACTTGATCGCTTCCTGCATGTGCAACGGGACTAGTAGAGTTTTTAGAGGTGTGAATAATTTTTGCAATAACTGGGTAATGATCTGAACCAAAGTATATAGCTTCAGCAATACTATCAGGAACAGCAGTATTCCCACCATCTGTTATTGACTTATTAAAATGATTTCCATCATTTCCTATAACAGTATAAGATCCTTCTAAATATTTTAGATCTGGATCTTTAGAAGTAAAATGATCTGAAAATAATATGAAATCAAATCGATCATCTAACCCTCCTGATGCTCCCCCATCACTCAACTGATTTTCACGAGTAGATTGCGTGAACTTTTCAACATGAGAACCTTCATTACGAACCCATCCTCCAATAGGGTCCTCAAGGTCAACTGTCATACTATCAACCAATAATTTATACGCGGGCTCATTAGGTCCATATACATTAAAGTCGCCTGCAAGGATATAGTGATAATCATTATTCATTTGAGAAACATATTTATATAATTCCTTAGCCTCTTCCCACCTCTGTTCAGATTCAGATAAACCATTACTTGCTTTTAAGTGAGCCCCAAAAATTGTAAATGGAGAAACATTCGCATGGGCATTTTTGATTGATAATGTATATCCCGATATATCTCTTAAGACCGTAGGAATGAATTTATATGAAGTTAGATCAAACTTAGATTGTTTATAAATAATCCCACTTTTCATCCACTGCGAATTAGGTAGTGGACCTGCTGTAAAAATTTTACTATCTTTATTAAATACTTGATCCAACAATAGATCGATACCGTTTTGGTCATCAATTTCTTCTAAAACAATTAAGTCGGGCTTTATATAATCAACAACCTTTTTAATATATATTGCTCTGTCAGTTGAATTTCCATTAAATCGCAAAACATTATAATTCATAATAGTCAAAGTGTCCTGCTGACCATTTACAAAAAAAATAAAAAATAAAAGAGGAAATCGCTTAATTAATTTCATCTTCAATAATTACTTAACTACATTAGATGCAAATTCAAATTGATATCCATCAGCTAATAATTTTGGCAATGCATCTTTTATAGCCTTTAATGTATTTGGCTTAGCATGTCCAATAGCTACTGCGATTCCTTGTTTTTGAGCTAGACGTGCCACCTCATCAATTCTTTCAGAAATCTTATCTTTTGAATCATCATTATCTAAGAATACATGGCGTCTAATAGTTGGGACTCCAATTGATCTCATTATTTCTTCTGCCACCGTTTTTGATGTAGTACGACTATCTATAAAAAATTTATTATTCGCTTTAAGTACTGAACCTAATACACTCATCACTTTTCCATTTGTGGTAGCCTTCGAACCTTGGTGATTATTCATACCAATAGCCTCTGGCATTTCTTTTAAAACTTCCCTAATACGCCATTCTACTTCTTCGCTCGTCATTCCTGATTTAATTTTATATTCATCTTCACCAGGGGTATTTAAACTTGATTCCATGGGCATATGAATAATCACTTCCTTCCCAGCAGCAAAAGCTTTTTGTGCAAATTTTCTACTTTGTAAATGCCCTGGAATAATTGCACATGTAATTGGAATATTTAAATCTAAAAACCCATCTGATACAGAATCATTTCTATACCCAAAGTCATCAATAACTAAAACAATTGTTGCATTTTTTTTAGAAGTGGTATCAACGATACTAGTATCTTTAATGACCTCTAAGGTATCTACATCTAGAGTGATCTTAGATTTCAATTGGTTAGTACTTAATTTACTGTAGGCTATGTAATTACTTATTAATAGACAAACAATAATGCCTGACAAAACTGCTATTATTGATTTATATCTAAATAAAATATCCTTCATGGCAAGCGTACTGAAATATCAATGATTTGAGGCATCCCTAAATGTTGATTTCCCCATTGAAAACCATATCGAACTGTGTATACTCCAAATTCAATACCAATACCACCTGAAAGCGCTCTAACATCTTTATTTGACATTATTGTACCACCAAATACCAGATTTTTATAACGATTATTCATACCAGCATATAAAATTGGATCACTTACAAGGTGATTAGATTCAATTGCAGAAAATACTGAAAACTGATTAAGATCATAAGATAGTGAACCAATAACTTTCTTTGGCAGGTCAGGTTTATCATTAATAATAGAATTCATTGAACCAAAATTCAATGCTGAAATAGATAATTTTATTTTTTCAAAAATTTTCCATCCTAGTCCAAGGTCCACTGAAAAACCAGATGAACTTTCCTGATAAATTTGAAAATTAATCATTTGAAGGCCCAATCCTAATTGGATATCTCCTCGTTCAATACTGAAAATGCCCTTAGTGGACAAACCATATGCAGCGTAATGACCTAATGGTTTTGACGTTGGCTTATTTGGCCTTAACTCAATATCATCCATACCTAAATAGCGGATATTAAAAGCACCACTTGCACTTCGCAGTTGACCTTTCCAGTTAAAACTGAATGACTGAATTCCAGCTAGCCAACTTCCATACGCCAAACTTAGCTCTGGTGAACGATTAATATGATTAAGTGATGCTGGATTCCTCCATGCAGTTTTAAAAAAAATTAGGTCATACGCTGAAGTAGGAACGGATAAAAATTGAGTCCCTGTTGCTAATAAATTGGCAAAAAATAAACTTATGGTAATTTTTTTAAAATGAAATAGCATATGTAAATATATGAGCTGCTCCAGCAGGATTTTCAAATACAAATGCGTAATCTAAACGGGCATTATTTTCTTTAATAAATGACCAATCAAGGCCAACACCGACAGACATACGCCTATTTCCCAACCCTGCTCTAAAATAATAATTATCTAAATATTGATATTCAGTCCCTAGACGTACTGTATATCCAACTGTTTCGCTTGCATTCATTAATATTCCGCCATCTGCTGTAACATAAAATTCATTATACTGTAAAGTAGTGCCCAGTCTGTATATTGTTGGAAATTGCTCAGCATAAACTTTTCCTTTTTCAAAAATTTTATCTGTTTTCCATTGATATCTAGAATTTAAATCTTGAATCATAAATGCTAGATTTGCACCAGAATTAGTTTTGACAAAGATTCCAAAATCCATACCAATACCTTTACCGGAAAGATCTACTTCATTAATTGGCAATTGATGTCTAAGAATTTTGACATTGATCCCTGCTGAGAACCAAGGAAATAATTGCTGTGCGAATGAAACCATAAAAGCATCTTCAGATGTAGATAGATATTGTGTGTGTTGTCCTGCTCCCGTTCTTCCATCAATTTTATCTACACCAGCACTAATCCATGCTACTCCTAAACTTGCTGTAGGAGGTAACGGAATCGAAAAATTAGTGGCAGTAAATCGACGATCTAAAGGTAATAAATGATGACTGAAACCAAGTTGCCTTCTTTCCAAGAAAACCATAGATGCAGGATTATGATATGCAGCAAAACCAGGGTCAATTTCAGCAGTAAATGCACTCCCCATAGCCATTGAACGCGCCGATGAACCCATTCTTAAAAAACTACCAGCGAAAGAAGCATAGCTCTGACCATTTATAAATGTCAAAGCTAGAATTAAATATATAATTTTTGGTTTAAAATATTTTATCATTTAATTACAATTAATTTTATCCATTTAACTTTTTGATCATATTCTAAACGTATAAAATATGTGCCATTATCAACCATCCGCCCATTTTTATCTTTACCATCCCATTTTAATGAACCAGTCGATGCTTGTCGTCTATCAAATTGTTTTTGCAAGACTGGCTCCATTCCAAAGTTGAAAATATCCATTTTAACAACAAGAGATAGTTTTATATCAGCATGAATATGAACATATCCAGATCCTTGAAATTGATTGTGCTCATATGGAGAGAAAGGATTTGGATATGCGTAGACTTCATCAGGGTCAAAGTTTGCTCGATATATCTTCCAGTTCGTTCCATCCGAATCCATTGCTCTGGCCAAGCCATCCCATGAACCAATCCAAATAGTGGAAGAAGATGAATAATAGGATCTTGTATCATATGATACACCTACAATTTCATCACTAAGGATTTCATCCATATCATATACACCTGTGGAACCAAGTTTTATAGCTTGCTTTACTTGATTATAACGTGCCCATGGTTTATCAATATCAAGCGGGTTATCTGTCAATGTTTTCCAAAGCCCTGAACTACTTGCCACAAGCACAATAGATCCAGAGGCATCTATATTGTATGCACGCTTTCCAATTAATGTACTATTCCATGTGTATCCATCATCAACAGTAAAACTCACACCATTCTTTTCACCAGCTTCTGCCGCAACTGTTGCTCCCCAAATAATATTGTATCCTTTATATTTTTGAACAGCTAAGTCAACAACGAACCCTCCTGATAGTCCATTATTTGCAGATGTATAGTGGACCCAATCTACACACCCAAGTGCCCCAATTATTCCACGATTAATTCCATTAGCAGTTCCCACCCAAACTGTATCTGCATAAGCAACTACAGAAAATGCTTTATGATTATGATTCCCACCATCTACAGGATCTCGAGGATTTAAATAATAATCCTTTAAAATATTATTTTCGTAACTCGCCTTCTCACATGTATTTAGCACCTGATCACCATCTTGAGGTAAAGGTACACGCTCCCAAATTTTTAGTGCAAGATTATATCGCCTAAGACCTCCGGCCCAACTTGCTATCCAAATGTAGTCTTTAGTAATGGCTGCATCATAAGTTACATTTGCTTCTTTAACTGTAATCGGTAATCCTTTAAAATATTTTTTGGCAAACGGTGCCAATGAATCTTTTTCCGTATCTATTGGCTGCTCAAAATATGTCCAATCAATTGACTCACCAGTTGCATCTAATGTATATATCAATCCATTCCCAAGCGTAATATTCTCGCCACTTTTTGCAAATGCTGCAATTAAAGTTTTATTATATGCTGCTATAGCAGTGACTCCACCTACAGGTGTTTTATCTTTTAAATTAGCAGATAAATTTTCCGTCGAATTTATTGTGTACATTGAAGTTGAATCTTTCAGGACAGCTAATCCTGAGCCTGTTCCCAGCCAAACTACAGTATCCCCCTGCTGGACAATATCGCTAACCATATTGCTCTTTAGTCCTTTATAAGCTGTGGTATCAAATGCAAAATCCTTCATTTTATACAATGTTGGGATCAAGGCCTGGGAGTAAGAAAAACCATATATGATCAAAATATATTGAATTAACTTTTTCATTTAACGATTAAAACCCTTTTTACAGTATCACTATATGCACTAGAAAAATCTTGAGCTTCAAATGTCCAATGAAATGTCCCAGGTTTTTCATTTTCAGTTATTACTACTGTTCGAGAAAATTCGCCATCGCCTTTTTGTAAATCACCAGATGAATCTTTATCTCCATCATCATACAATAATATGGGATTACCACCATTCATCCATGAATCTTCACCAACATTATAAGATCGGAAAAAAACGCGCTTCACATCATCAATGCCATTAGGATCTGAGACAACCGCTGTAACTAAAAACTCCACAGTATTTACTACATTTGGATCAGTGCTAGGGCTTGGGATTTCTATTGTTGTAACTGGTACCGTAACTTTTTCTATTTTTGGACGAATATTTCCCAATAAAAAATTTGCTGAATCAGAAATACTTTTCGTACCATATAGAGCCAGGATCGAAAGAAATACTGAATCCTTTGCTGTTGATGGAATTACATTAGTAATTGAATCACTTTTATTGAAAAATTTTCTACTGTAGGATAGGTCTTTTGATATCATATCTCCTTCGGTTCCATTATCTAAAAGTCCAATTGTATCTGCAGTATTTGATAGTTTGACTCCTTTCCACAGAACCATAACTGAGTCCAAACTTGATCCTTGATAATTTTTAATTAAGTTGGCCGACACAAACAGTTTATTTGAAGCTTGTAAATAATGAAAACTCACATCTGAAATTGGGTATACTTCTTTTAAAACTTCAGATTCTTCACACCCAAGAATCAAAAGAGTTAAGAGAATGACAAGTTTTGATTTTAGTACACTATTTATCATTTTTGATTATAAATATGATGAACCATTAATGTACCAACTTCTCCAAGACCTTTGGGAGAACAATTTTCAACAATATCATTTTGAGTATGATGATAGTTTATTTTTTCATTTGGGTAGTCAAAATCAATGATGTCTATAGCAGGTATACCTGCTATTTCATAAAGGGGGACATGATCATCAAAAATCATATATTTAGCTTTTTTCTTAAATGTTTTTAATCCTAAAGATTCAGCGCTATCCCATAGCTCCATTACAAGTGATGGATTTTGCTCATATGAAAATCTCTCTATATAAAACTCAGGCTCTCTATCAGCGATCATATCTAGATTAATTGCATAATCAGGATAATTAATTGGAAGATTTCGCGCAAAATACTGCGAGCCTTTACAGTAAGACCATGAATCACCACTGGTACCATAATCCTCAGCATCAAATAAAACCAAATTCACACCAATCTCGGGTGTATGTTTTTTTAGTATATAGGCTAATTCTATTAAAACAGCAACTCCACTTGCTCCATCATTTGCTCCTTGAATTGGTTGATTCCTCCTCAAATCATTTTTTCCTCGATCAGCCCATGGTCTCGTATCCCAATGCGCAGAAATCATAATCTGCTTTGATGCCTTACTATTAAACTGTGCGACAACATTATTCATTAAAACTTTTGCGCCAGTTCGTGGCATAGTTTCAGTAAAAGATTGAACAATTACCGTATCAGCTAGAGATTCAAACGTACTAATATAGTATTCCAATGCTTTACGATGACCTTCAGATCCTGGATTCCTAGGACCAAATGCACATTGCTCTTTTAGATGCTCAAATGCATTTTCACCACTAAAAAGTGGAACTTTAGTTTGACAACTAACTAACGTAATTAATAATAGATACCGAATATTCATTATTTTTTTCATTATCCTCTTATTGCTAAGTTAACATCAAAGCCAAAATCTCTATCAACTTTTTTACCAGTGTGTTTAGAGTCGCTCTCTCGATATTCCCAAATCATACTCCCGCTTACAGATTGTGAAAAAGAATAAGTCAGCCGTACTCCAGATTTCCAGCTAGACGTAAATGCAGTTTCTGCAAATTTCGTTGCTTCAAGGGCTTTTTGAAGTGTTCGATTTTTGTTCATATCAAAATTAAAGGTGAAGTTAACCTGATTATTAACCTTATAATTATCAAAAAATGGAATAGGTATTATAAAGCCTCCACGATGAGAATAGTTAGCTGTTACTAGGTATGATTGGTCATTAAATACTTTTGCGCCTCCATTTGCTGTTGTTTCTCTTGATAATGTTCGATTATGTCGCATATTAATAGAGAGTCCCTTTTTCAAAGAAATTGTTGCCCCAATTAACGGAGCAAAGTTCATATTTACTCTTGATGTCCTCTCATTTTCTTTGTTATTTAATATAAAATCATCAATATCTAAAAAAGAGATAGATGCTCCATCAAACTTATCAAATTGCCATGCTCTTGTTTCTTTTCCATTCGTTGCATGATCCAAACTCAATGTCCGAACAAACTTATTGATATACTTATTTCTTTCTAATCCCGTTAACCTAATAGACCAACCAATAAAAGGAAATCCTTCATCTAAGTATTTTCCGTAAGACAAAAAATCTCTAGATACAGATCTTTGTTCCATACCTGAGCCTCTTAAATTGCTGGAAATATTTTGCGCAAAATTAAATGAAACTGACATAGAACGAGTTAAATTTAATCCTGTCCTAACTGAAAAATCTCGCTTATGGTCAAAATTTCCTGTATTAGTTCCTACCTGCTCTGAATAATCTAATCCGTGATCTTTCTGCATTCCTAAGCGATATCCTAGGGGCACTGAACCAATAACTCCCATACCAGTTTTGTTTACATTTTCGCTATATGAAAAATTAATTGGGTTGATT
>Ga0114933_10006159_pt1 | contig 10696 bp, 7 predicted proteins | sample 4SBtaG_FD_89691 | JGI IMG/M metagenome (GOLD analysis project Ga0114933, IMG submission 89691) | Deep subsurface microbial communities from Kolumbo volcano to uncover new lineages of life (NeLLi) - 4SBTROV12_W25 metaG | ecosystem: Environmental > Aquatic > Marine > Volcanic | place: Kolumbo... | reverse complement strand
TTAATTTTTGCCATATCTTCTACCTCGGCAGCCTGCTTGTCAGTGGTTTTTTCGAAAATGGTCTCTACCTCGTTTAGCGGAACACACAGCACTCCGTCCCAGTCTCCTATAACTAAATCTCCTGGCTCAAATACCATCCCGTCAATAGCAACAGAGACGTTTATCTCTCCTGGACCGTCCTTATAGGGGCCACGGTGGCTAACGCCTGCCGCAAAAACTGGCAGGTTGACTTCCAAGAAAGCCTCAACATCTCGCACAGCGCCATCTAGCACGAATCCCCCCACACCTCGTTTAACTGCATGCGCAAGCATAAGTTCTCCCATTAATGAGTTTGTAAGATCGCCTCCAGCATCGCAGACGATAATATCCCCTGGTTCTGCCATATCAATCGCCTTATGCAACATAAGATTATCACCTGGCCGCGACTTTACAGTAAGCGCTGGTCCTGCCATTTGTCCTGATTTGTGCATGGGTCTTAATCTCGATCCACCGGCTGTGAGCCGCCACATACTGTCACTTACATTTGCAACAGGGAGGGTGAGAAACTTTGTTGCTATATTCAGTTCAACCTTTTTTTTGCGTTCTAGAATCCTAAACCCTATTGTCATTAGAAAACTCCATGCTTTTATATTTAAATTTAACGTTTCGCTTTTAAACACTCGGGGAAATAACTATCTTCTTATGCAGCAACACTAGCATAGAATATGTTCTTGCTAAGCTGTTTATTTCCCCTGCGTGTATTGCTAGCGGCATAAAGCTATATTAAATTACTGCTGATATCCGCAACTAATAGTTTGCTCGCAACTAAACAAGTTGTTGGGGTTGATAGAACAACCAGTTTAGTTGAGGACAACAGATTTAATGAACGCACATCAGAGAGGGAGCATTGAGACTCCGTATGGCTGGGTCATCGTTTTTTGCTCTCTCATCCTTAACACTATTGGCCTTGGGGCCCCGAATATACTTTTTGTATCCCTAAAACCAATTGCTGCTGACCTTGATACGCTGCGTTGGGTGCCTTCATTCGCATATTCTTTAATGATGTTGGGGGCAGGTGTTGGCGGTATCTTAATGGGTCTTTGGATGGACCGAAAAGGGATATGGCAACCAGCATTATTCGGATCTCTAATGATCGCTTTTGGCGCTTTCATGGTTAGTTTCACTGAAGGCCGGTGGACTTTGTGGGTTGCTAATGGTCTCCTAATAGGGTTACTTGGCAAATCGGCAATGATTGCTCCGCTTATTGCAAATGGAATGAAATGGTTCGATCGCCGTCGTGGCCTGGCAGTAGCCATTATAGCCTCAGGGCAAGGTCTTGCCGGCGTTATATGGCCGCCAATATTCCAGTATTCTAATGACTTGTTTGGCTGGCGACACACATTTCTATATTTTGCGATTTTTGCTTTATTTGTGATGCTGCCTCTAGTTTGGCTTATAAGAAAGCAACCTCCGGCGACTAACGAAGAAGTAGAAATAAAATCAGAAAAGATCGCAGACAGGCCAACTCAGGCTATCTCGCCTTGGACTTTGCAAATATTACTATGGATTGCCGTACTTTGCTGTTGCTCTGCGATGGCCATGCCTGTTGTTCATCTTGTCAGTTATGGTACAGATCTGGGACACTCACCGGTACATGCAGCACGCTTGATGTCCGTATTGATGGGAGTTGCTTTTTTTAGCCGTATTGGTTTTGGAGTGTTATCTGATAGAATTGGGCCCGTGATTACTTTGCTTATTGGTTCGGCAAGTCAAGCAACCATGCTGCTTGTATTCGCTGCCGTCGACAGTCTCTTTAGTTTATATATAGCCGCGGCTCTTTTTGGTCTTGGCTTTGCCGGTATTATGCCCTGCTATCCACTTATAATAAGGCTGTGGTTTCCGATGAACCAAGTTGGCTGGCGTGTCGCCGCCCAATATTTAGTAGCGGGAATTGGGATGGCTATTGGTGGGTCAATGGCGGGTCACATATTTGATATTACCGGCACCTATAAGTTTGCTTTTATTGGTGGTTTTGCTTTCAATCTCGTACATCTTGTGATCGTAAGCGGGCTTTTTATAAGGCTGCGAAATCGAGGAGCTAATTTACAAACAGCTTAAGCTCGATCCAAATATGAAATTATAAGATAAAAGATGGTAGTTTATGGAGAAAAAAATGGGCCATCTGCCCGAACAAGCTAAAGTTGTTATTATTGGGGGAGGAGTCATTGGATGCTCCGTTGCTTATCATCTTGCAAAGATAGGATGGCGCGATGTTGTTCTTTTAGAGCGAAAACAACTTACGAGTGGGACAACTTGGCATGCGGCTGGCTTGATTGGTCAACTACGCGCCACGCTAAATGTGACCAAACTGGCAATGTACTCCACTGACCTGTACAATACTTTGGAAAACGAAACGGGAATTTCGACTGGTTATAAGAGAAATGGTTCCATATCTCTCGCTTTGACGGAGGAGCGTTTTGAAGAACTCAAGCGTGGCGCGTCAATGGCACGAAACTTTGGTCTTGAAACTGAGATACTCTCCAACGTTGATATAAAAAAGCGATACCCAATGTTATTCGTTGATGACGCGGCGGGGGGTGTTTTCCTTCCTAGTGATGGACAAGCTGATCCTTCGAATATAGCCCTAGCGCTGGCAAAAGGAGCGCGTTTGAATGGGGTCTCGTTCTTTGAAAATACCAAGGTAACCGATATAAGTATCAAGGATGGCAGGGTCACCGCCGTTCAAACGCCTGAAGGTCGGATTAAGGCGGAATATGTTGTGAATTGCGCCGGCATGTGGGGCCGTGAAGTCGGGCAAATGGCTGGCGTCGATATTCCTCTGCACGCTAATGAGCATTTTTACGCAGTGACAGAGCCCATCGACGAATTGCAGCGCGATTTGCCAGTTTTGAGAGTTCCGGATGAGTGTACGTATTACAAAGAAGATGCAGGAAAACTTCTAATCGGTGCTTTTGAACCAGTTGCAAAACCTTGGGGGCAAAATGGTATACCTGAAGAATTTTGCTTTGACCAATTACCCGATGATTTTGAACATTTTGAACCAATTCTAAATAATGCAGTAAGACGTCTTCCTATATTGAAAACATCGGGGATACAGCTGTTTTTCAATGGGCCAGAGAGTTTCACGCCAGATAATAGGTATTTACTTGGCGAGGCACCGAACCTGAAAAATTTCTTTTTGGCATGTGGATTTAACTCAATCGGCATTCAATCCGCAGGTGGCGCCGGCAAAGCGTTGTCCGAATGGATGGACGCTGGCGAACCCCCTTTTGATCTTTGGGATGTTGATATCAGGAGAATGCACCCCTTTCAGAATAATAAGACTTACCTTTTTGAAAGAGCGAAAGAAACGCTTGGCTTACTTTATGCGGATCACTTCCCTTTTCGCCAATTTGCTTCAGCTCGCGGCATCCGAAGAAGTGTAATTCATCAAAATCTATTGAAGAGAGGGGCGTGCTTTGGAGAAGTCGCAGGCTGGGAAAGAGCAAATTGGTTTCTTCCAGAAGAGCTTTTCGACGAAGGTAATACCCCGGAATATAAATATTCTTGGGGAAGACAAAATTGGTTCGATTTCGCAGCTGAAGAGCACTTTGCTGTGCGACAAAAAGCAGGATTTTTTGATATGAGCTCGTTTGCAAAATTCCGATTAGAGGGAAGGGATGCTCAAGCGGTGTTGCAAAGAATAATGGCGAACGATGTAGATGTGGAGCCCGGCCGCGTCGTATATGGCCAGTGGCTCAATAATCGCGGGTGTATAGAGGCAGACCTAACGGTCACGCGACTTTCTGAAACCGCTTTTTTGATTGTAACATCCGCCGCCTCAGCCACCAGGGATTTAATATGGTTGAAGAAGAATATACCAGAAGAGGCCCGCTGTGTTGCCACGGACGTTACTAGCAGTGAAGCTGTTTTCTCTATTATGGGACCTGCGGCTAGGGACGTTATGAAAAAAATAAGCACGGCCGACTTCTCAAATTTAGAATTTCCTTTCGGTACCGCAAGGGAAATTGAGATTGGCATGGCTTTGGCCAGAGCGCATAGAATTAGTTATGTGGGAGAACTAGGTTGGGAATTATATATTCCAACGGAAATGGCAGCCTACACATTTGAAAAAATTATAGAATTAGATGTTTCCCTGAGACCTAAACTGTGTGGGATGCATGTTCTTGATTCTTGCCGTTTAGAAAAGGCTTTTAGGCACTTTGGCCACGACATAACTGACGAAGATAACGTTTTGGAAGCTGGATTGGGATTTGCGGTAAAAATTGATAAAGCCCAAAGTAAATTTGGAGAATTTTTAGGAAGATCTGCGGTAATAAAGAAAATAGATCAAGGCCTGAGGCAGAGACTTGTTCAGTTTGTATTAAACGATCCTGAACCACTAGTCTATCATAACGAGCCGCTATTTAGAGACGGAAAGCCAGTCGGCAGGCTCACATCCGGGAACTACGGTCATTTTTTGGGAGGGTCAGTAGCCCTTGGCTATGTACCTATTGAACGTGGTGAGACGGACGATGAACTCCTTGGCTCGCAATACGAAATCGAGATCGCGGGAGAGAGGTGTACGGCACAGGCGAGCCTAAAGCCAGCCTATGACCCGTCCGGGAAAAATATGAGGCAATAACTAAAAAAATCAACTAGCCTGTGATGCCAATGTTCCAAGGTACAAATTCGTGCCTTCCTAAATTCAGTTTTTCACTTTTGGTTTTTTCACCAGACGCAATCTTTAGAAAGTACTCAAAAATACGCTGTCCCATACCTTCCATGTCGACTTCCCCGTCGAGGATAGCTCCGCAGTTAATATCCATATCTTCTTCCAGGCGCTCAAACATTGGCGTATTAGTCGCTAATTTTATGGATGGACTTGGTTTTGCTCCAAAACATGACCCGCGTCCAGTGGTAAACGCTATCATATTAGCTCCTCCAGCTATTTGCCCAGTCGCGGAAACTGGATCAAATCCTGGGGTATCCATAAAAACAAAACCATTGGCTTCAACGCGCTCTGCATATTTATAAACTTCCATCAGCGGCCCAGTTCCGCCTTTCATAGAAGCCCCAAGCGACTTTTCCAGAATATTAGCAAGGCCTCCATGCTGGTTCCCCGGACTGACTGTACCATTGATCTGCACGTCACGTCCTATCGCATATTCATCCTTCCACCAGCGAATTCTTTCGATAAGCTTTTTCCCTATATCTATAGACGCGGCCCGGGCCGTAAGTGTGTGCTCTACTCCATAAATCTCGGGTGTTTCTGATAGGATGCCTGTCCCTCCGTGTTTTGCGAGAATATCAATAGCATTTCCTAGTGAAGGATTCGCAGTAATTGAGGAGAAACCATCTGACCCACCGCATTGTAGACCAACCATTATCTGACTAGCTGGCACCGTCTCTCTTTGGGATCGGTTCGCTGTTTCAAGAAGTTCTTCAATTATCGAGATTCCTCTTGAGATAGTTTGCCGGGTTCCTCCGGACTCTTGCATTACAAGTGTTCGTAATGTTTCGTCGGTTTGAAGTTTTTGGGTTTCAAATAGTCCGCCAACCTGACATCTTTCGCAACCTAGCCCAACAACTAAACTAGCAGCGACATTGGAGTGTTTTATATATCCAGCTAGCGTTCTATGGAGGAGATTCATGGGTTCTCCTGTCAGTTCCATTCCGCATCCGGTGTTATGGCTAAATGCTGCCACGCCATCTACATTAGGGTATTTCGATAGTCGCTCGTCATTAAAATAATCTGCTATCGCGTGAACCACAGTAGCGGAACAATTTACGGTTGACACTATTGAGATAAAATTTCTGGTTCCTGCGCGCCCATCGGCTCTCTTGTATCCTTGAAATGTTGCTCTGCTTTCTTCAGGCAGTTTCTCAACTGGTCTAAAATGCTTGGCATAGGCGTAGTCACGATCGAACTCTTTGAACTCAATATTATGATTATGAAGCATCGTGCCTGCTGCTATATTGGATTTTGCAAAACCAACGGTTACGTCATACTTTTTTATGGGATCGCCTTTGGATATGTCGCAGACCGCCACCTTATAGCCAGGAGGTACAATTTCCCGAGTGGTGATATTTGTCCCAATTAAATTTGTGCCTGCTTTTATTTCACTAAGCGCTACAGCCACGTTATCAGCACTATTAAGTTTTATTGCGGATCCGTTTATTTTTTTGTCGTTTAAATCGAGCATATTTTCCCCCAGAACTTTTGATTATTTTTATTCAACAACTATAAAAGTGCCCCCCTAGTGACTAATATTATCCAAAAATCACATCCCAGGTTTGTAAGACTCCGGCGCAAAGCGTGCAAATGCAATCCCTATTGAAAATAAGATGAACGTTGCAAGGAATAAAGCTGTATTTGCGCCATGTATATCTACAATAATTCCCATTAGAATAGGTCCAACAACATAACCTATATCGCCTAACATTCGAAATAGACTCATAGCAGAGGCGTTCATTCCCGGCGGAGCCGAGTCTGCTGCATATGCAGCTGGGGCAGATCCTCCAATACCTGATGCAATGCCCCATAGTGCATTTGCTGCCGCAAATAATAAAAATGTATCAGCAAAGGCAAAAAGTAAAAATGATGCGCCTGTTATAATTGTAAAGGGGACAATAACCGACTTTCGACCCCAGCGATCAACCGCCATACCAGCAGGGTAAACTGCGCATAATCCTAAAAGGCTTCCAATAGCTAACGCTATTCCAATCTGATCGTAGGGCAGCTGTATTCTAAAACTTCCAATTATGGGGATAATATTGAATAGACCGCCTGTTCTTGTCAAAGCGTGAGAGAGGGCAACACCGCTAACAAGAACAAAACCAATATTTTTCCAGAGCATTTTTAATTGGGCCGGCAAGGGGGGTAGTTTTGTTCCAGTAATTACTTTTGCCTGTGCAAGATGCCGTGTCTCGGGCACAGCGAACAATGCTAGAGACCCAGCTATCAAGCTTGCAAAGCCGCAAAACCAAAATGGAGCTAAAAGCCCATAGTGATGAGCTAATAAACCGCCTGGGAAAGGCCCTATTCCAACGGCAAAGATGAATGTACCTTGGTAGATTGCAATCACACGGCCTCTTCGGGCGGGTGTCGTGATATCCGCAAGAATTACCGTCCCGGTTGTTACGACCATTCCTGCCCCAGCTCCGGATAAGAACCGCGCCATTAGGAATTCCGGATAAGAATCCGCATATATACTTAGGAAATTTCCCAATGCGGCCAATAATCCTCCTATGGCTAGTGCTGGTTTACGGCCCCATTTATCGGAAACTTGCCCCGAAGGTATCGCCATAACAAATCGGGCAAGACCATAAACGGCAATAGCGCCTCCGATCGCGGCGCTGGATACGCCAAAGGTCTCCGCATACAGGGGTAAGGACGGTACCATTACACCGAAACCTAACTGATTTACAAATATTAAAATACACATCCAGATAAGGACCTGGCGTTCGAAAGTCATTTTCAATTACAATCTGAGAAAAACTTAATTTGAGGCGATGTGATGATTTTGAAAAATAAACTATTATCAATTGAAACTTAGATAGGTTTAACAGATCAATAGAAAAACGTCGATTTATAGTTTGACCCTCAAAAGACTTTTGAGCCAAAACGTTCAGTGAAAAATTAATGAAATAAATCTCGCGGTTGATCAAAACAGGTAAGACGCTAATTATTTAAAGATAGAAAGTAATTACGCGTTACCGGTATATTGCTTCTTCAACGAAAAACAGTGCTCGCAATGAACATTAATGAACAACTAGATAACAGCCGTATGTACCGTTTCATGCTTTTGGTGATAATGGCCGGAACCACCATGCTGTACTCTTTAACCATGACATTGGTGAACATTATATTGCCCCAATTGCAGGGCGCAATGTCGGCTAGTCAGGATCAAATTTCCTGGATTATTACCCTTAATGTACTTGCTACCGCGATAGCAACGCCGTTGACAGGGTCTCTGGTTTCACTCTTTGGAAGGCGTTTTGTTTTAATTTTCTGCAGTGCGAGCTTCACATTAGCCACCTTGGCCTGCGGTATGTGTGACTCCCTCGAAAGCCTAATATTCTTTCGCGTGCTCCAAGGAGCGGTTGGGGCGCCACTTGTACCGTTATCCCAAGCAACATTACTTCAGAGTTATCCTAGAGATATGCACGCAAGGGTTAATGCTATCTATGGTATGTCAGTTGTAGTAGGCCCCGCTTTAGCACCTTCGCTCGGGGGCTATTTGTCGGAGTTATATGATTGGCGTTGGGTGTTTTTCATGATGGTTCCCCTTGGATTTTTGGCAACAATCGGAAATCTAAAATATGTAAAAGACGACGGTAAACAGGCCGGATCAAAATTTGATTATTTGGGATTTACTTTATTCTCTATCGCGATAATTTGTTTGCAATTAGTGCTCGATAGGGGTGAGCGGGAAGATTGGCTAGAATCGATCTTTATTACCTCCTTACTTACATTTATGGCGATTTCTTTTTATATGTTTGTTGTTAATACTGGATTCAGTTCCCAGCCCTATATCGATCCAAGAATATTTGTAAATAGAAATTACGTTATAGGTATGCTGCTTGTTTTCGTCTACGGTTCGCTGAATTTTACACCTCTAGTTCTATTACCCTCGATGCTTCAAAGTCTGAAAGGATATCCGGATCTGCTAATTGGATGGATACTCGCAATGAGGGGTGTTGGTATGATCCTAGGTTTTGCTATGGCAGCCCGGATGGGCCGTCTCGATCCGCGTGTTGGTATGATATTAGGCATGGGTACTATTGGCTTTAGCGGGTGGTTAATGAGTTTGTACGACCTCAACGTCACCTTGGGAGCAGTCTCCTGGGCAAGTGCTATTCAAGGTTTCGGTTGTGGAATTCTCTGGGTCCCCCTTGCAGTAATTACTTTTTCTACAATGCCAATTAATCTCTTTCCTGCAGCATCGGCATTTTTTCACTTGCTAAGAAACTTAGGGACGAGCGTTTTCGTGGCGCTTAGCGTGACATTATTAATCAGAACATCTAAAATAACGTATTCGGAACTTACAGAGAAATTGAACCCATATGAAGAAAGATTGAGCATCCCCACCGTCGTGGGCGAAGGGCCCATTGATTGGGTGACTAGTCTACCCCGACTTGCTGAAGAAGTAGCGCGGCAATCTTCGATGATTGGTTATGACAATGTATTCTTTTTTTATGCGCTGACCTGTTTATTCTCTTTACCTGTACTGTCTTTTATAACGATGAAGAAGGTTGATCCAAAATAGAGTATTTATCCAAACCTAAGGAGTAGGATTAATGGAGACGTTTCACGTCGGTAAAATCGAGGAATTCGAGGATAAGTCGAAAAAGGTCGTAAGTGTGCGGGATGAAGAGGTAGGAGTTTTTCGTCTTGGTGAAGAGTTCTTTGCTTGGAGAAATATTTGTCCGCATCAGGGTGGACCGATCTGTCAAGGGCGTATTTTCTCTCTGGTATTAGAAAATATCGATGGAAAAATGGAGAGTCACGGCCGTATATATGATAATGATAAGGTAAACATTGTGTGCCCATGGCATGGTCTGGAATTTGATATTAGGACTGGAAAGCATCCTGGAAATCCAAGCATAGGTTTGGACCCGGTTTCTGTTCAAGTGGACGGTGAAGCGGTTTATCTATTGATGGAGGAAAAGACTTAGGGATGGTCGATGAGCTCAAAAACGACGGTGAGAACGACCCGTACGCGTTAATAGAACGTGCGGCAGAGATCTTGTGGGAGCGCTCGCAGCAAGCTGTCGAGAAACTTGAGGCCGATAGGGTGTCTGATTTGGCAGTATCAAAACTGATGACTGCGGCGGTTAAGTTATACTCTGCGAAAACGGATGGTGAAGGGCGAACTTTTAAGCCTATCCTGGGCAATTATGATGAAATTGTCACGCCGACTGAAGCGCTGACGGCTGTCACGGAAGTGCTGAGGGCACTGCGGCTTGGACCAATGGAATTTGGGTTGTGGTCAAGAAGACGGCCGGAAGATTATCATGATGAAGAATTTGATGAAACAAACTATGATGCTAGTCAAACTTCTCTGAAGGAATAACTTAAGGGGGAAAACATGGATGCTTTAATTAGACCGGCGACTGAACATCCTATTCAAGAAATTAATACAACTACAGACACGCGGGATTATCTAGCAAAATCACGAAAGGATGCTGAACGGAAGGGATATGCAGACTGGCTTATCGTCGACGTCGATGCTCATCATGTAGAGACGGTAAGCTGGCCCGAAGTTACGTCGTTTATTGAGGATCCAGTAGTCCGGGATCAGGCTAAAATGTATCACTCAGAGAGAATTGGGGCGCCCCCTTACGGACTTAATGGAGACCTTGGTCTTCGTTATCAGGACGTTGGCGGGAGGATACCGCACCAGTCTAGTCAACGCGAAAAGGTTACTGAGACGGATGTTCACCGGGATGTTGTTTTGACACGCAGAGCAATGCATGGGCTCGGTGTTGATTATATGGTTATTTTTCCAACTCCAATGTTGTTCTTGGGGATGCATCCGCAGACAGAAATGGAAGTATTTCTCTCACGAGCCTACAATCGGTGGCTGACCGAAAAGGTCTTGCCAGGCGATCCTGGGATGGTAACCCTGGTAGTCTTACCCTTTAACACCCCTGTTGAAGCCCTTAAAATGGTTGAGGAGTTCGCGGATACACCGGGTGTTATAGGGTATTG
>Ga0114933_10006156_pt1 | contig 10699 bp, 11 predicted proteins | sample 4SBtaG_FD_89691 | JGI IMG/M metagenome (GOLD analysis project Ga0114933, IMG submission 89691) | Deep subsurface microbial communities from Kolumbo volcano to uncover new lineages of life (NeLLi) - 4SBTROV12_W25 metaG | ecosystem: Environmental > Aquatic > Marine > Volcanic | place: Kolumbo... | reverse complement strand
GACTTCTGATGCGGCTACTTAACCAAGCAATGATTTGAAAATCATCGTGCTGATTAATTTTTAAACAAATTCTTAAAGATGCCAAAACTTTAAGCAAATTGTTTTTATGACCGCGAAGAAATTTGGATCAGAAAAAAATAAAGACAACATAATCAATTAATTAATATGTAATTCATGCGAATGGCACGATAATTGCTTGTTACTCAGCATATGCAGATAGTTTCCTGTTAGGAGAAATCAATGAAACGTTTTGGAAAACTGGCGCGTCATCTTGCAGTCTTTGGGGCCGCGGTGGGGCTGATGATGACCACCGCTGTGCAGGCCGCTGATACGATCAAGGTCGGCGTGTTGCATTCGCTGTCCGGTACTATGGCTATAAGCGAGACGACGCTGAAGGACACAGTCCTAATGTTAGTCGACGATTTGAACAAGAAGGGTGGCTTGCTGGGCAAGAAGGTAGAGGCGGTCGTGGTCGATCCGGCTTCCAATTGGCCACTGTTCGCGGAAAAGGCGCGTGAGCTGATTACCTCCAAGAAAGTCGATGTAGTGTTCGGCTGCTGGACATCGGTGTCCCGTAAGTCCGTGCTGCCGGTCTTCGAGGAACTAAACAGTATGCTGTTCTATCCGGTTCAGTATGAGGGCGAAGAGTCGTCCCGAAACGTTTTTTACACCGGTGCTGCCCCGAACCAGCAGGCGATCCCGGCCGTAGAGTATTTGATGAGCGAAGATGGCGGCGAAGCCAGGCGCTGGATACTGCTCGGCACTGATTATGTATATCCGCGCACGACCAACAAAATTCTGCGGGCCTTCCTGAATTCTAAAGGCGTCAAGGAAGACGACATTATGGAGAATTACACCCCGTTCGGGCACTCCGACTGGCAAACGATCGTCGCCAAGGTTAAAAAGTTCGCCAGCGCTGGTAAGAAAACCGCCGTCGTCTCGACGATCAATGGCGATGCGAACGTGCCCTTTTACAAGGAACTCGCTAACCAGGGCATCCAGGCAGAAGATATCCCCGTCGTCGCCTTCTCGGTCGGTGAAGAGGAACTTGCTGGGCTCGACACGAAACCACTGGTTGGCCATCTCGCCGCTTGGAACTATTTCATGAGCGTCGAGACACCAGAGAACGAGGCGTTTATCAAAAAATGGCACACCTTCATCAAAGACGAGAAGCGCGTCACTAACGATCCAATGGAAGCGCACTATATCGGCTTCAGTATGTGGGTTCAGGCAGTCAAACAGGCCGGCACCACAGACGTCGATGCTGTCCGCCAGGCGATGTACGGCCAAAAGGTTAGTAACCTGACCGGTGGCGTCTCCATCATGAACACTAACCATCACTTATCTAAGCCTGTCCTGATCGGCGAAGTGCAAGAAGATGGCCAGTTCGAGACTGTTTGGAGCACGGACGGCCTGGTAAAGGGTGATGCCTGGAGCGATTACATCCCTGAAAGCGCGAAGCTGACTGCCGATTGGACTTATCCCTGGGTTTGCGGCAACTGTGTCAAACCGAACCACATGACTAACTAAGGTTGTTTCCTCACTGGCCGTGGATATGCTTGCGGGTGTATTTACGGCCAGTTCCTCATTTGACAAGAAAACCCATTAACGACGGGTCGATCCGATGTGCGCAGTCCTGCGAATAATCGTGTGCGTCTTTGCTGCTGCTCTGGCGTCTTCGGCCGCAGCGCAGAACGATGAGACTACTCTGGCGAAACTGATCCGCGATCTTGGCCAGAAAAGTTTTGCCAAAAAATCGGAGGCGATTGACGCGTTGGTTTCAACTGGCGATCGTCGGGTCGTTACCGTGCTGGAGGCAATGCTTGCGCGTAATCTATTTCGGCGTAAGGCAGATGGCGCGATCCTGCTGAAGTTCGACAAAGATGGTAAAGCCGTATTCCAAGATCCGCTGAACCAAGCCGCCGTCGCTGACACGAAGAAGCTCAAGAAGGTCAGGATCAATAACAAGCTGCGCAAGAAACTGCGCGGCGTGATTGGCAGCCTCAGTTTGCAGGACAAGGACCCCGCTAAACGCGTTTCCGCCGCTGACGCGGTTTTTAAATCTCGTGTGAAAGGGATGTCTGGACCGTTGCAGGCGGCGCTGGATACGGAACCCGACGACGCAGTTAGAGACCGAATGCGCAGGGCGCTCGGTGCGATTCAACTCGTTCACAGCTCTAATCCCGATTCTCGCATCGCCGCAATCAATACCCTCGGCGATTTTATTGATCCGGATGTGCGAAGCCTCTTGAACAGTTTACTGGTGAAGAAGAGCGACGGCGTGTTTGCAGAGCCCGCTAAACGGGTTCGGGATGCGGCTGCGGAGGTTTTGCATGCCGCGGAACGAAGTGCCGCCTTCTGGGACGCCGTGCAGAACCTATTTCAAGGTATTAGCCTTGGCTCAGTTCTGCTCCTTGCGGCGATTGGCCTCGCCATTACCTTTGGTGTCATGGGTGTCATCAATATGGCGCATGGTGAGATGGTTATGCTTGGTGCCTACACCACTTTCGTCGTGCAGGAGATCATTCGCACGCACGCACCCTATTTGTTTGATGTCTCGCTGTTCATCGCGATACCAAGCGCGTTTCTTGTTGCTGGCCTGGTCGGCGTGGCCATCGAACGAAGCGTAATTCAATTCCTATACGGTCGAGCCTTGGAAACGTTGCTGGCAACCTGGGGCATCAGTCTGGTTCTGCAACAATTCGTGCGCAGCGTGTTCGGTCCGACCAACCGAGAGGTTGGCACGCCATCCTGGATGCAGGGCGCGATCCAGACAGCCGAAGGGCTGACCCTGACCTACAATCGCATCGCCATCATAATTTTTTCCCTTGTCGTCCTCGGCGTGCTGCTGCTTGTGTTGCGCAAGACCTGGTTCGGCCTACAGATGCGTGCAGTCACGCAGAACCGGTCGATGTCGAGTGCCATGGGCATTCGCACTGGTTGGGTTGACGCAATGACTTTCGGCCTCGGTTCGGGTATCGCTGGCATCGCTGGTGTGGCACTCAGCCAGATCGACAACGTCAGTCCCAACCTGGGACAGACCTACATTATCGATTCTTTCCTGGTCGTCGTCTTCGGCGGTGTCGGGAACCTTTTGGGTACATTGGTTGGTGCTCTCTCCTTGGGTGTCTTCAACAAATTTCTGGAACCCTACGCCGGGGCAGTTCTGGCCAAGATCCTCGTGCTGGTTGTTGTCATCCTGTTCATCCAAAGACGGCCGCGCGGGTTGTTCGCGCTCAAGGGTCGCGCGGTGGAGAACTAATTGATGATGCGCCGTGGATTTGTCCTGCCTTACTTGACCGGCACGCCGCTCGGCGGGCGGATCCTCATTGGCGTGTTGGTGCTCCTGGCCGTGCTGGTGCCGGCCCTGAATCTGGCAGTCTCGCCGGATTCGATGCTGCACGTGCCCACATATGTGGTGGCTCTGGCTGGCAAGTATCTTTGTTTCGCGCTGTTGGCGATCAGTGTCGATCTGATCTGGGGCTATTGCGGCATCCTGAGCCTTGGACACGGTGCATTTTTCTCGCTTGGCGGCTATGCGATGGGCATGTATCTCATGCGACAGATCGGTGACCGCAGCGTCTATAAGGACCCCGTGCTGCCTGACTTCATGGTATTTCTGAACTGGAAGGAACTGCCTTGGTACTGGAGCGGCTTCGACGTCTTTCCGTTTGCCATGCTTATGGTGCTGCTTGCGCCGGGCTTGCTGGCCCTGGTGTTCGGATTTTTCGCCTTCCGCTCGAGGGTAACTGGTGTTTACCTTTCGATCATTACCCAGGCGATGACGTTTGCCTTAATGTTGGCATTTTTTCGCAACGATATGGGTTTTGGTGGCAATAACGGGCTAACGGATTTTAAGGATCTCCTCGGTTTCAACCTACAATCGGATGCGACCCGTGCCGGCCTCTTCATCGCCTCGGCCCTCGCCCTCGCAGCGGGATATCTGCTCAGCCTTTTCATCGTGAAATCGAAGCTTGGCCGGGTGTTGGTGGCGATCCGCGATGCGGAAAGTCGAGCCCGCTTCCTTGGGTATAGGGTTGAATATTATAAACTGTTCGTCTTCACGGTATCTGCAATGATGGCAGGTGTGGCTGGGGCGCTTTATGTGCCGCAGGTCGGCATTATTAATCCTAGCGAGTTCTCGCCCGCCAACTCGATCGAGATCGTAGTCTGGGTTGCGCTCGGTGGCCGTGGCACCTTGCATGGCGCGGCACTCGGTGCGGTGCTTGTTAATTTTGCTAAGAGCTATCTGACCGGTGCGGCGCCGGAATATTGGCTCTATTTCCTCGGTGCGCTGTTCATTCTGGTAACGATCTTCCTTCCCAAGGGGATTGCTGGTCTGATTAGTAGGGCGCCGGACAGCCGCATCGGCATAACTGGCATCGGACGTCGCCTTTCCCAGTTCTTTGCGCGGAGGGCCTTATGAGCGGGATCCAACGCGCGCGTCCGAAGCCTGTTAACGCAGACTCGAAATTTGAACCAATCCTTTATCTCGACGGTGTCTCTGTTTCCTTCGATGGGTTCAAGGCGCTCAATGCTCTGAGTTTCTATGTTGAACCGGGTGAGTTGCGGGCCATAATCGGCCCAAACGGCGCCGGCAAAACGACCATGATGGACGTTATTACGGGTAAGACGCGGCCTGACCAGGGCACTGTTTTGTTCCGCGGAGATTTCGACCTGACAAAAATGGACGAGGCGGCGATTGCGAACCTCGGCATTGGTCGCAAGTTCCAAAAACCTACTGTCTTCGAAAGCCACACAGTCTTTGAGAATCTTGAACTGGCGTTAGCGGGTAGTCGCTCGGCGCGAGCGTCACTATTTTTTCGCTTAAAAAAAATACAGGCGGATCGCATCGGTTCCGTTCTGGAAACAATTGCGCTGATGCATCTGCGAGATATCCAGGCTGGCGCCCTGTCGCATGGTCAGAAACAATGGTTGGAGATCGGCATGCTGTTGATCCAGGACCCCGACCTGCTGCTGGTCGATGAGCCTGCGGCTGGCATGACCGATGCAGAAACAGAGCAGACGGCGGTGCTGCTAAAGGACATTGCCACCAACCATTCTCTCGTTGTGGTTGAACATGATATGGAATTCGTTAAATCCCTGGAGTCGAAGGTAACTGTGCTGCACGAGGGGTCCGTTTTGGCGGAGGGATCGCTCGACACCGTCCAAAATGATGAACGGGTCATCGAAGTTTATTTGGGACGCTGACGATGCTGACAGTATCAAATATTGACTTGTTTTATGGTGCCAGTCAGGCCCTCTGGGATGTCTCGCTATCCGCTGCGCGCGGTGCAGTGACCAGCGTGCTGGGCCGGAACGGTGTTGGCAAGAGCAGTCTGCTGCGCGCGATCGTCGGCCAGCAGCCGGTTGTAAAGGGTCAGATCATTTGGTCGGACGAGGATATCTCGTTGCTGCCGCCGCATGCACGAACCCGCAAAGGCATCGCCTATGTGCCACAAGGCCGCGAGATCTTTCCGCTGCTGACAGTTGCGGAAAATTTACGCACTGGGTACGCCCCGTTGCCGCGCAGCCAGCGCAGCGTTCCGGGTGAGATTTTTGAACTGTTTCCCGTGCTATACGAAATGCTCGATCGACGCGGAGGTGACCTTTCTGGTGGCCAACAGCAACAACTGGCAATCGCACGTGCCCTGGTGACGCGGCCGCAGCTGCTGATCTTGGACGAGCCGACTGAGGGTATCCAGCCCTCGATTATCAAGGATATTCAAAGGGTGATCGCGCTGCTGCGAGACCGCGGTGATATGGCGATCTTGCTGGTCGAGCAATATTTCGAATTCGCTCGCGATCTCGCCGACGCTTTCGCTGTCATGGAGCGAGGTGAAATCGTACTCTCGGGCCGTCGCGACGAAATGATCGAAAGTGATGTCCGTCGATACCTCACTATCTGAAGCTTCGCGCGCGGTTTTGCCGCGCATGGTGGGCCGCGCCCATGTCCGGTTCGCGATGCGCGGTGGCGAAACGCGGCTCAGCGGTCTTGACCAGGTGGCGCCGTTGCGCGTCCTCTTTCCGCGGACCGAGGTAGATGAGCCGCCTCTCGCGGCTGTTACAACGGTTTCGGGTGGACTTGTGGGCGGCGACCGCCTGGACGTGTCGATAGCACTTGAAGAGGGTGCGTCGGCTGTCGCGATGGGGCAAGCGGCGGAGAAGGTCTACCGGTCGACCGGCCCGGATAGTCAGGTTGAAATTGCACTGTTGGTGGGACCGGGTGGCTGGCTCGAATGGCTACCGCAGGAAACCATTCTGTTTGACGGTTCGCGTTTGGCCCGCCGCACAAGCATCGATCTGCATGCAACTGGCCGGTTGATGGCAGGGGAATGCGTGGTATTCGGTCGTTTAGCGCGCGGCGAGGTCATGCGAAACGGTTTCTTGCGAGACACATGGGAGGTCCGTCGGGATGGCCGTCTCGTCTGGGCAGATGCACTTATGGTCGATGACGATATTTTTGCCCGATTGGAGGCTCCCGTTGGGTTTGGCGGCGCCCGCGCTTACGCGACGGCACTCTATTGCGGTCCGAATGTTACGGATCATATGGAACGGGCGAAAGCGCTGACTGAAAACTTAGAAGGTGTGCGTGCTGGGGCGACCTGTGTGCACGGAGTGCTGGTCGCCCGATGGCTGAGTGAGGACCCGCTCGCCCTGCGCGGTGCCTTCGAACGCTATTGGATGGAGATGCGTCTCGCTGCTGGTGGTCTGCCGGCCCGTCTGCCACGGCTCTGGTACATATAAGTCTTGAGGAGGAAGCAGGTGAATCTGACACCGAGAGAGAAAGATAAGCTGCTCGTCGCGATGGCGGCAATAGTTGCGCGCAAGCGGCTGGAACGGGGAGTTAAGCTTAATTACCCCGAGGCGGTTGCTCTGATTTCTGATTATGTTGTTGAAGGAGCTCGCGACGGTCGTTCCGTCGCTGGCCTGATGCGCGATGGTGCGGGGGTTATCGGACGCGATCAGGTGATGCCTGGTATCGCCGAGATGCTGCACGAAATCCAGGTCGAAGCTACTTTCCCGGATGGCACCAAGCTGGTCACCGTCCACGAACCGATCCGATAGGGGAGACGTGTGATGATTCCAGGTGAAGTATTCTGTCAGCCTTCTACGCTGATCCTGAACGAAGGCCGCGACACGTTAACGGTCATTGTGGAGAACACCGGCGACAGGCCGATTCAGGTTGGTTCCCACTATCATTTCTATGAGACAAATACTGCGCTCGATTTTGACCGGAAAGCGGCCAAGGGATACCGGCTTGATATACCGGCTGGTACGGCGGTTCGGTTCGAGCCAGGGCAGGCGCGCGAAGTAACACTCGTGAGGCTGGCAGGCGACCGGCAGGTCTTCGGTTTCAACGGTTTGGTCAACGGCGCGCTGGGAGACTAGGGGATGGCATTCGAAATCGCACGCGGCGCCTATGCCGCGATGTTTGGTCCCACGCTCGGCGACAAGGTCCGGCTCGCGGACACGGACCTAATCATTGAGGTTGAACAGGACCGGACGACCTATGGCGAAGAGGTGAAGTTTGGCGGCGGCAAGGTAATCCGCGATGGCATGGGCCAGTCGCAGCGTAGTCGTGCTGATGGTGCGGTGGATACGGTTATTACTAATGCGCTAATACTCGACTATTGGGGAATCGTTAAGGCGGATATCGGCCTGAAGGACGGCAAGATCGCCGCGATAGGTAAGGCTGGCAATCCGGATGTGCAGCCGGACGTTAACATCGTCATCGGGCCCGGCACGGAGGCTATCGCCGGGGAAGGCCGGATAGTGACCGCCGGTGGGCTCGATGTGCATATTCATTTCATTGCACCACAGCAGATAGAGGACGCGCTAATGAGCGGCGTCACCACCATGATGGGCGGCGGCACCGGCCCGGCAGAGGGTACCAACGCCACCACTTGCACGCCGGGTCCATGGCATATCGGACGTATGATGCAGGCCGCGGATGGGCTGCCGATGAATCTTGGTTTCTTCGGCAAGGGCAATGCAGCGACGCCGGATGCGCTTATCGAGCAGGTGCGTGGTGGGGCTTGTGGCCTGAAATTGCACGAGGATTGGGGCACGACACCGGCTGCGATTGACAATTGCCTGTCGGTTGCGGAGGACGCCGACGTCGCGGTGACGATCCACACCGATACCCTGAACGAGTCCGGCTTCGTCGAGAACACGATCGCTGCTTTCAAGGGCCGCAACATCCATGCCTTTCATACCGAAGGTGCTGGCGGCGGTCATGCGCCTGATATTATCAAAGTATGCGGTGAGACGAATGTGCTGCCTTCCTCGACCAACCCGACCCGGCCCTTCACAGTGAATACAGTGGATGAACACCTCGACATGTTGATGGTTTGCCACCATCTCGACCCAAAAATTCCTGAAGACGTAGCATTCGCCGAAAGCCGCATCCGACGCGAAACTATCGCGGCGGAGGATGTTCTGCATGATATAGGCGCTTTCAGCATAATTGCGTCGGACAGTCAGGCGATGGGTCGTGTCGGTGAAGTCGTCATTCGTACTTGGCAGACGGCGGACAAAATGCGCAAGCAGCGGGGGCGCCTTGCCGAAGAGACCGGTGCGAATGACAATTTTCGCGCCAAACGCTATATTGCAAAATACACTATCAATCCTGCGCTGGCGCATGGCATCGCCGACTATGTCGGTTCAATAGAGGTAGGAAAGCTAGCTGACTTAGTGTTGTGGAAACCGATGTTTTTCGGGGTGAAACCGGACCTGGTTTTAAAATGCGGTACTATCGCTGCTGCTGCCATGGGTGACCCCAACGCGTCGATCCCGACGCCACAGCCAGTGCACTATCGACATATGTTCGGCGCTATCGGCCGTTCCTTGCAAAAAAGCCGAGTGACCTTTGTCTCGCAGGCAGCGTATGGGGCCGGCGTTGCGGATCAGCTTGGCCTAGGAAGCCTCGTGTTGCCGGTGAAGGGCATCCGTCAGGTTGGTAAAAAGCAGATGTTGCTCAACGACGCTACACCCGACATGTCGGTTGATCCGGAAACTTACGAGGTGCGCGCCGACGGCGAGTTGTTGACCTGCGAGCCGGCCACGGAGCTTCCCATGGCGCAGCGTTACTTTCTGTTCTGATATGCTGCGAGCGACACATAGCGAAGACGCGGGAGACTGGCCAGCTGAGGCTGCCGTTAGCGTGGTGACGCTTGCGTATGACGACCGGCATCGCCGACGTTTGCGGCTCACCACCGACGCTGGTGAGGCAATCTTGCTCGATCTCGAGAGGGCGACCCTTTTACGCGATGGAGACGGTCTACGCCTTGAAGACGATCGATGGGTGCGGGTTGCCGCCGCGCCCGAAGGCGTGGTCGATGTCCATGGAACGACTGCACGGGAGACGGCGCGGCTTGCCTGGCATCTAGGCAACCGGCATTTGCCGGTGCAAATTCTGGAGGATGGTGGTATCCGGTTCCGCTATGATCATGTGATCGAGGCTATGGTGCAGGGGCTTGGTGGTACGACGGTCCGCCAAGATGCGCCTTTTACGCCGGAGGGCGGCGCCTATGAAGGTGGGGGTCACCACCATAATCATGACTGATTCGGTGCGTGACATCTACCGGCTGTCCGCCTGGCTATCGCCGGCTTTTCCGGTTGGTGCATATACCTATTCGTCCGGACTGGAATACGCAATTGAGGAAGGGTTGGTTGCGAATGCAGATTTGCTTCAAGGCTGGCTCGCTGATCTATTTCGCTTTGGCAGCTGCGCGATTGATGCTGGCTTTTTTTGTCTCGCCCACTGCGCTGCCGTTAGGGATGACGCGAAAACGCTTGGCGAGCTCCTCGATTGGGCGGATGCCTTGCGGTCTACCGCTGAGCTGGCATTAGAAAGTGCTTCACAGGGAGAAGCCTTTCTCAAGACTGTGCGGGTCGCTTGGCCGCATGATGGTATTGATATGCTCGCAGATTTGGCCATCTCGCGGAACCGCAAACCAGCCTACTCTGTGGCAGTCGGTGCGGTATGCGGCTGTCACAGCCTGTCTTTGGATATGTCTCTGACCGCCTTTCTGCATGCGGTTGCGGCAAACCTAGTATCCGCCGCGGTCCGTGCTATCCCCTTGGGCCAGACCGATGGGCAGCGTGTAACGGCGGCGTTAGAGCCGGTGCTGGCCGAGGTCGCGAATAAGGCCAAGGCTATGGAACTAGAAACGTTGGGGGCTGCGAGCCCGATGACCGATTGGGCCTCAATGCAACACGAAACTCAACATACGAGGTTGTTCAGATCATGAGTGACAGTAGCAATGGACCCCTTCGCGTCGGCATTGGTGGGCCGGTCGGATCTGGCAAGACCGCTTTGACAGATGCCCTGTGTAAGACGATGCGTGACCGCTACGAAGTGGCCGCAATCACCAACGATATCTATACGCGTGAGGATGCGGAATTTTTGACCCGCAGCGGCGCGCTGACCTCTGACCGGATCATGGGAGTCGAGACGGGTGGTTGTCCGCATACGGCCATCCGTGAGGATGCTTCTATGAATTTGGCCGCGATCGATGACATGAACCTGCGCTTTCCGGCGTTGGAGTTAGTATTCATCGAGTCGGGTGGCGATAATCTGGCCGCGACCTTCTCGCCGGAGCTGGCGGATGTCACGCTCTATGTCATCGACGTCTCGGCCGGCGATAAGATTCCACGGAAGGGTGGACCAGGTATCACTCGGTCAGACCTTTTG
>Ga0114933_10006155_pt1 | contig 10701 bp, 6 predicted proteins | sample 4SBtaG_FD_89691 | JGI IMG/M metagenome (GOLD analysis project Ga0114933, IMG submission 89691) | Deep subsurface microbial communities from Kolumbo volcano to uncover new lineages of life (NeLLi) - 4SBTROV12_W25 metaG | ecosystem: Environmental > Aquatic > Marine > Volcanic | place: Kolumbo... | reverse complement strand
TGAGCACCTTGACCAATTCCGGTCCGGCCGCTATCGGATCGTCGTTGCCCGAGTTTTGCGGCAATCGATCCAGTTCGCCGTCGACAATGCCGGACAGCTGAGCCTTGTCGGCTCCGATCTTGTGCAGCAACGGTGTCATGATGCCGTCGGATTCGTCCAGCAGCGACTTCAAGAGGTGCAGCGGTCGCATAATTCGGTGTTGGCGGTCTTCGGCCTGTTCCTGAGCGCGCTGGAGCGCCTGTTGTGCTTTTGCTGTGAGTTGTTCCGGGTTGAATGCCATTGTTGGTTTGTCCTTTCGCTTTGAGGCGCGCAGCAGCAACCGCCGATGTGAATGGGGTGTATCTCCAGAGCGAGAATCGCCGCTGTTCTAAACGCTGACGTGATGCCGGTCGGACAGGGTCTGGCTTGTGCGGACTGGTGTCCGGGAGCCAGATCTATCCACTGGTTTCAGATTGAAGTGACGATTTACTCGTGAGTGTTGGTCGTAGCGAAATTCGCAGAGACTGTCGGCGTACACTGACACCGGCCTAGTCTGCCGGGAAGATTCGCTACTTCCAATTTAGATCTGCGACGGCACTACGACTGTCTACGCGTCTTTCTTCTCAAACTCGGCGTCGATGACGTCGTCATCCGAACTTTCGGCTTCCGCGGCCGCAGGTTCTCCTGCTTCTGCACCGGCTTCCATGTCGGCAGCCATGTGTTCATACAACGCCTGGCCGGCCTGAGACAGTTCTTCGATTGCGCTGCTGATGGCAGCAGGATCGTCTCCTTCAGCGGCAGCCTTCACTTTTTCGATTGAGGACTCGATCGCCGACTTTGAGGCAGCATCGAGCTTCTCTTCGTGTTCCTTCAGCATCTTCTCGGTTGAGTGGACCAGTGTCGATGCCTGATTCTGAGCTGTCACCAGCTCTTCTTTCTTTTTGTCTTCTTCAGCGTGAGCTTCCGCATCCGCCTTCATGCTCTCGATCTCCTCGTCAGACAATCCGCTGGACTGTTTGATCTGAACGGAGTGTTCCTTCCCTGTTGCTTTGTCCTTGGCCGATACGCTCAGAATTCCGTTCACATCGATGTCGAATTTGACTTCGATCTGGGGAACGCCTCGAGGTGCCGGCGGGATATCGGAAAGGTCAAACTGATCCAACAGGCGGTTGTCCGTTGCCATGCGGCGTTCGCCCTGGAAGACTCGGACAGTCACCGCCGGTTGATTGTCGGCTGCCGTTGAAAATGTTTCTGACTTCGTTGTGGGGATCGTTGTGTTGCGTTCCACCAGTGACGTCATGATGCCACCTTCGGTTTCAATTCCCAGTGACAGCGGCGTGACGTCCAGCAATACGACGTCTTTGACGTCGCCGGCGATGATCCCGCCCTGGATAGCCGCACCCAGTGACACGACTTCATCCGGATTGACGCCTTGATGCGGATCCTTGCCGAACATCTCTTTGACGAACGCCTGAACTTTGGGGACTCGAGTTGATCCACCAACGAGGACAACCTCGTCAATTGCAGACGGATCGAGCTTTGCGTCCTTCAGCGCGCTTTGCACAGGATTTCGACAACGTTCGACCAGTGGGTCAATCAGTTCTTCGAACTGCGAGCGGCTGATAGACAACTGCAGGTGGCGAGCACCCGATGCGTCTGCGGTAATGAATGGAAGGTTGATGTCGGTTGTCTGCGCTGTCGACAATTCTTTCTTCGCTTTTTCAGCTGCCTCGCGCAATCGCTGTAGTGCCATTGGGTCTTTGCGCAGATCGATGCCGTCTGACTTTTTGAACTCCGCGGCGATGTGGTCAATCAACACCTCGTCGAAATCATCGCCACCCAGATGAGTGTCGCCGTTCGTGCTCAGCACTTCCACCAGTTCATCGCCGACTTCCAGAATGGAGACGTCGAACGTACCGCCGCCCAGGTCGAAGACCACGATCTTTTCGTCGTTCTTTTTCTCCAGCCCATAAGCCAGTGCGGCTGCCGTCGGTTCGTTAATGATGCGTGCGACTTCGAGACCGGCTATCTGGCCTGAGTCTTTGGTAGCCTGGCGCTGGGCATCGTTGAAGTAGGCCGGGACTGTAATCACAGCCTTGTTGACCGTGTGTCCCAGGTAACTTTCCGCTGCTTCTTTCAGTTTGCGGAGAACGAGTGCCGAGATTTCCGGTGGAGTGTGCTCGGTCCCGGACACGTCCACTTTGACGTAGTCGCTGTCGCCGCCCACGATGTTGTAAGGAACCGTCTTTTCTTCGGACTGCACTTCAGTGTGGCGACGGCCCATGAAGCGTTTGATCGAATAGATCGTGTTGGTGGGGTTGGTGACGGCCTGGCGTTTGGCCGGGTCGCCAACAAGAGTCTCACCTTTGTCGGTGTATGCCACAACGCTTGGAGTGGTGCGTGCACCTTCCTGGTTGGCAATCACGCGTGGTTCGCCACCTTCCATGATGGAGACCACTGAGTTGGTCGTTCCGAGGTCGATGCCGATGATCTTTTCGCCCTGCATTGTTTCCTGCTCCCGGTTGCTGGCCTGTTTCTGTGGGCCAATAGCTCGATATTGTTTGTGTTGTTTGTTGGCTGCTTCGGAGGTCCTGCAGCAGACTTTGTAATGTTGTTTAGAGACCAGCTGAGTGTTTGTGGGGCACTGTCGGCCCAAGCTGGCGAGTACCCTAATAGCATCCCCCGTGCCGAAAACCACAGGTTCGTTGTAAGTTTAATTTTACAAATGATTTGCGTCATGTTTGCCAATGCCAGTGGGCGGAGTCCTTGCCAGAGTGGCAGACCGAAGGAGATTCTCACATCATACGAAGGCTGCCAGAATGACTATTTCATCATCTGTTCTAGTCGCGTCAAGTTGGCAGTTGCAAGGGCTTGCCTGAGATTAAACCATTTGCAGTGCGGGGGTTTAGATGCGGTCTAACCATCTGTTGTGGGTGCTTGACACTCGAAATTTTGACCGGTACAAGCTGACGCAGTGTTCCTGAGAACCATCGTTTCCAGAGCAGATGTGTCGGGCTGTGTTCGACCGCAGAGAACCAACATGGCGAAGAAGAAGACGACAAAGAAGAAGACGGCTGCATCCAAAGCAGCCCCACGGAAAGTGGCTCGCAAGAAACCAGCTCGAAAGAAGGCCGCACCCAGGAAAAAAACGGCGGCCGCGAAGCCGGCCGCTGGTAGTGGCGCCAAACCGGCGACCACACCTGCTCTGACCCCGGGTGAGCGTCTGGCGGAGGTCGATCGTGAGCTGGTTGAACTGCTCAATGAACGCACGACGTTGTTTCTGAAAAAAGCGGCTGAGTCAGAGACTCCCGCGCGAGCCATTTTCGACTTAAGCGACGATGCCCGCCTGTGGCAAACCGTGGAGAAGGCCAACAAGGGTCCGTTGAATTCCACGGAGTTGAAAGCCGTATTTCGGACAGTCCTGAGCGCCGGACGGCAACGCGTGCGACGCACCCGGATTGCGTTCCTCGGGCCTGCTTACAGCTTCACGCACCTTGCGGCCATACATCGGTTTGGCGAGTCGGCTGACCTCGTTCCGGTCAGTACCATTGCCACGGTCTTTGATGAGGTGAATCGAGGTCATGTCGACTTCGGGCTTGTGCCAATCGAGAACAGCACCGACGGGCGGATCGTGGACACACTGGACATGTTCACGCGGCTACCGCTGCGGATCTGTGGCGAGGTTCAGTTACACGTGCATCACAATCTGTTGGCACGTTGCGACCGCAGTGAGATCAATGAGATCTACAGCAAGCCTCAGGCTCTGTCCCAATGCCGTGACTGGTTGGCGCGAAACATGCCGCACGCTCGGCTCATTGAAGTCACCAGCACGTCCACTGCTGCTCAGCTGGCCCGCGAGAAACCAGGTGCGGCAGCAGTTGCCAGTCAACAGGCGGCCGTGCAGTATGAGGTGAAGATCGTTGCTGAAAATATCGAGGATAATCAAAACAATATCACGCGTTTTGCCGTCATCGGCGATGCGATCGGAGAAGCAACTGGTTCTGACCGCACCGCGATCCTGTTGCAGATATCGCACAAGCCCGGAGCATTGTCTGACGCGTTGACTGTCTTTAAACGATGTCGCGTAAATCTGACCTGGATTGAGTCGTTCCCGTTGCGGGCACCAGAATCCGGGTACCTGTTCTTCCTGGACTTTGAGGGACACGTCAACGACGCGAAGACGCGGAAGGCACTGAAAGAGCTGGAGAAAATGGCAGATCGCCTGGAAGTACTGGGTTCCTATCCCCGCAGCGAGCCGGCGGCCTGATTGCCTGTGGCATGGCAGTTGCGTCGAACTTCGGTCTTACCAATTCGGTTGAAACCAGCCCATCAGTTCGTGACCTTCGGGGAATGCGAGTTCCGACCTGGCAGCAGTAACTTCGTCATAGTCCGACAGAGAATCGGCAGTGATTCCGGTTCCGCAGGCAGCAAACGGGCAGTCACCATGACTGTGTGTTCGTGTTCGCAGATAGGTGGGATGATCGGGACAGATCAAAAGTCGGTAGTCGCCCTGCTGTCGCAGCCATTCATGTACGGGGCCAACGATATGCTGATCGATTCGTTGCACCGCCGTGAGTTTGGCTTCCGTGTCTCCTTCATGAGATGCTTCGTCGGTCGCTTCGACGTGCACGACCAGAAAATCCAGATCATCCCGTTGCAGTGCATGTATGGCCGCTCGGCCTTTGGCTGCATAGTCAGTATCCAGATAACCCGTGGCACCTTCGACTTCAATCACGTCCCAGCCAATCAGCCGCCCCATACCTCGCAGTAAATCGACAGCCGTAATCACGGCTCCGCGCGCGCCGTAACGTTCTTTGAATGGCTCCAGAGCTGGTCGGCTGCCTTCTCCCCATAGCCAGGTCTGTGTTGCTGGCAATTCACCGGCAGACACACGTGCCTCATTCGGCTTCGCTGTGGAAAACAACTCGCGACTTTGTTGCATCATTTGTCGCAGTACGTCGCCGCCGGGACCCTGCGGAAGGTGGTCGGCGATCGTCTGGTCTGTGATATCGTGTGGTGGTGTCGTTTGTGTATCGGTGCTGAAGGGAGCATCCACGCCGCGGCTACGGTAGATTAGCAGGTTGCGGTAACTGACTCCCGCATAATATTTCCAGTGTTGATCTCCGCAGCCTGCTGTCTGCAAGGCCTCAATCAGTTGCTTCGCCAATTCGTTGGGATACTGGTCGGCCGTGAAACTCTTCATGTGACCATCCTCGACGGTCACCAGGTTACAGCGGACTGCCCAGTCTCCGGGTTGCAGTTCGATTCCCTGCGCTGCCGCTTCGATTGGAGCACGACCAGTATGAAAACGCAGTGTGTCATACCCGAACAGTGACATCGTCCCGACATCACTTCCTGATGGCATGCTGGCAGGGACGTTGTCCGTTCGCCCGACGACGCCACAGCGAGCGACTTCATCCATGTGCGGGATGTCGGCTGCCTGCAGCGGAGTCTTGCCATTCAGTGATGGCTGGCCTTCGTCGGCGACACCGTCTGGAATTACGAGTACAGTTTTCATAGTGAAATCGAAGTTGGCGGAAATACTCAGTAGCTGGGTGACAACGTGATCGCTTTGGCATCACGGTATCGGCATTCAAAGGTCACTGGCAAGCGACGAAAGATACGATGGCCGAAATTGCCACACGCGGGCAAATCACCGCTGCACGTTGTATTCCGGAGTCAGGCAGCGCGTCGCATTGAGTTACTCTGTTTTCCATTCAGACGATCGATAATGCGTTCAGTTGCCATGCCGCGTGAGCCTTTGACGAGCAGTACGTCACCCGCGTCGACCAGGCAATCCAGGACTGACAGCAATGTCGATTCATCGTCAAACACCGAGATTCGGCTGATCGCGCCTCCTGCGGCAATGAACCCGTCGGCCACATCAGTCGCATGCCGGCCCAACGCTGCAACATGGTCAAGCCGGGAGTGTGCCATCAGTTTTCCTGCGGCAACATGTTGAGCGGCTGCATGAAGTCCGAGGTCCAGCATGTCACCCAGGACCATCAGTCGCCGACCCTGCGTTTGCCAGTTCTGCAGTAGCTGAACGGCAGCCTCTACACTGGCGGGACTGGCATTGTAGGTGTCATCGATCACTTCAATACCACGAATTCGTTGTGGATCCATTCGGCCCGGCGCCGGCCCAAACGATTCCAGTCCCTGCTGAATCCAGTCCGGTGACATTCCAATTTCCAACCCGGCGGCCACCGCGATTGCAATCAGGCTGCCGTGGTGTGTCCCGCAAATCGGCGTACGATACTGCGCCGAATCGATCTGAATTGAAACGTGATAATTGGAAGTGTCCACCAGTGAATATCTGAGCGTTGCTTCCGGCGTCTGTCCAACTGTGACCACGCGACAGTCTGCCATTAATTCCATAGCTGCGACATAAGGATCATCTGCATTCAGAATCGCCACGCCGTCGGCTGGCAGTGACTGAATCAGCTCGCATTTCGTGGCCGCAATCGTATCGATGGATTCAAAATGCGCAAGATGAGCAGGCGCAACTCGAGTCACAATGCCAAACTCTGGTTGAGCGATCTGGCACAACCCGGCAATGTCACCCCGGCACGTTGCTCCTAATTCAATTGCAGCAAACTCTGTGTCGTCCTGAATCTGCAGCAGACTCAGCGGAACACCCAGTTCGTTGTTGTAGTTGGCAGGGCTTTCCACACCGTGGTGACTCGATGAAAGCACGGCACTCAACAATCGCCGAGCGGTCGTCTTGCCGACACTGCCCGTGATTCCCGTGACCAAAGCACTGGACTGTAGACGATTGGCATTGGCCAGCTGCTGGAGTGCCTGTCGTACGTCAGCTACCACCAGCAGCGAGGTCGCGGCACGGTCTGCGGATCGTTCGTCTGTGACAACAATTGCTCCCTGGGCAGCGGCCTGATCTGCAAACTCAATGCCGTGGGTACGAGTGCCCGGCAGTGCAAAAAACAATGAGCCGTTTGTTGCTTCACGGCTATCAATACAAACACGATTGACACGCAGGTTGCCCGGTATGGGACCGCGCATCACGGCGTCCATGACTTCGCTACATTGCCGAATCGAACGGGCAATCATGATGCCACGTCAGTTTGTACGAGGAATCGATAAATGCTCTGCACGAGCATTCGGTTGGGGAGAGGCAGCGTGTTCGGTTGTCTGGTTCATTTGCTTCAGCAGCTCACGAGCGACTTGTCTGTCGTCGAAGTGCAGTGACTCCGCGCCGACGACTTGAGACTGTTCATGACCTTTGCCTGCCAGAACAATGGCGTCACCTGGTTGAGCATATTCCAGCGCTCGGCGAATCGCTTCATGCCGGTCAATCTCCACGTCGAACAGCCGCCGTGATGTGAATCCCTGTTGAATGTCACGAACGATGGCGGTCGGAGATTCGGTTCGTGGGTTGTCCGAGGTCAGGACGACCCGATCAGCCAACGCAGCCGCCTGACCCATCAATGGCCGCTTCTCCTGATCACGATCACCGCCCGCACCTGTGACGCATATCAAATTTCCGTGCGTATGCTGACGCACGGTTTGCAGGCAACGCTCCAGGGCGTCGGGGGTATGGGCATAGTCCACGTAGACCTGAAACGACTGTCCTTCATCGATGCGTTCCATCCTTCCAGGAATTTCACGCGTCGATTCGAGACCACAGCCAATGTTTTCCAGTGACATTCCCATTTGTTCGGCGATCGCTGCTGCCGCCAGGCAGTTGAAAGCATTGAACTCGCCAATCAGGCGTACTCGAACGTCCACATCACCCTGAGCCAGTGATAGTCGGAGGCGCTGCGAACGATGAGTTTGTTGTAGAACGCTGTATCGCAGTTCGGCATCGTCGCTTCGGCCAAACAGGATTGTTCGACAATGAATGTCATGCTCGCGAAGCAATTGCATTGTACCAGGGTCGTCGGCATTCAGCAGCAGTGGCGCGTCGACATGCAGGAGTTCGGCAATCCGGGATTTTGCAGCTCGATAATGTGAATGAGTCTGATGGTAATCCAGATGATCGTGCGTCACGTTCGTGATGAGGGCGGCCGCCAGGCGAATGGCGGCACACCGTTGCTGCTGAAGCGCGTGGCTACTGATTTCCATCACACAGTGTTGGCACTGGTTGCGTACCATCGCCGACATGAGTTTCGCCTGACGGTGAGCATCCGGCGTCGTGAGACTGGCCGGGCTTGCTGTGACTCCGTCGCTGTATTCGATGGTTCCCAGCAGTCCGGTGGTGTGACCGGCAGTCCGAAGAATCTCACGCAGCAACCATGCTGTTGTAGACTTACCGTTGGTCCCGGTGATGCCGGCAATGCTCAGCAGGTCCTGTGGATTGTCGTGGACTCCCAGGCACAACTGACCCAGAGCTTCTGCACTGCAGGAAACGACCGCTTGAGGAATCGATATCGATTCCAGTGGCCGCTCGACGACGACGGCAGACGCTCCAGCAGCGATCGCCCGATCAACGAAGCGATGCCCATCGAACTTTGTGCCGGAAATAGCGACGAACGTGCTACCTGGCCGGACGTCCCGACTGTCGCTGCAAATGCGAGTGACGGGGGCATCGTGGTCTAACCGTGCGTCAGGCAGGCAGTCAGACAGGGAAACGGGCTTCGGACTCATTCCGACGTTCCACAAGAGAAATTCAGCGGCATCCTGTCGCTGACACGAATTCGGAGGACATCGACGCATGGATCCTGGCGACTGAGTGATATGGGGTCAACAGCGGGCAGCTGCTCCTGCATGTACCTGCCCCGCCTTTCCATTTGGCCACGTGTCCAGAGGGAGTGGCGGCTGTATCGGTTGTAGCAGTTGATGCGGCTGAAGTGATTTGACACGAAGTACGAGTCGGATCGGTCCGATACAGGCGATAGGTCCAGGACACCGCTCCTGGACCCACATTCCGTTCGTTCAGCATGGATGCCGTCTTGCGAGTCGTGTCCCGACCATCAATTTGTTCACTCCGTGCAGCCAGCAGCCACCTGATATTTTTGCTGCTGGTGAGCACGATGACCGGTTGTGCACTGGATTCAGGCCGTAGATCGAGTCCACTGTCGCAATCAGCCTCCGGGCACCCGGATCGCATTCAGGTTCATGTGCGGCCCCGGCCGGGCATAAATGGTAAGAAACCTGACTGGGCGGATGAATCGGTTTCAGACTGCCGGAACTGCAAGTCGGAGGATTCTGACAGCACGGACCAGCAGGTGACTCCACCAAACATTCTGCAGGTCGGTCTGCAAAATGACGCGACGGCGCAGATGTCAGAGCCGAAGAAAACGGACCAGCAGTGGACACTGGAAGCTCTTCAACACTTGGCGTTGCAACACAACCCAGCTATCCGGCAGGCCGCAGCGACTGCCAGCCAGGCAGATGGTGCTCACAACCAAACGGGGTTGAAGCCCAACCCAACGGCTGGCTACTTTGCCGAAGAGATTGGGAATGAAGGAGCGGCCGGGCTGCACGGTGCGTTCGTATCACAGACATTCGTCCGCGGAAAAAAGCTGGAATGGAATCAGCAGGTCGTCGGCCATGAGGTTCAGATTCGTCGCTGGAACGCGAAAGTACAGAAGCAAAAGGTCCTGACAGACATCAAAGTTCACTTCCTGGCGGCCCTGGCGGCTCAACAAAAGCTTGAGCTGACGAAAGAGTTTCGCAAAGTGGCCGCAAAGGGTGTCGAGACATTTGATCAACGGGTCAAGGCTCGTTTCGCCGGTCGCGCTGACCTGCTGCAGTCGCAGGTTCAGTTGAGTCAGGTGGATCTGTCGATTCGGCAAACCGAACTGGAGGTCGACGTCGCATGGAATCAGCTGGTTGCTGTCGCAGGCATTCCTGCCCTCTCTCGCGGTCAGCTACACGGTGAATTCGATTCCACAGCGTCTGACCTGGATCTGGACGGCACGTTGCAGCGAATACTGGGGCAAAGTCCACAAATGTCGGCTGCGCAATACCGAGTCAGCCGAGCCCAGGCGAATCTCAATCGTCAGCAGGTCCAGAAAGTATCTAATGTCACAGCCCAGGTGGGAGCCGGGCACGATGACGGAACGGGTGACGCGTTTGCAAATTTGCAGCTGAGTATTCCGGTTCCTGTTCACAATCGAAATCAGGGCAATGTTCATGCAGCCTGGGCGGAATACTGTGCCGCGACACAGAATGTCAAGCGCCTGAAGATGCAACTACGACGTCGGCTGGCGAGTGAGCATCAGAAGTATCTTGCCGCGGCGGCGGCCGTACAGCAGTATCGCGATCAGATTCTTCCCAGGGCCGAAGAGACTCTGAAGCTGATGCAGAAGGCTGTCGACAGCGGCGAATACGACTTTCTGCGGGTACTGACAGCGCGCCGCGCGTATTTCGACGCGAGCATCATCTATGTCAACTCGCTTCGTGATCTGGCACAGGCGGACGCGATCATCAACGGCATGCTGCTGACGGGTGGCCTGGATGCTCCAGTCAGCACGCCGCTGAGCAATGGCCTGCGGGCGCAGGCACTCAGCCAGCAGTAACGGGCAATGATTCCTTTGAGTCTGCCAGGCGACGCGGTTACACTATCCGGCCGGTTTGCTATCTGCTCCTGGCACAGCGTAAGTCGCTGATCTGTGGCTGCGTCGCCCGATGATTCGCCTATCCAGGCCGCATTCTGCAAGTCAAAACCGTCTACTGTTTTCTAAACTGCCAACGCACGATCCGATCAGGAATCCCTCATGAGTCTGCATTCTCGCCGTAACTTCCTTGCCACTTCTGCGG
>Ga0114933_10006152_pt1 | contig 10704 bp, 9 predicted proteins | sample 4SBtaG_FD_89691 | JGI IMG/M metagenome (GOLD analysis project Ga0114933, IMG submission 89691) | Deep subsurface microbial communities from Kolumbo volcano to uncover new lineages of life (NeLLi) - 4SBTROV12_W25 metaG | ecosystem: Environmental > Aquatic > Marine > Volcanic | place: Kolumbo... | reverse complement strand
GCCCTGCGCTCGGACAAGACCGATACCAGCTTCACAGCCATGATCCATGCCTGCGCTGCCTTGCTAAACAGCCGGTGAATCTCAACAGACCCTAAAACAAGTATTATTGGATTTAGAGGACTTTAAATGAGTGCGCGCAAAGGCATTGTTCTGGCTGGTGGTTCGGGCACACGGCTGTATCCGATCACGCTTGGGGTCTCTAAACAGCTGCTGCCGGTCTATGACAAGCCGATGGTTTATTATCCTTTAAGCGTGCTGATGCTGGCCAGGATCCGCGATGTGGCGGTGATCTCCACGCCCGAGGATCTGCCACAATACCGGCGGCTTTTGGGGGACGGGTCACAATGGGGCATGGCGTTGAGCTATATTGAACAGCCCAACCCGGACGGGCTGGCGCAGGCGTTTATCCTGGCCGAGGAATTTCTTGACGGGGCGGCCGCAGCGCTGGTGCTGGGCGATAATATTTTCTTTGGCCACGGCTTGGTGGACCTGTTGGCCGAAGCGGACGCACAAACCACCGGGGCCACGGTGTTTGGCTATCATGTGGCTGATCCGCAGCGCTATGGCGTGGTCGAATTTGATGCGGCGGGCGGGGTGAAATCGATCATCGAGAAACCCAGCGAGCCACCGTCAAATTACGCGGTGACCGGGCTTTATTTTGTTGACAGTACAGCGCCTTCGCGGGCCCGGGCGCTCAAACCCTCGGCCCGCGGCGAGCTGGAAATCACCGCCATCCTGGAAAGCTATCTGGCTGACGGCCAGCTTGACGTCAAACGCATGGGGCGCGGCTTCGCCTGGCTTGACACCGGCACCCATGGTTCGCTGCTGGACGCCGGCAATTTTGTCCGCACCCTTGAAAAGCGTCAGGGCCTGCAGACCGGCTGCCCGGAAGAGGTGGCCTATCAAAACGGCTGGATTGACCGGGCGGCGCTGGACGCGCTGGCGCAACGTTATTCGAAAAATGACTATGGGACGTATCTGCAACAGTTATAATGGCCCTGCGGAATTGGGCAACAGACAGGCATACCCCCGTGAGCGATAAATCCGAGACCCGTGAAGAAATCTATGTCGTGTCCTGCGGCGGCACCGGGGTGCAGATTTTGCTGGGCTTTCTCTATCCGGATAAATCGGACGAAGAACGGGAGAAATACCACCTGCGCACCGGTGATGCCCGGCAATTTATCGGCCAGAACAAAAGATTTATCTATCTGTTTGAGGATCCAAGGAACACGCTTTTGGCGCTGTTTGAGCAGCAACCGGCCCGGCTAAAATCCGGTGAATTCAACAGTTTTAAGTGGATCTTGCGCCGGATCAAGCGCTGGCTTTTGTTTCAAAGTTCTTTGCCCGCCCCGTGGGGGCGGACTTTGGAGAAGTTTCTGGGTTCAGGGTCTTGGTTTGGTTTTCCGGCCCGCCGCCATTTTTTTGATTGGTTTCAGGCCGCCAAGCGCCTGAAGGTAACATTCATACGATACGACACCCTGTGGGGTCACGAAGCGGTGCTAAAGCAGATACTTGACCACACAAGCATCGACCTGCCGCCAAAGCCACCAGCCGGTCCAAACTGGGAAGATCAGCCGCCACATATCCGCAACAGACTGACCCAGATTTACGGCCGCCTTACCTTCAGGCTGACTGGGTTTCCGGACATATTCTGGCGTAAAGATGGCTTGTTGTTCTCGCCGATCAAGGGCCCTCACCGCCTGCTGCTGCGTGCGGGGGGAATGTTTTGGACCGTGAACGGGCTGCTGCGGGCGTGCTTGGAGGTTGATGATCAGAAAATTGACCCGTTTCTGATCGATGACAGCGTATTCATGTATGGAAAGTGGTCAAATTTCTTTCAGCATCCTTTTGCGCCGGAAGCCACGGTTCAGTCGGAAAACGTAGCCCATTACACCACCGGGTTTATTCAGTCGCGCCGGGGCATTCCGGCGGCGGAACTGGTTGGCTATCCGGCTGATCGGGAACAACGTTCAAACAGCAGCATTCTTCTTCCCCCGCCAGACCGGCACCGCGCCCACCTGATCATTCAGAAATATCTCCACCTGAACCCGGATCTGGCCGATGTGGTGGCACAAGAAGCCGCCAAACACGCCATGGGGGAAAAACTGGCTCTGCATATACGCGGCCCCGGGGGGCTGCACGGCGGGACGAAGTCTTTTCAGACGCACGGGAAACCATTGACCGGGCGGTGCAGCGATACGGGTCCCGCGTGTCGTTCCGCCAAGACAGTCTAATCACCGAAAAAGGTGAGGGCCATATCTCGGGCTCGTTCCCCGAAAAAACCATAATGGGTCGTGATGTGGTTGTGGAAAGTTATCTGATGGGACAGGCACGATATCTGATCCACAGCAATTCCAATGTGACAAATTTTGTTTTGTGTCTGAACCCTGATCTTGGGCACCACGATATATTTGAAAGGATTTACAGCAAATTCTGAGCGCGCAGCGTTGGTGGCCGCTGGTCTCTTGTCCTGACGGGAAAACTTGGTGTAGAGCCTTGGTCATAGCCTCCTTTGCGGGGCTTGCATTTAAAAGGAATTTCCATGGCCCCCCAGAATTTACTTATGGTGGGTGCCGGTCTTTCGGGTGTTGTGATTGGTCGGCGGCTGGCTGAAGCGGGGCATAAAGTTACCGTCATGGACAGTCGGGCCCATGTGGCCGGCAATTGCCACACTGAGCGGGACGAAAGCACCAAGGTGATGGTGCATGTGTACGGGCCACATATTTTTCACACCGATGATTCTGAAGTCTGGACGTATGTAAATTCTTACATGAAATTCATGCCCTTTAAGAACCGGGTCAAAACCACGTCAGGCGGGCGGGTGTTTTCGCTGCCCATCAATCTGCATACGATCAACCAGTTTTTTGGCACGACCATGCGCCCGGGTGAGGCGGAGGCTTTTATAGCGGACAAGCAGGCTGACACCATGATTTCTAAGCCGCAGACTTTTGAGGAACAGGCGCTGCGATATGTTGGCCGTGATCTGTATGAAGCCTTTTTAAAGGGTTACACGATGAAACAATGGGGGTGTCATCCACGCGAACTGCCGGCCGGCATTCTAAAACGCCTGCCGCTGCGGTTTAATTACGAGGACGATTATTTTTCCCACCGCTTTCAGGGCATGCCGGAACATGGCTATACAAAAATGGTGGAAAGCATTCTGGATCATGCCAACATCACTGTGCATTTGAACACGGATTTTACCCGTGATCAGACCGCAGATTATGACCATGTGTTTTATTCCGGCGCACTGGACGGCTATTACGATTTTGATCTGGGGCGGCTTGGCTACCGCACGCTGGATTTTGAGCGTTTTACCTACGACGGTGATTATCAGGGCTGTGCGGTGATGAATTACGGCGACGGGTCTGTGCCATACACCCGCATCACCGAGCACAAGCATTTTTCGCCTTGGGAGGATCATGCGGGATCGGTTTGTTATCGAGAGTTTTCAAGGTCTTGCACCCCGAAAGACATCCCCTATTACCCAATCAGGCAGGTGGCCGAAAAAGCCCTGCTGGGGGATTATGTTGCCCGGGCGGCGCAGGAAACAAAGGTCACCTTTGTCGGCCGTCTGGGCACCTACCGGTATCTGGATATGGACGTGACCATCCGCGAAGCGATGAACACGGCGGTGCGGTTTTTAAGCAGCGATGACAAGGCAATGCCGGCCTTTGTCCATGCGCCAGTATAACCCGTGGCGGCCTTAGATGTTTCAGCAATTTCGCGTTGAAGTGCTTATTCCCGGCGGGCGGCAGCGCTATTTGGACCTGCTGTTGCCTTCTCTGCTTCGGGCTGGTGAAATCGATCGTATTCACCTGCTGTTGAACACCGAAAACCCCGATGATCTGACCTACATGCGCGGACTGAACCATCCAAAAATTGTGCTGAAAGAGCTGCCCGAAGGGGTGGTTGCAAACGGCATTCGGACGGTTGGCCATATTTACAAAACGGCGGTTGATCCAAGCACCATATATATCAAGATCGATGATGATGTGATCTGGCTGCAAGCGCATGCGATCAAGGCGCTGCTGGAAGGCCGTTTACGCCACGCCGATTGTTTTTTGGTCAGCCCGGTGGTGATCAACAATACCCATTGCAGCCATATGCTGCAACGCCACCGCAAATTTGATTATGTTGAGCGTTATATTGTACCGGGCCCGGGCGGGTTTGCCAAAGACGACCCGGCCTTTGCCATCACCTTGCACCGGAAATTTCTGGACATCGTTGAAGCGGGCAGGGAACAGGATTTTTTCATCGCTGATCAAATGATCGCCGGCACCCGGTTTTCGATCAACTGCATTTGTTTTTTCGGCAAGGATATGGCAAAAACCAACGGGGAAATTGCCGGGATCTGGCCGCACATGAAACGTGATGATGAGGAATATCTTTCGGTGCATCTGCCGGCAAAACTTGGCAAGTCGAACGGGGTTATCGGCAATGCCCTGGTGGCACATTTCGCCTTTCACAATCAGGAACAGGCCATTCTGGAGACCGGGATTTTAGACCGTTATCGCAGGCATTCCGAAACCCTGTTGACCCGGTTTCAAAGGGTGGTGAAAAAATCATGGGCCAAAACCGGTAATGCAAAAGAAGGATTACCATGACAGCGTTCCGTCTGGCGGCGGTTATTGTCACCTATGACCGGCTTGATCAGCTTAAAGTCACCCTGCCAAGGGTGCTGGCCGAGGCTTGTGATCACATAATTGTGGTGGACAATGGCTCCACCGACGGCAGCCGGGACTGGCTGGCAAAACAGGATGATCCGCGTTTGCAGGTTTTGCTGCCCAAGGAAAACCTTGGCGGGGCAGGCGGGTTTGAACGCGGCATGCGCTTTGCGGTGGCCAAATTTAATCCCGACTGGGTGGTGGTGATGGATGATGACGCACGGCCGGACGTTGGCGCGATTGCCGCCTTTCGCGCTGCTGACTTGTCAGGCTGGGACGCTGTGGCAGCGGCGGTTTATTACCCGGATGGGCGGATTTGTGACATGAACCGCCCGGTCTTGAACCCGTTCTGGCACGCCCGCGCCTTTCTGCGCACGGCTTTTGGTGGCGGACGCGAAGGTTTTCACCTGCGCCCGGCGGATTATAACAAAGCCGCGCGCCCGGTAGACGGCGCATCCTTTGTCGGCCTGTTTGTGTCACGCGCCGCAATTGCCCGGGTTGGATACCCGGACGGGCGGTTGTTTTTATATGGCGATGACGGGCTGTACACGTTGGGGCTGACCAAAGCAGGCGGGCGCATCGGGTTTTTGCCGCAGGTGCGATTTCAGCATGATTGCTCGACGTTTCAGCCGGGCGCTGGCCGGTTTAGGCCCCTGTGGAAGGTCTATTACTACCACCGCAACCTGTTGTTCCTGTACCGGCTGGCCGCCGGCTGGCTGTTCTGGCCGGCGTTGCTGGTGGTGCTGCCCAAATGGGCCCTAAAAGGCCGGCACCACAGCGGCGAGCGGCGGGAATTTTATGGCCTGCTTTGGTGCGCGGTTAGGGATGGGATCTTCGGGCGGATACCGGGCAAGCCGCTTTAGGTCAGGTTTCTTTCACACCCTCGCCTTCATACCCAAGTCTGGCACAAAGGGCTGCGTAATGGGAACTGGTTTTGATTTCTTGCCCTACCTCATCGGGGACCAGTCGGCGCGGACGGACGGCAACAGAATTGCCGCTGCGACCACTATCGCCGGTCAGATTGATCGCCGGTAACAGGTCTTGCACATCGGGATTGATCGGCAGTTTCAGGATGGCGCAGAGCTTGGCATAAACATCATGTCTTGACGTAACAAAATCCTCATAACGAACAATCGGCACATTTTTGTAGGCCAGCAAAAAAGCGCCGTAACGCCGACAATATTCATCCAGTGTGGCGGGTTTGAAATTGACCCAGTTATTGCTTTGCAGGGATAGATACGAGTCTAGCGGATGCCGGACGGTCACCACCGAGAGTGTGTTAAAATTTTCACGCAGAATGCCCAAAAGGCTTGGCCGCGCCGCATAATCCTGATCTGTGCAAAAATGTGAGTGGGCATGATCCCGCAGGATCAACCGGCGGCCATGATCGGTGCAGTCTTTATAAAGGGCGGACAACCCCCCGATAAAAATATTGAGGATCACATCATTACTTACATCCCGAATATTTTGCCGAAGCAGGCGGATCATATCGGTTGGGGCAAACCTTGTATCATCCAGGTCAATACCGACCGAACTTAGCGGATCAACTTCGCTGAGCACCTGCACATTGGCTGTTGTCGCCAGATGTTTTGTGATCAAAGTGCCGCCGGTGCAGGCAAAGTGATGAATACTTCTTATGGGTTCGTGAGCTTCGCGGTTGGCATCAAAGCTATAAGTTTTGCACAGTTCCAGAAGGTTTTGCAGTGAGTCCGTCGCCACATCGCGATCTTTGGGATTGTATTTTTCTCCCAATAAGGCCCGCGCGCTGTCTACGGCTTTGGTAAGAAGCGTCTGGCTTTCATCCGGTGCCATCATCATTAAGAACTTTTTTCGATGGGCTGATCAGGGCCACCAAGTTGTGCCACATCTGGTTCTCCGGGGCCTGTGCCTTCATCCGCCAATAAATGAAGGTACTGTGACGCCGCGTCCAGCCGTTTGGAAAGCTGGAACAGCAGGTCTTCCTGCTTTGCTTTTACCGCCAGTGTCTGCTTATACCGCTGCTGCAGATCGTTAAGATCAGATGCCGCCAAGGCCAGCAGTCTGCGGGAGGCTTCCAATTCTTTTTGCGTCGCCGCTATTTTCTGATCTTTTTCTTTTATGGATTTTTTTAATATCTCACCTGCATCAACCGCCTGCGCTGTCGCCTGCGCTGTTTTGGCTTCCAGCGCCACGTTTTTCTCGGCCAGCGTGGCGGCGGATTTGCGGGCTTCCAACACATCGGCATTTGATTGTGTGATGATGTCGTTTGCCTTTTGGAGCTGATTTTTCAACTGGGATATTCTGATCTTGGGGGGGGCAAGACGGAGATAATAACAAGGCCAATCCGGGACGGATAAATCCTGTTGCGGATCACACCCGTACCCGACCTGTTCCAGTTTTTGCTTTACCGATTGGGCATTTTGACTGCCTTCAAAATAGACCTGCCGCCCGCCCCGAATAAAAATATTCTGAAATGCCTCAAGGCGGCCATTTTTTTTGAGCGCCTCAATTATTTGAAACTCCTCGCCGGGGGCCTCGACCACCAACCAGTTCTGCGGCCCCGCAAGTTTCACAGGCAGCCGGTCAAGCAGTGTGGACATGTTGATCACATCCGTGTCCAGTTCTTTGACAACCCGCAGGTCGGGAAATGTTTTCTTCAGTGAAGGACAGGGCACACGCAGGCTGTTGAAATCTGGAACATTCATCACGTGCAGCCGGTTCAGGCCGGTTGCCTCTGAAATCGCAAGCGCCATGACGGTGACGTTTTCATGCCCGGATGTTTTTTGCTTTAGACCGGCAACGGCGTTTGGGTCAGGCTCTACCAGCACAATTTGCTGGGCTGCTACCTGACTATAAATCTCCAGCTCCCGGCCCCGGCCGGCCCCGATGTGAAGGATCGTCCCAACCGGCGCATCCGCATGCCCCAGCCGAGACCGCAAGAGTTCAATCATCCGCAGCATCCGCCCGGGTTAACAGCGTTTTTATTTTGCGCAAAGGGGCGGTGATTTCCCAGGAACTGGTGTTCGCATAATGTTGATGCATGCCTTTTTGCGCCTTAGTTTCCTGATACAATTCCCTCAATAATTCCTGAATAACACGAAGTTGGCGCAAAAGTAGTCTATTTTGTGCTTTCGTTTGCAAAGCGGCCGTCTGGCTCATGTTCCGGTATTCCAATGCCGCGATGACGTCTGTGCAACCGGTGGCCAAGACCATGACGATCAATGGAAGTTGAAATGTGAATACTCCATAGACATCCCGCCGGTTTGGTCACGGTCGACAGGATTCGCCGTTTATTCGTTAATCCCCCTTTTCACCCCAGTATTAAAAAATTATAGAAGGCATCGATTGAGTCACGCCCGAATTTAGGGTCGAATTTTTTAACGGAGAATAATATGCAAAAAACAGCCCTCGTCTGCGGCGCCGGCGGCTTTATCGGTGGTCATCTGGTCAAACGTCTAAAGCGCGAAGGTTTTTGGGTGCGCGGTGTTGATCTTTATTTCAACGAACACGCTGAAACCGAGGCCGATGATTTCGTGATTGGTGATCTGCGCGAGCAATCGGTGGTGCGCGGTGTGATCGACCGCCGCTTTGACGAGGTCTATCAGTTGGCAGCGGACATGGGCGGTGCGGGTTATGTTTTCACCGGCGAAAACGATGCTGACATCATGCAAAATTCGGCCACCATTAACCTGACGGTGCTGGACGCGTGTCACAAGCGCAACATCAAGCGGGTGTTTTATTCCTCGTCCGCCTGCATGTATCCCGAATATAACCAACTGGATCCGGACAATCCGAACTGTGCCGAAGACAGCGCTTATCCGGCGGCACCCGATAGCGAATACGGCTGGGAAAAACTATTCTCCGAGCATCTTTATCTGGCCTATAACCGCAACCACGGCATGGAATGCCGGGTGGCGCGGTACCACAATATTTTCGGCCCCGAAGGCACTTGGGACGGCGGTAAGGAAAAGGCTCCGGCCGCCGTGTGCCGCAAGGTGGCGCAGGCGAGCGACGGCGGGACCATTGATATATGGGGCGACGGGCTGCAAACACGCTCGTTCTTATATATCGATGAATGTCTTGAAGGTTCCATCCGCCTGTTGCGCTCAGATTTTGAAGGCCCGGTGAATATCGGTTCAGACGAGATGATCGCGATTAATGATCTGGCCAAAATGGTGATCGGTATTTCCGGCAAAGACATCAAAATCAACAATATCCCCGGCCCCGAAGGCGTGCGCGGGCGAAATTCCGACAACCACCTGATCAAACAGCGCCTTGGCTGGCAACCGGAGATGCCCCTGCAAAGTGGTATGTCCACGGTGTATGAATGGATTTCCGGCGAGATCGCGCGAAAGCATAATGTGCAGGTGCCTCTTTGAAACAAGTGGGTCGCACCATGAATAATGGGCTTGGAAACCTGCTCTTGGGGTTCATATTGTGCCCACCAGCCACCCAAATGTGGAAAATGCCAGCCGGGTCCGAAAACACGCTTCCAAACTCATCCATTGTCCTTCGGAACTACACGTGATCGCAAGCAGGAAACAATCATATGAAACGCTCGACCTCTCTCGTCTGCCCTATTTGTAGCGCGAAATCTCTATTCAGCACGATGAACTCTGCCTCGACCCAACGCGGAAGTTATTTCGTCGAATGCCCGAAATGCTATCACACTTGGGATACCGACCGTGCGCCGGCTGCGGAATACAATGAAAACGTGAAGGGCGCAAAAATCTTGGAACTGTACCACGTTGCCAGGAAACGGTTCAAAATAGACGAAGATGGAAATGTCACTAATTTGGCTGAGTTCGGCAGCATTTTCGGCAAGCGGTTTGGTCGCTTTCGGGATTATCTGGCCACGGCCGTAAATCGCCAACTCCACGCGCTGGATGTTGGCTTTGGTTCAGGTGGGGCGCTGTTTTTCTTCAATAACCTTGGCTATTCAGTACATGGCGTTGACACAAACCCGACGGCTGTGGAGTTCGCGCGTGAGAGCCTGCCCGATGCACAGATTGTTCAGGGTGAATTTGATCCGGCGCAAATATCTGAGAAAATGGACGTGATCTCATGCTTTCATGTTTTGGAGCATGTTCCGGATGTCGTCGGCTTTCTAAAGGAACTTCGCAGCACCACCAGCAACGGCGGGATTTTGATATTGGAAGTGCCCAATCTTTACAATGACTGGTGCGTAAAGAACGATTGCCGCAAGTGGGTCATGTGGAATGACAACGGTATGCATCTGCAACATTTTTCGCATGATTCCGTTCTTCTTTCGCTGCAGAAATCCGGCTGGAGCCTGATGGAATTCATCGGTGCCGGCGATTCCGGGCGCGAGGCCATCACGCTGATCGCTAAGAACCGTGTTGAAGCCATCGACCGCGCTAAAATGTGGGCCGTGACAGCCACATGACAGGTATAATCTCCCCTAACACATTGAAAATAGTATATATTCAGAGAAAATATTCTGCCGGCTTCACAATTCTCCCGCTTTGGTTCACGAAGCCACACCTAGAAAGGGCCACACCAAATGACCGACCATATAACCCGTCCTAACGTTGACAATACAATTTCTCCGAATGACTGGATGTTTAAGGGAAACCCGAGATTGGACGTCTATCTGGACGCTGGTTGGAGTGTTGGTCGGACGCTGGCCGGCATGAATCTAATCGTGGAAGCCATGCCACAAAAGATCCTTGATTTTGGCTGCGGTCATGGCAGGATTATGCGGTGGTTACGCGCTCTGTATCCCGAGGCTACGATTGTGGCCGCAGACCGGGTGCGTGACGGGGTGAGCTTCTGCGCAGAAACATTTGACGCCGAACCTGTTTACACAACAGATAATTTTGATGAGCTGGATATTGGAACAGGCTTTGACATGATCTGGCTGGGCTCCGTTTATACCCATATTCCAATGGATCTCTGGGTTAAATTGACAAATATACTAGGGTCTGTTGAGATTCACCGGCTGTTTAGCAAGGCAGCGCAGGCATGGATCATGGCTGTGAAGCTGGTATCGGTCTTGTCCGAGCGCAGGGCAATACGGCGGAAGTCTTTCAGATTG
>Ga0114933_10006150_pt1 | contig 10708 bp, 8 predicted proteins | sample 4SBtaG_FD_89691 | JGI IMG/M metagenome (GOLD analysis project Ga0114933, IMG submission 89691) | Deep subsurface microbial communities from Kolumbo volcano to uncover new lineages of life (NeLLi) - 4SBTROV12_W25 metaG | ecosystem: Environmental > Aquatic > Marine > Volcanic | place: Kolumbo... | reverse complement strand
TCAGACATATGGTTGAGGGCTCGATCAGTATAGACGACCGAGTATTCGAGTAGCCCGTCAGGGTCGACGTTTGGGAGGAGTCCAGGCACTTGTGGTTCCGGTGAGTGTGAAGTCGCTCAGAGTCCGAGCGCAGAGATTGCCGCAGCACGATGATAAGGGTCCCGCTGAGGCGCAACGGCTTGTTCGAAGTTCTGCGCTTGGGCGCTCCGAGGTCACTTGGTGAGAGTGAAGGTTTCGGCCTGAAAATAACGCCTAGAGGCAGAATCAAAACGTTTAGACATTACTCTCTAGCGCAGGCCACACTCGATTGCGGATACGACTAGACCAAGTCAAGATCAGCTTCTTGTCTCTGCGGTTGGCCAAAGGTGGTCTCGTGGGGCCAATATTAACGATGCCCTCAAAGATGCTTAACCGAGAAAACGTTGAGCCAAAGTGACAATCAAAGAAGTGAGGAGGAGACACGTGCCGGTTACGTCACGTTTGTCGGTCGTCCAAATGCAGGAAAGTCCACGCTTCTAAATCATCTTGTCGGTGAGCACTTATCGATCGTCACGCCCAAGGCCCAGACAACTTTGCAGCGGGTCACCGGAATCCTGACGCTAGATCAGGATCAACTGATCTTTTTGGACACCCCGGGTATCCTTGAGGCTCGTGATCTTCTGCAGCGAGCGATGTTAGGTGCCGCGCACGAAGCCCTTAACGAGGCGGATGTTGTAGTGCTCGTCGTGGATACTACGACCCCTCCTAGGGACCGTGAGACGGAGTCGTTAATGGCTGCCCTTCAAGAGACCTCTGCTCCGGTCCTGGCGGCTCTCAATAAGGTGGATAGTGCCTCAGTCGAGGCTGTTGAGGCTTGGGCTGGCTGGATCGCAGAGAACTTAGGCATAGAGCCTTATCGTATAGCGGCGATCAACGGTGACGGCACAGTCGAGCTTCTTGGCGCTATGAGAGAAGCACTACCCGCGGGTCCGTTGCTCTATCCTGAGGATCAGTTGGCGACCGATACGGTTCGCTTCTTCGTTGCTGAACTGATCCGAGAGACGATTTTCGAGCAGTTCCACCAGGAGATCCCATATTCTGTATTCTGCCAAGTGGGAGAATTCCGGGAAGCCCAGGAACCTCTCTATGTCCAAGTCGACGTGTATGTTGAAAGGAAATCCCAGAAAGGGATGTTGATCGGCAAGAAAGGTGCGGCGATTCGTAGTGTGGGTGAGGCAGCTCGCAAAAAGATTGAGACCTTTCTTGAGCGCCGTGTGTATTTGGAGCTCTGGGTGAAGCCGCTTCGTTCCTGGAGAAAAAATCGGGCCCACCTGCGTGATCTCGGATTTAGGCTGCCTCCCAATGATGAAGCGTAAACGTTCCTACTCGCAGATGCTTGTCATCGCATCAGCGGTGCTGGCTCTAGCGATGGGGCCTGATGTTGCCAGGGCCCAAGATGGGCAGGCTGAAGGGGCGATCTTCCTGCTACTCCCTGTGGGTGCTCAAGCTGTTTCGCTTGGTCGTGCGATGACGTGGGTGGAGGGAGCAGAGAGTTCCTTCTGGAATCCGGCGGGCCTAGTCGGTGTAACGGAATCCCAAATCGCCCTGTTTCGCGGAGATCATCCGGCGGCGGGTACCGCAACGGCTACTTCAGTGCTCTGGGCCGAGGAGGGTACTGGGACCCTTGGCGCTTCATACTACCTCCTTGATGCGGGTGCGATTGATCAAACGGACGAATTCGGGAATTACACGGGTTCGATAACAATCCGAAATCATGTGGGCGTGATATCCGCCGCCACCCGCTTAGACGATGCGATAGCAGTCGGAGTGAATTTCAAGATTGTTCGCTTCCAGTTAGGATGCCGTGGTATCTGCGCAGATGAGGGGACCACGGCGACGACGTATGCGGTAGATGCTGGTTTTCAAGGGATGGTCGATAAATTCCGTGTCGGTGCGATGTTGGCTCATATGGGGCCCGGACTCCAGGTGCTCAATGCGGAACAAGCTGATCCGCTCCCGTCTCGTATTCGGCTAGCCGCTGCTTACGACATTATGCCCGAAATAACTGACAACGAGGCGCTCAGTGCCTGGGTGGCGTTCGAGGTCGAAGATCGAGTCCGTTCTTTGGGTACACTCTCATATCATCTTGGTACGGAATTAGCCGCGGGGAACGTGGATCAACTATCGCTGAGAGCTGGCTACGTTTGGTCAGATCTTGAGCAGGAGGATGGAGGGCGTGTCGGTTTAGGAATTCGTTTCGAGCGCTTCGACCTCTCGATCGCAAAATCCCTAGCTGTTTCGAGCCTCACAGGCGAAACAGAGCCTGTCCATGTCACCTTTTCCATCCGCTTTTGAAGCCGCTCACCATTAGACGGATACTATTGCCGTCTGCTCTGCTCCTGGGCGTGAGCGCTTTGTTTACGGGGTTAAGCGGACAGGAGCTGCTCTATCTAGATCAGCGATTACTAAGCCCGGCCAGGCTTTCTTTGGCGGCAGGGATCGATCCAGCTAGGACGGTCACCCCCGAGCTATGGAGTCGCTCGCTTTTGGAACCGGTAAAGCCGTCGATTGGGCCGGAAAACGCCGGCTTCAGGTCACTGCTGGTGCCCGGGTTAGGCCAGTTTGCTTTGGGAAACAGGCGCGGTTTGGTGTACGCCGGGCTAGAAGCGTTGGGTTGGCTATGGTACATAGATCGTCGAATGAAGGGCAATGACCTCCGCGGAGAATACCGTGACTATGCGTGGCAAGAGGCTCGACTTCAGAGTGGGCCTAGGGTCGATGGGGACTTCGACTACTACGAGGTCATGAGTCAGTGGGAACGATCGGGCCACTTCGACCATGATCCAAGCCGCGAAGGAACGCAGCCGGAGTTGAATCCATCGTATTACAATGGTCTGATATGGTCTCGGGCGCTTGGTATCTTCTCGGTCGCTCCGGCCTCTGGCCCGGGTGACCCGAACTACGAATCGGCAATTCGCTACTACGAGCAATATGCCTACGGAACTGGGTTTTTATGGGATTGGGCAGGAACTCCCGGAGCCCGGTCCACGTACGCCGACATTATACGGAAAAGTGATGACCGATTCCGTCAGGCTCGTAACGCTGTCGGATTCGTGATCGCGAATCATTTGGTATCCGCCGCTGACGCATTTGTATCCGGAAGAGCAGGTGTGGATATAGAAACTCATGTTGGTCCTGGAATGGGAGGGTCGGGCGTTACGCTAGCCGCGAGCCTGGGGACCTCCTGGCATTGAAGGGTCGCAAGAGGCGCAGGACTTCGGGTCGGTCAAGACGAGGAAGGGCTGGCTCGATGCGTTCTCAAAACTGGAGCAAACTAGAAACCTCTGTAGTCAACATACTGGTTGACCCGTCGAGACGGTCGTTGAAGGCCAAAGAGCTGGCGCAGATTCTGGAGATCTCTGGAAAGGAATACCCCGCTTTTAAGAAAGTGCTGACGGACATGGAGCAGAGGGGGATCGTCCATCAGGTTCGGGGACATCGTTACGCAGTTCCCAAGAGCGTAGAGATGGTGAGAGGGGTTATTGAGGTCGCACCCAAGGGACACGGATTCGTTAGAAGTAAAGAAGGGCAAGCCGACGTCTATGTTCCTAGGTACCGGTTAGGTTCGGCGATGAGTGGGGATACGGTTTGCGTCCGGATCCACGGTCGTCCGCAGGGGCGCAATCCTGAAGGGGCAGTTGTGAGCGTGCTTAAACGAGGGCGCAACAGGATTGTAGGAGTCTATCAGAAGCGTCGTGGCGCTGGATCAGTCACCCCGGTGGATAGCCGTCTTCGTTTGAGTGTCCAGATCACTGGTGGCGGCGGACCTAGCTTGAGAGAAGGGCAGGTCGTCGTGGTGCGGATACTGTCTTACGAAGAGGGCGGCAGGGCAAAGCTAAGTGGGGTGATTGAGGAAGTCCTTGGTGATGCTGACGACTCTGCGGTACAGATCCTCGCAGTAGCGCACACGCATGGGTTAGCCCAAGTGTTCGCCGACGACGTGATGGAAGAGGCGCGTGTGGCAGCTAAGGAGGGGAGCTCAAACCCCGGAGATGCTCGGGTCGATCGCACCTCTCTTCTCACATTTACGATTGACCCTAGTGATGCCAAAGATCACGACGACGCACTTTCGATTGAGCGCCTCGATGTAGACCGAGTTGAAGTAGGCATCCACATCGCTGATGTCTCGCATTTCGTTGATATTGGAAGCGCAGTTGATACAGAGGCATATGCCCGCGGTACCAGCGTGTACTTGGTAGATCGCACCATTCCTATGTTGCCAACGATTTTGGCTAACGACGTGTGTTCGCTAAAAACGGGTGTCCCCCGCTTCGCGCTGTCGGTATTCGTTACTCTCGATGCAGAGGGACAAGTACACGACCATAGGTACGAGCACACGATCATTAAATGCAGGGCAGCTCTCTCCTATGAAGAGGCTCAGGAGGTGATCGACGGCAACGCTTCGATTGATCCAGAGGTGGACGGCGCGCTGAACTCTTTGCTGGAGTATGCGCAAGCGATCCGTGCCGTCCGTGTTTTGAGGGGTTCACTAGACTTGGATCTGCCAGAGGTAGAAGTAATAATCGACCCGAAAGGGGAACCCATCGACATCCGGCGCCGTCAGAGGCTGGAGACGCACCGTGTGATTGAGGATTTCATGATCTTGGCGAATGAGGTTGTCGCTGAAGATTTTGAAAAAAAGGGGATAGATGGGCTCTATCGTGTGCACGAGCCCCCGGCTCCTGAGAAGATGGAGAGGCTCTCCGAGACATTAACTCAATTCGGATTCATGAAGTCGAGGGGGCGTTTGTCACCTTCGGAGATGCAGGAAACCGTTTGCTCGGTGAAGGGGAAGCCGGAGGAAGCCCTGGTGAACATTTTAGTTCTGCGTTCTTTGAGAAGGGCAAGCTACAGTTCGGATAACGTGGGGCACTTTGGCCTTGGGTCACTCGGCTACACGCACTTCACCTCACCCATACGTCGGTATCCAGATCTCGTAGTGCATCGCATGGTAAGTCGGTGTCTAATACATGGTGAAGAGAGTCCATACCGAGATTCCGACTCCCTTAAAGAACTGGCTAGTCATTGCAGTGTCCGTGAACAAGCAGCGGTAGAGGCAGAGAGGGAGAGCGTAGCGTTCATGAAGACCGGGTTCATGGAGAGCCGTCTGGGTGAGGAATACAGGGGCCAAATCACAGGTGTTGCAGCTTTTGGGCTCTTCGTAACCCTAGATGACATTTTCATCGAAGGGATGATTCCAGTTGCTACAATGATGGACGATTATTACCGCTTCGAGGAGTCTGATTACGCGTTAGTCGGTGAGCGCGGCCACCGAAGATTTCGGCTTGGTGACAGTGTGTCGGTCCAAGTCGCTCGGGTCGACATCGGTCGGAGGCAAACCGAGTTCGCGCTTCTGGAGAATTCGGGGCTCTAGCCCGAGGGTTGATCTGTCCGTAAACGCAACGGAGGCAGGGCCTCACTTTAATGAATGCGAGCTAAGTCCATGGATACCCTTCAAGGCTCCCAATCTACCCCGTATATTGATGGTCGATCGCCCCAAGCAGTCGTCTTGAACGGACCCCTTCTCGCATCACTCTTCTGGTCGCACGCGAGCACCCAAGAATGAACAAGGAACAACAGCAGGAGCTTGAATCACTCCAAGTGAGATTGAGAGATCTCAGGGGGTATCTTTGACCTCGATATCCGTGAAGAACGTCTGAAGAATCTGGACGAACTGATGGCCGCGACGCACTTCTGGGATGATCAAGAGGTAGCGCGTGATACGATCGAGGAGTCGAATCGACTAAAAGCATGGGTCCGGCCTTGGAATGAGTTGTCCTCTGAGGCTGATGACCTGAGCGCCTTGGTAGAACTCCTGCTGACCGAAGAGGATCCTGATCTTGATAAGGAACTCGGGGTGGGCCTGAAGGCTCTCGCTGCAGGGGTCGAATCAATGGAGCTCCGAACTATGCTTCAAGGGGAAGACGACCACCGCGAAGCCATTGTAACACTTCAGCCCGGGGCGGGTGGGCTCGAGTCACAGGACTGGGCGGAAATGCTGTTGCGGATGTATACCCGCTGGGCGGAGCGCCGGGGTTATCAGGTTACGCTGCTCGACCTACAACAGGCTGAGGAGGGTGGCATTAAGAATGCAACCATGGAGATCAGGGGAGAGAGCGCATACGGATACCTTAAGGCGGAAGGTGGGGTGCATAGGCTTGTGCGCATTTCTCCGTTCGATGCCCAGAAGCGCAGGCACACGTCATTCGCGAGTGTGTTTGTTTATCCGGTCGTTGATGAGAGTATCGAAATCGATATCGACGATTCCGATCTTCGCGTGGACACCTACCGGGCTTCCGGAGCAGGGGGGCAGCACGTGAACAAAACCGATTCGGCAGTGCGGATCACCCACGAACCAACCGGAATCGTGGTGGCGTGCCAGCAGGAGCGGTCACAACACAAAAACCGGAGCACGGCGATGAAGATGCTCCGCGCTGCCTTGTATCAGAGGGAGGTCGAGGAGAGGGATAAGGCCAAAGAAGAGGTGCAGAAGGGGATGAGTGAGATCGCTTTCGGGAGCCAAATCCGCTCGTATGTGTTTCAACCATACACGATGGTTAATGACCACAGAACAGAGACAAAAATCACTGACGTCCACGGTGTTATGGACGGTGACCTCGATCCACTGATTGAGGCATATTTAAAGATGCTTGGAGCCGCGACGGAGTAGGCGATGTCAGACATTGAGCCGACAGAAGACCTCAGCCAGATCTTACGCCACCGACGTGAGAAGCTTGAAGAGGTCGTGAAGCGTGGTATGCAGCCATTCGCATACAACTACTCAGCCACATCGAGTACGATAGCAGCGATCGAAGGGTTTGAAGCTGCTGAAGCTGGTGGAACGCTGGACGAAGAGGGCTACAGCGAACCAGTGCAGATCGGTGGTCGTTTGGTGGGGTGGCGGGACATGGGCCGAAGCGTATTTGCCCATGTCGAAGATGGACAAGGTCGTATTCAACTCTATTTCCGGAATAGCGTAGTCGGTGAATCTTCGTTTGAGGCGCTCTCGGTCCTCGATGTAAGTGACTGGATCGGTGCAGAGGGTAGGATGTTTCGCACGCGCACCGGTGAAGTCACGATCCAGGTTGAAGGCTGGATCCTGCTCACGAAATCGCTGCGGCCTCTCCCGTTCGGGAAGGTGGAAACCGATGCGCAAACAGGAGAACGGACGGTTTACGGAGGTTTTCAAGATCAGGAGGCCCGGTATCGACAGCGTTATGCAGACCTCGCGGTGCATCCTGACGTGCGCGAAGTGTTTAGAACGAGGGCGAAAGTGATCACTGAGCTTCGCCGTTTTCTCGATGCAGAAGGGTTTCTTGAAGTAGAGACCCCGGTCCTCCAACCTCTATATGGAGGGGCTTCGGCGAGACCCTTTGTGACCCACCATCACTCCTTGGATCAGAGGATGTACCTGCGTATAGCAGATGAGCTCTACCTAAAGCGACTCGTTGTTGGTGGATTTGAACGAGTCTATGAGATCGCGAAGGATTTCCGGAATGAGGGCTTGTCCCGGGTACACAATCCAGAATTTACGATGCTTGAGTGGTATCAGGCGTTCTCTGATTATGAGGACCAGATGGATCTAGTCGAGAGGATGCTCGTCCACGTCTTAGACTCGGTCGTTGGTGAGAGAGTGATTCGATACGGAGATGATGAGATCCCCGTTACGATGCCTTTCCGGCGGATAGGCCTAGTTTCGGCCTTATCAGAGGCTATCGGAGAGGATGTTCACGAGATGTCACTCGAGGACCTTATGGGGAAGGCGCAGGAACTCGGGATCAGTGATCTAGAAGGGTCAGGGAGGGGCAAACTCATTGACAAGCTGTTCGGTGAGTTGGTCGAGCCAGGGTTGATAGAGCCCACCTTTGTTATTGATCACCCCAAGGAACTCAGCCCACTAGCAAAGGTGCACCGGGATGACGATCGCCTCACGGAGCGGTTCGAGATGTATATCGGCGGCTCTGAGATCTTCAACGGGTTCTCAGAACTAAATGATCCCATTGATCAAAGGGATCGTTTTGAAGCACAGGCAGCGCTTCGTGATCAAGGAGACGAAGAAGCGCAGCAGATTGACGATGACTACATCCGAGCGCTGGAATACGGGATGCCGCCCACTGGAGGCGTGGGAATGGGTGTCGATCGACTAGTGATGATGCTCACAGGGCAAACATCGATAAGAGATGTAATCCTCTTTCCGATTCTAAGGTCTGAAGAATAGTTAGGTGAATAGCCTGAACTGGTTTATAGCGAGGCACTACCTCCGGGCTGGTCGCGGACGGGGCTTACTGTCTCTTATCACCTGGATCGCACTTGGAGGCGTCACACTAGGTGTTGCAGCGCTCATCACTGTGATTTCAGTCATGAGTGGAATGCAGGAGGAGCTGAGGTCAAAGATCTTAGAGTCGACGCCTCATCTCTATGTGTTGGAGTACAACACGAGTCTCCAGGTGAAAGATTACGAGATAGTGGTCGACACAATCTTGTCGATGGACGGAGTGGAAGGGGCGGCACCCTTTGCGATGTCGAATGTTACTCTAGTGCTTGAGGGTGGGGAGTATTCCCAGCCCGCGTACCTCTTCGGTGTCGATATCGACACGTTAGCAGTCCCTGCTACGGAGATGGAGCGGCAAATCGTCGAAGGAGGTCTCGATCTCCGGCTTCCGGAGTCTGGGTTGCCACCGCTCTTGATGGGTTCAGTGCTGGCTGACCGGATGGGGATTTATCCAGGCGACACAATAGTTGTGATGTCGATGGAGAATCTTAAACAAGATGTATTTGGGGGCTTCCAGCCAACCCTTCGACAATTCCAAGTAACGGGCACCTTCACAACCGGGATGTACGAATACGACCTAGCTAACATCTATACGACGCTGCCCGACGCGCAGGAGCTACTTGGCCTAGCTGAATCCGATGCAAGCGGCATCGGCGTTCGTCTAACTGACGAGACTAAAGCGACGGAACTTGGCGCTCAGCTTGGACAACGACTTGGATACCCATATTCGGTCCAGTCTTGGATCGAGCGGAATCGAGCACTCTTTAGCGCTCTGCAACTTGAGAAGATCGCCTTAGGTGTGATTGTGTTTCTTATAGTGTTGGTCGCGGCGTTCAATATTGTCAGCACTCTGGTGATGGTGGTTTCCGATCGTACCAGGGAGATTGGTATTCTCAGGACGATGGGCATGACTGAGAAGGGAATTATGCGTGTCTTCATGATTCAGGGCGTCTGGATCGGTGTAATTGGCACAGCGGCCGGCACAACGATGGGCGTCGCCATTTCTTGGGCCCTAGAGCGCTTCGAGCTGATCAAAATACCTGGAGATGTCTACTTCGTGGATCATCTGCCTGCGACGATGGACCCAGTCACCATCGCCTTGATAGTGGTTGCAAGCGTCCTCGTTTCATTCGGTGCTACAGTATATCCGGCTCGTCAGGCGTCACGACTCCAGCCGGTCGACGCAATACGACATGGGTAAAAGCTCGGTCGTCACCGGGGTAGGGCATATACCTCTCGAAGCTCGCCGCGTTCATAAATCATTTCAGGGCGGTGATGGTAGAGAGCTTGAGGTGCTCACGGGTGTAGACCTCCGGCTAGCGAGAAACGAAACTGTGGCTGTAATCGGCGCGAGCGGAGCCGGTAAATCTACCCTTCTGCATATACTTGGAGGCTTAGACCGCCCGACTGAAGGTGAGGTGTCAGTGGGGGGCGCGTTACTGACTGGGTTAGCGGACGAAGAGATCGCGACTGTGCGGAATCGACGTATTGGCTTTGTATTCCAATTTCATCACCTCCTCCGTGAATTCACAGCTATTGAGAATGTCATGATGCCGGCACTCATCGCTGGATTAGATGAGTACGAGGCTCGCGGGAAGGCTGAGCTGATTTTGGCCGACGTCGGACTCTCTGAGCGTCTGAGGCACAAACCCAGTGAGCTATCCGGAGGGGAGCAACAGCGCGTCGCTGTTGCTCGTTCGCTAGTGAACGATCCGATGGTTTTGCTCGCGGACGAGCCAAGTGGAAACCTAGATGCCTATACCAGCGCTGCTTTGCACGACCTCTTATTTGACCTCCAAGAGAGCGTGAACCTTTCTATCGTTGTGGTGACGCACAACCTTGACCTGGCCAAGAGGGCGGATCGAGTACTTGTAATGGAAGAGGGGAGGCTCCAACCAGATGCTATGGGGTAGATACCCTTGGCGGGGTTGCAATTGGACTGCTTCCGGAAGCGGGCGATGGCTGAGATGAAATGTCAACAGTGTGGGTCGTTAGACGCAGTCGTGCACTTGACGCAGATCGTCAATAACGAGATGTCGACTCATCACCTCTGTCAAAAATGTGCTGCGGAGAAGGGCCTCCAGAGCGGCGAGGACCCGTCCAGTAGTCATTTGTTGGACCTAATTGATAAGATGGCGAGCGGTCTTCCCGATGCCTCCCATGTGGAGACCATTCGATGTCGCTTCTGCGACCTCACGTTTGGAGAATTCCGGAAGACGACACGTTTGGGTTGCCCGCAATGCTACGAAACGTTCGGGGATCAGCTTCCTCGGCTACTACGACGCATTCACGGAAGCGATAGCCATGTCGGTAAGATATACCTGCCTCCCGACCCATCTGCTTCCGAGATGGAAAAGAGGCTTGAAGGCTTGCACCGAAAACTAGACAGGGCGGTCC
>Ga0114933_10006149_pt1 | contig 10710 bp, 7 predicted proteins | sample 4SBtaG_FD_89691 | JGI IMG/M metagenome (GOLD analysis project Ga0114933, IMG submission 89691) | Deep subsurface microbial communities from Kolumbo volcano to uncover new lineages of life (NeLLi) - 4SBTROV12_W25 metaG | ecosystem: Environmental > Aquatic > Marine > Volcanic | place: Kolumbo... | reverse complement strand
TTTAGCTACTGCAGTAAGAAAAGCAGGTGTAGAGAAAAAGTATGAGCACTCTAAGCATCTAACAATAACTTCTCACTCGTTTCGTGCATTTTTCATCACACAGATGGGAAAACTAGAAGGGGTATTTGGCCATGTTCTGGCTGGACATGACCACTACATGAAAGAGTATGACAGATTTACAACTGAAGAGTTGTTAGAAAAATACATTGAGGGTGAAGAGAATCTACAAATCTTTAATCGAGTTAATCAAAAAAAGATGAGAGGATTGGAGAACAGATTAGAACAGCAAGAAGAAATCATTGAAAAATTAAGAAAATCAGTATTAAGCACAATGGTTCGAATTAGATAAGTGAATTTTAGAATAAAAAATTAACAATAAACTTAAGTTTGAAAATTAATAAAAATCATTATGGGAACTTATCCAGTCATTTCAGTCAAACCATATTTTTACATAAATTATCCATTAAGAATTTCATCAACATTAACTGCAAATATTCGTGCACTTCTTCACATCAGATACAAAATAAATGAGACCACAGGAGGAATAGTTAATCTAAGATATACTGAAGATAGTATGGCAGTAAATAGACAATATGGTGCAGATGGTAATCAATTCACAAAACCACTTTCTGATTTATCTGAGGATATGTCACTCATTAGAGATATGAATGAACGTGTGGGTTCAACATCTCAATTGAAAGTTAGATTCACTCCCAATTTTACAGGTTGGGGAATTTGTACGTTGATTGGAGAATACAAATTTCAAACAATGACAAAAAAACCATCTAAAAAGAAAACAACAACAAAGAAGAAATCTGTAAAAAAGAAATAAAATAAAACCTGAATTTTTACCATAAGAACAAAAAATGATCTGATTTACCATAGAGATCCATATATGGATGAAAATCTTATCTTATGAATATGGTTGAATTCAAACCCAAACATACAATTTTTGACAAGGAAAAATTTGTAGAAGAGAGAGCAAAACTTGGAGGATTAGCCATAGAAGGCATGAAAACAACTGGTGGAACCGATATTGATTGGGTGGTAGAACACAGAGGAGGATTTATTGTAATTGAGAATAAAACATTCTCAAATGATTGGATTCGTTTACCTGTTGGACAAATTATTACTTTTGAACAAATGTATAAGAAATTAAATGCTGATGGAAGATGTCATTTTTTAATTTTTGGAGAAGATCAAGGGATTGATTATAAAAATCAAGATTCAAAACTTTGGTATTTCGATATGTTAGATTGGAAAAATGGAAAGATATGTCCCAACAGGACTGTTTCATTCAAAAAATACGGAGTGCATAGAAGAGAAATGACTCCAATTACAGTTAAGGAGTATAGAGGGTTAATAGAAAAGTATTGGAGAGAATTTGAAGAATAATGGAAATTAATCAAGAAAGAGATATCAAAATTAGAACAACTTTGTTATTTGAATTCTACAATCAAGCATACGGTCAATCAAAAAATGTGGGATTACATTACTATGTCATTCCAGAATTAAAAGACATAGATAATCAAATCATTGATGCAAATGCAATTTATCTAATTGATGAAGGGTTAGTTAGAGGAGGAGTAGAACAAGCTGGTTCAAATTCATTTCCATACATTACAAGAATAAATTCAACAGGCATGAAATTAGTAGAGAATTTAGTTTTAAAATCAGAAGAAAATATTCCGGAAATCAAAGAAGAGTTAAACAATAAATCATCGATACAAGAAAAGGTAGTATCAGTTGTGTCTTTTTGTTTAAAACATAAAGAAACAGCATTAAGCATTCTAAGCATTGCAAAAGATATGTTTTAAAATGAAATCAGGAATAATTATCGCAATATCATTTGTTTTACTAATTCCTATTCCAATATTTGCACCATCTCATCTTGAATGTCAAGAAGGATTCAATTTGGTTAATGGTATATGTCAACCTGCATCATCTAATGAAGATGAATGGACTATGACTGAGTATAGAAATTCATTTAATGACTTAATTGAGAATCGTCAATATCATGAGGCTTCAAAACTAATTGATGATGCTAGATGGTATTTTGGTAAGGATGTTCGAAATTTTTATTTAGATGATCATAATGTGTTTTCAAAATTATCAATGCATAAAGAAGCATTAGTAGCAATTAGAGATTTTAATCAAATTCTTGAAAAAGGATGGTCCGCAGAACAGAAAAAACAAAATATGGATTTTAATGTACATCAAATTCTTGAAGCTCAATCATTGTATAGTTTGGGAGAATATTCAGATGCGATTAAAACAGCAGAAATGATGATATCAAAAGCTGATGAAAAATCTGCTCCAGATATAAGTAAAAAAGTGGTATATGGTAGTTCTTTTACAATCATAGGGTTATCCAACGAAATGTTGGGAAATGATGCATCACAGGATTATCAATCAGCAAGTGTAGATTATGTAATTAAAGATTTGAATTGTTTCAAGGCAAATTTCTTAATGAATACAGGTAACTATCATCAAGCAATCAAAGTAGTTGATGACTCTCCAGCAGATATAAAATGCGGAGCAGTTACTGAACGAGTTTCACTACAAGATACCAAAATAGAATCGCTCAAAAGATTAGAGGTAATAGATTCATCAGGGATAAAACTTAGTGATTCAGATATTATTTGCGGAGTTGGAACCATAGAAAAAAACGGTCAATGTGTTCCAGACCACCCAAATATTGAATCATCATCAAAAGGTGGAGGATGTATTATTGCTACTGCAACTTATGGTTCTGAACTTGCACCACAAGTACAACAATTGAGAGAGTTAAGAGATAATTCATTGTTACAAACTGAATCAGGTACGTCTTTTGTTCAATCCTTCAACGAATTTTATTATTCATTTAGTCCACATATTGCAGATTATGAACGAGAGAATCCTATTTTCAAAGAACTGATAAAATTAACAATCACTCCAATGATTTCTAGTCTGTCAATTTTGAATTATGTTGAAATGGATTCCGAGATTGAAGTTTTGGGATATGGGATTAGTTTGATAATTTTGAATTTAGTAATGTATGTTGGAATCCCAGTAGTAGCAGTTATTGGAATTAGAAAGCATATCCCCCATCACACCTAACTTGTGCCTGAATCACGTCATAAAATGGCATCATTTTATCAATAATTGGTATAATTCTAGGCAGAGTTACGAACAAAAAACGAAACAACTCTTCACGTTAGGACAATAACGGATTTATCAAAAATAATTTGTCATATCTGTCATTCTGATGAATGTGGTTTATGACATTTCTAAGACAGTTTAACGACTACATGACACTTATGACAGTTTATTGATTCTACTTTATTTTATAATTATAATAGATTTTAAAAATTAATTATAGTATAGAAATAAAATAATAAGTAAAATACAAAAATTAGAGGCATCTATAATTTGTCATATCTGTCATTCATCCTGAATCAGTCATTAATCTGTCATTAGAAAAAATTGTTTCATCTTAAAGATTCTCGCCAATCTTTAAGAGGTTTATCTATTCCTGCTTCTTTGCAGAATGTTTCCCATGTTCGATTATCTTTCATATTATTTTTGAATATAGTAGTTGTGTGTAGTGAGAAGTAACGAGTCTGAAGAATCTCTTATACGGTAATTCTATTTGTATAAAACTTAATGAGTAGAAAAATAGAGAATCACTTCTCTCCGGTAAAGGAGTTGTCATTATAACATGAAATTATTGTTAACAATCAAAGTATATCCTAAAACAAAAAATATGTTAGATGCAATAAAAGTTCACCCCAGACAAAGCTATGATGAAGTAATTACTAGATTATTAGAGGAGTATTAGAAGATTGCAACAAATAGTTTATGCGTATTGTCATTCATGTCATTGCGGTTTAAAATCACAACATGAAGGGAGAAAGCATCGAGATATGGATCATTATGTTGAAAAATTAGAACGTACTGTAAGTTCAATAAAAAAAATTGTTAAAACAAGACAATTGTTAAAGTTTGTTGAATCAATATCTAATGGGACAAATCCTTGTTTTTTGATTAGAAGTGAAGATAGGGTTACAAGAGAATATTTTCTTAATACACGTGATGAGTTATTTGTCCCACATAATTTGGATGAATTACCTTATCCTCAATATCAAGAATCCTACACAACTCTAGAAGAATTAGATAAAGAGAAATTATTGAATCAAATTAAAAATTGGATTGATCAAACATTAGTTCTCAAAGAAGACGATAAACTCTTTATTTTAGGCACGATATTTGCATCATATTGCCTTGATTGGATGGATTCAGTTCATTATTTGGCATTTATTGGAGATATTTCAACTGGGAAATCAACCATTCTAAAACTATTACAACATTTGATGTATAGACCATTATACACAACTCAAATTTCTGATTGGCAAATTCTAAAATTTCTAGGAACAGAAAATGACTGTAATGGTGTAGTATTAATTGATGAATGTCAAAACATTGAAAAAAATAGAAACCTACATGATATTTTCAAACAAGGTTATAAGAAAAACAATCCTATATCCAAAGGAGGAATATTTTACAACACATTTACAATTTATTGTTTAGCAGGAGAAAGACTTGTTGAAGATAGAGCAATTAGAGATAGACTAATTCCAATTCATACTACAGAAAGTATTCCACAAATCCAACTTTCAAAAGTAACTGACAATCAATTAAAATCTCTTAATCAATTAAGAAATGATTTACTAATGTGGAAATTATACAATCTAACAAGACCTGTTAAAATTTTAAAAGAGCATCCTACTGAAACATGGAAAGATGAAGACACTGGAGAAATGTATTCAGATACACCTGATCCTGAAACAGAACCAATCCAATTAGATATTAAATTAACAGGAAGAGAAAGAGAACTCTTTGAAGATTATTTTATTTTATTACATGGAACAAAATATTATGAACCATACAAACAAGCTGTCTTGAGATTTTTAGAGAAAAGAAAATCATATTCTTTTGATACTTTTGAGGCAAAATTATGGAGAGAGATTAGTTCTGTGTTAAAAAATAATAAACTCATTTTATCAGATCTTGATCATGTAAGAGAATCTGAATCATTTGACAAACCCTCAAAGAAAAAATTAGTCAAAATAATCAAAGAAAAGTTTGGAGGAAATCAAGATAGAAAAGAAAATCAGAGATTTTATAAATTTGATTCAAACAATATAGAATCTTTTGATAAAAAATATGGGGTGAACTAGAAATAGCTTTAATTTAAGCAATAATTATTACAGATTTCATCTAATTCACTTGAATTATTCCATTTTTAATTAAAAATTGAAGTGAACTGACCAATTCTTTATCTGATATTGAGCCTGTTGACCACCAATGAACATTTTTCTTCACCCAGTCCGGGATATCTTTTGATCCTGTTTGTTCAATTGAGTCTGCAGGAGGGATGGTGATGATTTTTTCTTTAATTAAAAATTGAATAGAGTTCAAGAATTCCACATCAGATATTGATCCTGCAACCCACCACTCTGCCTGATTTTTAATCCAGTCAGGTATGTTAATTTTAATAATTTCAGTTTCTGTTTGTTTGTATTCAATGGCATAATCTGATGCAAGAGATTGTGAATTAGAAGCTGCAGCATATGCGCTCTGAATTGCTCCATCAGCACCATGTAAAATGTTTAAGCGAAATGCTTTTTTTGCAGACTTGATTTCAAGTTCAATGGATTTTATCTTGTCTTTAATTTCTTGTGAAATGTTATCTGGAGATGTTCCTTCTTGTTCCAATTCCAATAATGTTCTGTAAACATTATTCTCTGCAGATTTGATCAAATACAAAGCAATCCCTTTTGAGATTGTTTCTTTTTCAAAATGAGTAAAATATGAATCGCTCATACCACAAGGGTTTTCATCAAATAGTGGATACCAATACGCACATCCATGTAGAGGACTAGAATATGCCATTACACTTCCAGACCAGTTAAAATATTGATTATAAATCGAATTAAATTCTGGCGAATATCCTTGGAATGGATGCATTAATCCCAACACATGTCCAACTTCATGAATGACAAGATCAGTCATTCCACTCCCATCAGTCCAGACAGTTTTATCATTAGATAATGCAATTGCACAACAAGGTTGAGTCTCATCTTCTGGGTGTGCAGCAGCTAGTCCCACTGTACCATAATTTCCAATATACCATTGATTGTCAGATTCACCTATAATCACCAACACCGGTATTATCCACTGAGAATTTTTTACATCATTAAAATTCTTAAAACTAGATGATTCTCTGGTAGATGCCCAGCTAATCAATTCTCTTGACACTTCTTCTTCATCTAAAATTAATGCAGTGGGCCCATAATCTTCTGAATATACAGGCACACGTTCTGCAGAATTAAGTAATTTTTTTACATCTGCAGAGAGGTCCCTGCTATTCAATCGTTCAAGTGAAAGACTTAGATCCCATGATGAATTTGGAATCAATGTTTCAAATTGAGATAATATTTTTTCTTCATCAATAAAATGATCAATCAGAACACTGTTTGCAGTTGAACTCGGTTCAGTTACAATAACTAAATCAATAAGATATTGTGTTTTGTAAACTGGGGGATACAAGTATGATGGATTTATCAAAAGAGAAGTTGCATTATTAATGTAATCTGCAAAAAGTTGGTTTCTACTATTTTCATCTTTCAAATCATGAAAATTCGTATGTTCATTGATAAGATTAGGATCATACCAACCTGGTAGTCCTTGCCAATCATCCCAGGGTACTGCATAAAGATCAAAAAAGTACATGTTATATTTTCCACCATATCCCATCAATCCCACGGCATCATGATAATTCTCTGTTGAAGGATCCTGTGTTCGAATTTTATAATTATGCAAAAAATCTATCCCGTCCATATTATCAGCAATAAATACGAGGTTTGCAGAGTTTGGAGAATTCAAAGAAACATCTTGAGAGATTAAATTATGATAAATGAAATCTTCAACCTTTTCAGCATCAATTAATTTGTAAGAAACATCATATCTTTGTTGAGATTCATCAACCCATTCAGTATGATTAGTTTTAACCCAGCTTGCAATTCCTGATGGCTGATGATAGTCATTTTCGCCATAAAAGGGATTGATTCGTTTAGCATCATCTCTCATCATACTAAATAAATCAGCAGTAAATTCATCAGATGCTGAGATAAAACTATGTGAATAGATGTATTTTGCACCAGACAAATGCAATTCACTATTAATGATAGGAGAGTTTGATTTGTATAATTTATTTAGAATTTGGTTTTTTTGATTCTCGGACCATTCATCACCAACAAGAATTAGATTAAGATCAACTGGTTGATTTACTAAAATTTCATCAGGAATCTTTTTTGAGGACTCATATTTTATTGGATTTTCATCTATGAAATTCGTAGTAGCCCAAGTTTTAGGAGTTGTTGAAAAGCTATTAGGGGGGAATCGACTTTTTTTGTATTCATAAAAAGTAAAATCACTTTGTTCAGTTGCAATCTTAAAATTCTTAGAAACAGATGGCACTTCAAGATAAATCTCATAACCATCATTTACCTTGTTGATTCTAGCATTTCCTTTTTCTCTGTGAGCATCATCAGATTGCCATCCTTCAGATGCAATAATTTTTCTTCCACCAAAATCATTTTTTGTAATATAAAATCTTAAATCATCATCATTCAGTTCTGTAAACCCATCGCCTTTTCTATCTAAAAATATGTGAAATCCATCAATTGATGAACCAGAAGGGTCGTAGATTTGACCAACAACAATTAATGAATTTTTGTTATCATCAAACAAAAGGTACAGGTTACACTGACTTGAATCAACTTGTGTTATTGGTTCACGATAGTCAACTCCAAATAACACTTTATCTTTTGGCCCATTAATTCCAAATTCTATTTCTGCATTGTATAATCCACGATTAAAGTCTCCAAGGTCTATCAAGAAAACAGGATCAGATTCAGAAAATGTTGTGCTTTTCTTTAATACAGTATTGTCTAGTTGATCATAAACTGTAAGAAATATTTTAACATCTTTTTGTATCGAGTTAATTTTAGCTGAAATTCTGGCCACATCATCTCTTGCATATCCTTCATCATCCTCCTCATCAAATTCATCAGTCATAGCTTTAATGGTATTGTCTGCACATTGAATTTTATTTTGAGATAAATTTTCAGTTAGTATTTCATTTGGCATGTAAAGAAAATTATTGATTTCCACTCTACCTAAATTCACATCAACTGTTGTTTGCTCTTCTTGAAGTGGATATGCTGTACCATCCCAAAAAAACCACTCAGGCCACAAATAAATTTCTGATTGATCCCGCCCATCATCATCTAGTTCGGCATTAATGTATGCCCATTTTAGATAATATGGTTTATCTGGAAGGGGCTTCTCAAAATCAACAAAAAATTTCACATATACTGCCCATCCTTCTTTGGTTTGTTTTGTAATTACTGCTCCTGCACTACAATCTCCTTGTAGAGAATAATCAAATCCTTCTCCTGAAGCAATTGACTTTACACAGCTGTTATCATTTCGTTGTGATGCAACCACATAGGTTATTTTATCATCTATTCCTGATCTGAAATTCATTACAAAAAGATCAGTCTCATAATATGCATTTTCTCCAAAAATTTCATCTGTTTTATCTTCAAAATAAAAAACTCCTATTGCATCTTTGTTTGATGCAAGAAGATAGAGTTCCACTTTTTCTCCATTTTCACGAATTAGAGTTGAATGAATTGTATCTCCCAAAAAAGATTCTTTATCCTCACTAAGAAAATCCATTTGGGTTGGAAGTTCTTTCAATGTAACTATTGGAAGTGGACTATATTCAGCTGCTTCTGATAACTGAATTGGAATTGTAATTAACAAAACAACTGCTATTGCGATAATTATTACAGATTTCATTTATGCAGTCCAAAAGAATTTTGTAATAGGATCAAATATTGTATTTTTTATGTTTAAAGCTAATTCAGAAATTACCTTAACTTGTTCCATTATGATCAAGTCTTTGTCTTCAATCTTTTTCTTTAATTCTGCAATTTCTGATCTTAATTGGTCTATATCCCCAGTAGAAACTTCTGTTTCAGTAATAGCTAAAGGTATACTAATAGAACTTGGAGCCATTGCTTTCAAAATATGAGAACCTTCATGACATTGTCCTTTTTTTAGTTCGATAAACTCAACAACATTTTCTTTTTTTGCATCTGATTTAACAACAAACGAAGGATTTGTAAGATCAACATTTGCACAAATCTTGTAAGTAACTTTTCCTGAAATTTCAGATAATTGTTCTAATTCTAAAACTGTAATCTTGGCATTTTTTGAATTTATTTGTGTAGGAGTGACATGGAGTAATGGATTTGATTCAGTTTTTGGTTTAGGTGTAAATTCAAAAATGGCAATAGTAATTGGCTCAGCTTGGTCTAAAACTGAATTTCTAGGAGCATATGCATCTACCGCTAAGACATATGATTGATCATCTTGTAATGTTGTTCCATAGCCATAATCAATCGTATTGAATGTGAATGTATTTTGTCCACTATATAGAGGACTAAATAACAAATGTTCTCTTTGTAAAGTTGGGATTTCAGTACATTTTGGATATAGTGAAATAATTCCATCCATAGTTTTAGAATCTTCGTTAAACACTCTAAAAGACAAAACTTTTCCCAATTTAGGATTAGAATCTGTTTCTATTCTAATCGAATAGAATTCAGTATTAATTTCAGGCTCATAACATTCAGAATCATTTTCATTTGAAGACTTAGTTTTTGAATCATTATCTGTATCTATAGTTTGTAATGGAATCCATGTTGCAGAACTTGAATAATCTCCATTTGTAGCTATTATTGAATAAAGTTCATCATATTGGAATGGAAAATCTAAATTGAAAAGATGTTTTGGATTTCCAGAAGTAATTGTATATTCTTTTTCATAAGTGATTGGAATACTTCCAGTGAAAATACCAGTTATGCTTAATTTGATTAATCCTTTATCTTGAACGTCCCCCTCAACAATTATTCCTAAAGGAATTCCTGAACCATCAGAAAAATCCCAAAAATCCCCCTGATATGTCACATCAGGATTTGTAACAATCATAACTCTTGTTTCAGTATTTTTAGATGATACTTCAGGGATTGTTAATTCTTCAACCGAACTTACTGGTAAAAATTCAAAATCCCATGATTGGTTTGCATGAAATACTTTGAAAACATATGGAGTATTTGCTTCTAAAGTTAATTTATTTGGACTAGTAGAATATTGTTGTCCAGTGAAAAAAACCTTGTTTGATCCTGAATTTAGATATCCTGGAGAGTCATATACTACAATTCCGCTTTCTTTTTGTTTTACTTGAAACATCACACTAAAATCGCCATATGTAGCACGTGACACACCATCAACATTTACAGTAAAAGAAAACACAGAATTATTCATTACTCGTTCTGGACCTGTAATTGTAATTGCTTCTAATTGACCAAAAGCATCATTTGTCAAAAAAGGAGATAAAACTAAGATCATCATTATCATGAAACTAGAAATTAAACCCCTCATGATGAAACTCATAGGTTATCAGATATTTGAATATGTGTGCCTCATATGACATAATTCTAGAGAAATTAGGCACAAATTTGTCCATTTTGATATGTTAATAATTAAAATCAAAATTCTAACGAACGAAATATTTAACCACTCCATCTTCAATGA
>Ga0114933_10006148_pt1 | contig 10710 bp, 13 predicted proteins | sample 4SBtaG_FD_89691 | JGI IMG/M metagenome (GOLD analysis project Ga0114933, IMG submission 89691) | Deep subsurface microbial communities from Kolumbo volcano to uncover new lineages of life (NeLLi) - 4SBTROV12_W25 metaG | ecosystem: Environmental > Aquatic > Marine > Volcanic | place: Kolumbo... | reverse complement strand
CATGTGACATGTTTGTGGTCAGCGCGGTATCGGTCAATAGTCACCGGTTGCAAGAATACGCTTGTTGAACTAACGAAGTCCGATCGAGGATGCGTGCGAACAACGAAGGAAGACAAAATGGGTGGCAGGCTAAAGGGCAAGGTTGCTATCGTCACGGGCGCGGCATCACGCGAAGCGGGTCTCGGTAACGGCAAGGCAATAGCGCTACTGTTCGCGCGTGAAGGCGCTCGCGTCGTTCTCGTCAACCGGTCAGAAGACCGGGCCGAGGTTTTACGACAGGAGATCATCGATGAAGGTGGCCAGGCGGTTGCTTTCGCTGGCGACATGACCCGTCCGGCCGATGCCGAATCAGCGATAGCAGAGGCGGAGAGTACTTTCGGACGGCTCGACATCCTGTGCAATAACATTGGAATCGGAGCACCAGGCAAAGTTGCCGACATTACCGAAGGGCAGTGGGATGAGGTCCTCGGCACTAATCTAAAATCGGCGATGCTGTGCACGCGAGCCGCGATCCCGGCTATGCAAAGGGCCGGTGGAGGGTCGGTCATCAACATCTCTTCCGTCGTCGGAGCTGGCGGGCTGTCGAGCGAACGGGGCGCTGTCGCCTACGCGACTTCTAAGGCTGGCATGCACGGATTTACTCAATCGGTCGCAGCCGACTACGCGATGGAAGGTATTCGATGCAACTGCATTATCGTCGGTACGGTACACACGCCGATGGTCGCGTCACGAGGGTCGGCCTTCCGAGAACGTCGTCGCCAATTGGTTCCGTTGCAAACAGAGGGCACCGGTTGGGATATCGGCTGGGGGGCGGTTTACCTAGCCAGCGACGAGGCCCGCTGGATCACAGGGCTACTTTTACCGATCGATGGTGGCCTGATGGCGATCCGGCCCTGGCCCCAATAAATAGAACCCCGCATATCAAACCGAGCGCTAAGCGTCGTTAATACAGGCTGAAGATGATCTACTAACCTGCAACTTCCCGGCAATACTGGAAGCAATCTACTTAATATAACGAAACCCAGCCTTTTCAATGTCAACAGATCGCATGCGCGCCACCCTTTGCGAACGCGAGATATATACCGTCATTTCGGTCGACGAGCCGGTCACTGGCATTGCGATGTATTACGATTGCAAGAAAAACTAGAGCCATTCGATCCGTAACGTCATCATCAATTCAATCCAGCGAGGGCTCGGTATTGCTCGCATTCGGAATATCGGAGGTCTATTGCTAGAAACTAACTTTGGATTTGAACCCTACGCCTTTAAAGCACCCCAACCGCTTCTGCCATTTTACCGGATTACCCCTCTCGCTGGACGATCCGCGTTGGTGATGCATGAATGCCATAAGTCTTCAGCGGCTCCGTGCCGGTGACCCGAAATCCATGTTTCACGTTGGCCGGCATCACGAGCGTTGTTCCCGGTCCAATAGCGATAACGCCTTCTTGTTCCTCCATCCAGGCCTCACCTTCTCCCTCGATAATACTGACGATTTCCATATAAGGATGGGAATGGGTACCGGTGGAATAGCCGGGTGGCGAAATCTGGACGCCAACCCGAACCGGTGTCGAACCAGCCTCGTCACCGACAATCGTCTGGTATGTCGCCCCGTTGGGGAATTGCTGCTTGGAAATATCTTTAAGATCAACAATTGGCATCGCTGTACCTGCAATCTAGGTTCCAGGGTCTCGCAGCTAAAGTTACGCCCGGACAAGTGAAAACGAAACAGATTTCCCTTCACCGATCCATTCTATCGTGCCAAATGCACTCGCATAATAGATATTTGTGTATAGTAATTTTACGAATTCGACTGCAATTTTTGTCCAGTCGGATAATTTCGCGCCGAAAATTCTCGTTCTCAAACCGCTTCAAAGCCCGTTCGTACTAAGCGTCGATCGGGCTAACGACCTACTTCGCATTGACAGGCCTCGATCGACGATAGCGCCATATCTAGTTAGCAGCACATATTTTTGGCGTAATTTTAACCGATGCGGTCTCTTAGGGCCGATGTCCAAGCAGCTAACTAATAAAACCGACGAACTTGTTGCAATCCCTCAGCATTAATCGGCACATTCAACGTTGATTGCTGCCCCCGCGGGCACGGCAGTTAGTTGCCGTACATTCTCAATCACGTGGCCCCAAATATTAGTCGGCGCGGCAAGCCGGATCTCGTCACCTTGCGAGATCGGTGTGGGACCAAAGCCAATAGCAATTGAATTTCCTTCGACCCAGAACGCTAATTCACCAGCCTCCACAATTGCACGAGCGTCTGGTTCAAGGTCCACCCTGACAGGGGTCAAAAAATAGACTTCCTCGCCCCATCGACTGGCCGAAGCAGTGAAAGGAAGGCTGTCGTAAATCGCATCAGCCGTCGGCGTGTCAAAGAGTTCGGCGGTTATTTCCACCGATCCGAGAGTTATTTTCAACCGGCGCATAGCCTATGTCACCACCGCGTCCGGCAGGTCCAGTTCCGTGCCGCCATCCGTAAGCATGTCAGCGACGACCCCATCCTCCATACCAATCATCAGCGCATCATTAAATCTATTAAAGAAGCCACACAATGCTATACGCAATGTCAGTTCAACAATCTGTTCTTCCGTTAAATGCCGCCGCAGATCCTCGAACATCTGGTCACGGATATATTGGAACCGCTCTGTGACTTCGACAGAATAGTCGCGTACCAACCGATCGACCTCGTCCAACCCCGGGCAATTCGGTTCCAGGATGTTGGTCGCCGTCTCAAGTGGCAGCCCTTGTTGGATCAGGCGAGGCATGTGGTGTGCGACGCAATATCGACATTCATTAATCTTGGAGACCGTGACCAACGCTATCTCGAGATAACGCCTCGGCAGCACCTGCTCGTCTTTTAGGTCGAGCAAGAGACCCATAATATGTTTCACCGCAGGCGGTCGGTGAGCGAAGACACGAACCTGATTGAGAAAGGGCCCATACTCACTGGCATATCGTTCGTAGATCGGCTTAACTTCGTCCGGAACAGCATCGATTTCGACATCGCTGACCCTGGCCATCAGAACATCCTTTCAAGTGAATTCAAAGGCGACATTTATTTCATTGCGGGAATTCGCATTCAATTGAAAAAGCTCCGCGCATGCTCCATGTACGCATTTTGTTCTTATGTGCATCCTGTTAGGATTACCTAATGAATGAAGGAGACGAACGAAGTCGGAATTCGGAAGCAGCGGAAGCTATGGCGCGTGGCATAACACGGTTGATGCGAAACCGAGATGAGACCTGCCTCACCGAATTTACACTAAAGACCGGCCGACGGGTCGATGTTATTACGCTCGATCGCAAAGGCCTGTTCACGGTAATTGAAATCAAGTCATCGATCTCCGACTTCCGCTCCGATAACAAGTGGCACGAGTATCTAGACTTTTGCGACCGCTTTTATTTTGCCGTACCACTCAAATTTCCAACCAATATTCTGCCAACGAAAAACGGTCTAATTATTGCCGATGGGTACAGCGCCGAAATTCTGCGTGAAAGTACACCGCGCAGCATGAATGCAGCTCGCCGCAAAGCCTTGACCCTACGCTTCGCGAGAACCGCGGCAACCCGTTTAATGCGACTTACAAAACCACTAATTGATGTTTAGGCTCGACGTTCAATCCTTTCGAATTCCGCCCAGAACTGCTTAAATATTTCCGCACGGATTTCCCGTTCACGAATATCGCCTTGCGCCCAGTCCGGGTGAAACAAGCGCGCAAAAGAACTCTTCGCTTCGCGAAACATCGTACGATTGGATTGCGACGATGGTGGACTACACATGCCCCGTCGCGCATTTTCCAAGCGGCCCACTTCGTCCATATGCCGTCGTGCCGCATATTTCAGCAATTGTTGAGCATCTTGAAGTTCAATCTCGTGTTTGCGTAACGCCTGCCTGAGCTCCGCCTCTCGGCTTCGCGATGCAATAAAATATAAATAAGCGCCCAGCAAAAGTAGGCCGACTAGCACGGCATAGGGAAGCAGTTCTCCCGCCATCAGTACCCTCTATCTTGTCGCAGTACGGCTACGTCGAAAAGCGTCGCAGGGTCTCTGTCGTGCTATATCCGTCGAGAATTTCCGCAAGGACGACCTTACCGCCCCAGCTATCGACTTCTGCTGCGCCAACAACTTCGTCTCGGGCGTAATCCCGTCCCTTTATCAAGACGTTGGGACGCAGCCTGGTGATCAGCTGAAGCGGTGTGTCTTCGCCGAAAATTATAACCAAGTTCACGGACGATAACGACGCCAACACCGCCGCGCGACCTTGCTCCAATTGCGCGGGGCGCCCTTCGCCTTTAAGCCGCCGTACCGACGCGTCGCTGTTCAACCCTATAACCAGGATGTCACAGGCAGCGCGCGCCTGGTTGAGCAACGAAATATGACCAGGATGCAGCAGATCAAAACAACCATTCGTGAACCCGACACGTTTGCCTTGCCGACGCCAAGCTTCGACCCGATCACACGCAGCATCTACGGTTGCGATTTTCGCTTCACCGCTAAGAAATTCCACCTCTTGCTGCGCGGTTAAAATTTCCGACGCGTATGCAGCAGCCGTGCCAACCTTTCCTACCGCAACGCCCGCGGCCGTGTTCGCGAAATGCGCGCTTTCTAGGGAAGGCACACCAACGGAGAGCCCTGCCGCCATCGCTGCTACGACCGTATCCCCAGCGCCCGAAACATCGTAAACATCGCGCGCGCGCGCTGGCAAATGGTGGACGACGCTGTCCTGCACCAAGCTCATACCCAGTTCGCTGCGAGTTGCGAGAACGCCATCCACCTCGCACGTCGCCATTACGTGACAGGCGACGACAACAGCCGCATCGTCAGCAACAGGAAGACCGCTTGCCTGTGCCAATTCGTTGAGATTAGGTGTAAGCAGAGTCGCTCCCCGATAAACGCTATAGTCGACACCCTTAGGATCAACGATGACGGGCTTGCCCGCCTTCTTGGCCAATTCAATCAAATCGCGCGCCTGGCTCGCGCCTAGGACACCTTTACCGTAGTCGGAAAGTATAAGCGCACCGCAGTCGGGAAGCCTTGCAGCGGCAAGATCGAAAATCTCCCGACGAACCACGTCATCCAAATCGCCTTGTGCTTCATAATCCGCCCTAAGAAGCTGTTGGCTACCCGTCACGAAACGCGTCTTGATTGTCGTCCGCCGTCCTATCACTGTCACGAGATGCGCATCGGCACCCACCGTTCCTGCCAATAAGTCCGTCAATTCATTCCCTGCCGGGTCGTCCCCGACGACCGCCACAAGTTCTGCTAAGGCACCGAACGCGACCAGGTTGCGCACAACGTTACCAGCGCCCCCGATCATGACAGCCTCTTCGGCGACTTCTAGGACGGGGATCGGCGCCTCCGGGGAAACGCGATCGACGCGCCCTGTGACGTAACGGTCCAACATCAAATCGCCGACGCAAAGAATACGCGCCATTGGCAAACGCACGATCAAACTCGCTATGTCCGAACCGTTGGTCATACGCTCTTCACTGCAATTCGATGCATAATCAAGGCCAACCACCTGCTCAATTTCGCGGTGCGTGTTTATTCAAAATGCGCTGCAGCGTTCGGCGATGCATCTTCAATCGCCGCGCGGTTTCCGAAACATTACGATTGCACTGTTCAAAGACGCGCTGAATGTGTTCCCACCGGACGCGGTCAGCAGACATTGGATCGTCCGGTGGCGGTGGCAGTGGCCGTTCGGTTTCGAGCAAAGCGGCGGTTAACTGATCAGCGTCGACCGGCTTCGCCAAAAAATCGACGGCGCCGGCCTTAATCGCCACAACAGCAGTCGCGATATTGCCATACCCGGTCAGCATGACAATTCGCACATCATCACGCGCCGTACGTAGAGCTTCGACAACTTCGAGCCCATTACCGTCTTCCAGTCGCAAATCGACCACCGCATAGGCAGGTGGAGCGGTTCCCAATGCTTCGAGACCCTCCGCGACGCTCGCCGCGGTGACAACAGCAAAGCCGCGCTGTTCCATCGCCCGCGCCAGACGATTACGCAAAGGTGCATCGTCATCGACGATCAATAACGACTGCAAAACCTCATTAGACTGTTCCACCATAACCATATTCCCTAAAAGCGCACCGTCCGGTTCATCTTTAAGCTCTTTAAATAGCCCGTGATCGCTCGATACTGTGTTCAAACATATCGCGCGGCCAGCGAATGACAACCTCGGCACCATCGCTGTTGGCAAACTTTAATTCTGCGCCACCGGCCTCTAACAGTGTTTGGGCGATGAAAACGCCCAATCCCATATGGGCCTGTTCGCCACCGCGCGTCGAAACGTAGGGTTCTCCAAGCGATGCCATGACTGGTGCAGCGAAGCCAGGACCATCATCTTGCACTACCAGTCTTACGATATCCTCATTCCAATAAAGCGAAAGCACCACCCGTTTACGCGCGAACTGCACAGCATTTTGTATGATATTCCCGACACCATGCATGAATTCATGAGTAGCCGGCGCTTCGGGTTCTGTACTCTCACTTGCAGACCTAAATTCGATATCGACCGCAACACCAACTTCACGATAAGGTTCGCAGGCCTGTGCCACTAGGACCGAAAAGCTCAACCTTTCCAATGGACGGTGATCAGCAACATCCGAACGTTGAGATAGGCCTGCCAGGATATCCCGACAGCGATCCGATTGGCTGATCAACAGGGCCACATCCTCAGCCAATGGGCTGTCCTCCGGCACTTCGCGCGATAACTCCTTGGCAACGACGGCGATGGTGGCCAGCGGTGAACCGAGTTCATGCGCCGCCGCAGCCGCCAACCCACCAAGGGCAGACAAATTTTGCGCCCGGTTAAGCGACGCTTCAGTTGCCGCCAACGCATCGGACATACGCCTAGCCTCATCCGCTACGGACCAGATATAGGCAGCGATGAAGGCGGAGGCGACGCACAGTGCCGTCCATACACCAAGCGCGTAGGGAAAAGGGAGAGACACTGTTTCGCCAGTCCACGGCAACGGCGCGCGGAAGAAGGCCAACAGGGTGACAAGAACCATGGCGAGTATGGTCAGCGCCAAGGTCGGCCCTCGCGACAGAATCGTAGCCGCGACGGTTACCGGAGCCAGAATAAGGATGGCAAACGGATTTTCCAGCCCACCCGTCAGATAGAGCAGCATGCCCAGTTGCATCATGTCGAAACCAAGCAATAACGTAGCGCCCACATTACCGAGACGCGCTCGCAGCGGCATGCGAATCGAAAGCATCAAGTTTGACAGCGCGGTTAAAGCCACCACGAACAGACAAGCGACAACCGGCAGTTTGAAACCAAAACCGAAGTAAACTATCAAGATCGTGGCTGTCTGACCGGCGACGGCGATCCATCGGATGAGGATTAGGGTCCGCAGCCCGAGTCGGCCTTCCCGCTGCCGGATCGGCGCCGCGGAATTTTGTAAGGTTTGTCGATCGGTCATCTTTAAACCAATTTTGTATCGTCAGCCGACAGGCCCGTCGACCTGAGCTTGGGCAAAGGTTGCCATGCCGGTGTGACATGATATCGCCGCGCGTAAAACCCCTAGGGCAACTGCAGCCCCCGAACCTTCGCCCAACCGCATTCCCAAATCGAGCACAGGCGTTTGGCCGAGTGCTCCGACAAGCCGGCGATGGCCCGGCTCCGCCGATAGATGCCCAACGATGCAATGATCCAGCGCAGTGCTATCGGCGCTGTGCAGCACAGCTGCCGCCGCGGTGCAAGCATAGCCATCCAGAAGCACCGGCACTCGTGCAATTCGCGCCGCGAGAATTGCCCCTGCAATCGCAGAAAGCTCATTCCCACCGACGTGCCGCAACACCTCGAATGGATCGTCAAACGCTCCTCGATGCAGTTCAATTGCCTCTGTCACGGCCATGGTCTTACGCTGCAATGCTTCGCCGTTGACACCGGTCCCTGCGCCAACCCAATCCGCTGCATCGCCGCCAAACAGAGCACAACAAATTGCCGCAGCACTAGTTGTGTTACCAATGCCCATCTCACCGAGGCATAACGCGTCAATGCCATCCTCAACCGCCATCATCCCGTAGGCCATGGCGCGGGCGCTTTCCGCTTCCGTCATCGCTGGCGCCTGCGTGAAGTCCTTCGTGGGATGGTCAAGCGCCATTTCATAAACGCGCAAATCAGCATCCTGCAGCAAGCACAGTTGGTTGATAGCAGCGCCACTAGCTTGGAAATTTTCCACCATCTGCGCGGTTACAGTCGCTGGAAAAGCCGACACGTCTCGCGCCGCGACACCATGATTGGCGACGAACACCGCGACCCTGGCGCGTTCCAGCTGCGGCGGATAACGCCCTTGCCACGTAGCGAACCATTCGCTGAGCGCTTCCAAACGGCCAAGCGCACCCGTCGGTTTGGTGAGTTCAGCTTCCCGCGCTCGCGTTTTCTCGCATGCCGCCTCGTCCGGACCGGGCATACCGGCCAGCAATTCCCGCATTTCGTCGAACGAAGCTTCCTGGTCCGCCATACTCTTATACCGCCTAGTTGTTCTCGTTTGACCGGTTGTGTCGTATATGACGGTTCCGCTCATTCGGCAAATGCGACTCACAAATGAACCATACACCTTCGCCATCTGCCTCTCCCGCAAAACGCGCCCTCGAAGATGTGCGTGCTACGACAGCGTTCCTGACTAGATTACCTATCAACGCAGCGCATTTTGACTTGGCCCGCGCCTGCTGGGCTTTTCCCATAGCTGGCCTATTCGTCGGCGGAGCAGCGGGGGCAGCCTTCGTAATTCCCATTTACCTCGGCTTTTCACCTTTGGCAGCTGCATTGCTAGCCCTGCTCGCAGTGGCCTTCCTTACCGGAGCACTGCACGAAGACGGCCTGGCGGATATGGCCGACGGGCTTGGCGGTAGCGATCCCGCCCGGCGCCTGGAAATCATGCGTGATAGCCGTATCGGAGCTTTCGGCGTCCTGGCCCTAATTTTCAGCGTCGGCCTCCGCGCCACCACGCTGGCAACCATCGCGGAAAAAGGGTTCGTGGCACTGATCGCTGTCGCCATTTTGTCGCGCGGATTGTTACCAGCGATGATGTACGGTTTGAATTTAGCGAGCGATTCGGGTGTTGCCGCCACTGCCGGGAAACCGAAGCGAGCACCGGCCCTGTTGTCTTCGGGTCTTGCCATCGTGGGGGTAATCATCTTTCTAGGCCCAGCAACCGGCTTCGGCGCACTGATTTTCGGCGCACTCGCAGTGGGCGGCGTGGCGTTGCTGGCGAAGCATCTGATCGGCGGTTATAACGGCGACATACTTGGCGCTGCACAGCAGACTACGGAGATAGCCGTATTGCTATTCCTCGCTGCGTCACTCTAGAGAATCGGGAGAAACAACCTTGGGCACCGTAACCCGCTGGTGGTGGATTCGGCACGCACCGGTGCCGACCGGTCGGAATATCGTCTACGGACAGATGGATCTGGATGCGGATTGCAGCGACATTGCTGCATTCAACGGCTTAGCGCGCGAATTACCAAAAGGCGCGGTCCTAGTGACCAGCGATCTAAAACGAACGATCCAGACCGCAGACACAATTCGAAAATCAGGCCTGGAATTGCCACCCCCAATTGTCGAACCCGATCTGCGTGAACAGCATTTCGGCGACTGGCAAGGCATGACACATGAAGCCTTCGCGGCGCAACGCAACGCAACGCCGCACCGCCACTGGAGCGTACCTGCATTCATTCAGCCACCAAACGGCGAGAATTTCGTCAACCTTATTGGCCGCGTCACACCGACGATCAATCGCCTCTCAGAGGAATATGCTGGCCGCGATATTATCGCGGTTACCCATGGCGGCACCATCCGCGCCGCCTTGTCTTTGGCCTTGCGGCTCGATCCGGAAACCGCGCTCGCCTTTGCTACGCAAAATCTCGGAATCACAAGGCTCGACCTAATCACGGACCGCGCTGATGGCAGTGCCTGGCGGATTAACGCGGTTAATCAACCGCCTTGTTAAGGCCATGTCCATTGTTCAAACCTGATCATAAGGATATAAAATAAAAAGAGTCGGGCATCGCGAAAAGGAAGATTTCAAAGGTGGCAAATTCGATAGGCCGCCGTCTTGCGACGCGGTTTCGACGTCTCATCCTCTATCGATTGATTATGCCAGTGCTTCGCGCCAAAACGCCTCCCGAATATACGGCGCGCAGCGTGTTATTCGGCATGCTTGTCGCCATGACACCAACGGTCGGTATTCAGATGCCGATTGTCTTCTTGATTTGGCTGCCGGTCCGTTATTTCCGGCCACAATGGAACTTCAACGTCGTTGTTGCTATGGCGTGGACCTGGGTTACCAACGTGTTCACGCTAGGTCCTATCTATTATGTGTTCCTCGTAACGGGCAGACTCATGCTGGGTGCGGAAGGTAGCCTAACAGGCTATGACGAATTCGTTTCCATGCTGCAAAAATCCTTGGAGACAGATGCGGGCGCTGTCGAATCACTGTGGATTTATACCGTCGATCTTTTTCGCATCTGGGGTGTGCCAATGTTTGTCGGTTCGATCCCTTGGGCCATTATCGCATCCTGGCTGAGCTATCGCTGGAGCCTGCGTCTGGTGAATCGGTTCCGTCGGCGACACAAAAAAATCGTCACGCGCCCAGAGATGCACCAGTAAGGCTAGATCACCCCTTGCCCTCAGTACTCAACCCCGCTACCGTTGAGTTTCGCGTGTCGAAACAGTGAAGTCCGGT
>Ga0114933_10006146_pt1 | contig 10716 bp, 12 predicted proteins | sample 4SBtaG_FD_89691 | JGI IMG/M metagenome (GOLD analysis project Ga0114933, IMG submission 89691) | Deep subsurface microbial communities from Kolumbo volcano to uncover new lineages of life (NeLLi) - 4SBTROV12_W25 metaG | ecosystem: Environmental > Aquatic > Marine > Volcanic | place: Kolumbo... | reverse complement strand
TTGGGCACCTAAAATATATAAAGACCTAAAAAAATAATATACTAAATATTTTTTTTATGAATTCTTTGAGGAAAATTGTTTTTGTTTTGTTGATAATATTCCCAATTTCAAACTCATTTGGGGGTATGGTTACTGAAGTTCAAAATTTAACTGTAGCAGAAGATGCTGGAGATGGTGAATCCAAGAATATAAATGGTGTAGACTTTAATCATGATGGTACGAAAATGTTTGTGTTATATCAACAACAACAAGATAACTCGGGTAGTGACCCTCGTTTTATCGACGAATACAATCTTTCGATTGCTTTTGATATCTCAACAGCAACTTATGCTGGTGATAGTGAAAGATGTGAATTAGATGATGGTACTTCAGGAGGTAATTTTAGAAGAGTATTTGATTTAGAATTTACTGATAATGGACTTAGTTTTTTTCATACAGTTGGTAATGCTGGTAATAATAATTTAGATATGCAAGCGGTTAACAGATATGATTTAACTTCACCTTTTGATATTTCAACATGTACTTTTGCAAATGATACTGTGGATCTCAACCATGATGATTTACAAAACGGAAGCAACGCTGGAGCTCACGATGGAGTTAAAAAGAATAATCGCGCCCAAGGCGTTGAAATAAATCCTGATGGTACAAAATTATTTGTATTGATGACAGATGCTGCTGACGAAGGTAATGCACCAGATAGAATTTTGGAATATAATCTTTCGACTCCATTTGATCTTACAACAATATCTTTAGTATTAAATGCTGGAATTGAATTACCAAATGCAACCGTTTCTAATTCAATGAACCTTGAATTAAGTGCTAATGGAAAAAGACTTTTTGTGGTAAGTCATAATACACATGTAGTAGCTCAGATTTCGTTAGATAGACCTTATGATACATCATCATTTACTATAGATGGTTCGGTCAATTTAAATAATTTGAGTAACTTAAACCAATTGAGAGCAGTCACATTTACCAATAATGGTTTTAGGATGTTTATAGGAAATGATGTGAGTGATGGCAATCCTTCAGGAGATAATATCTTTGAATTCAATTTAGTTTGCCCATTTAACATTATTGCAGGTAAATGTCCTTCTATTACAGAAAATAGCGGTAGAACTGGAATGGCAGAAGCTCAGGTAGAGTTAGCAAAAAGAACAATTAATTCTTCAACAAGTTCAGCTTTAAATAGAATTAAATGGATCAGAAGAAATAAAGATAAACAAAATTTATCAAACCAAAATATTAAATTAAATTTTTCAAATAATATGCTCTCATCTTTGAAAGAACTACCCATCACATCATTTAAAAAAATATCAACAAATAAAAAAAATAACGATTCTAATAAGAATTATTTTTATTGGAGCGAGGGAAGCATTTCCTTGGGTAGAGTTGGAGATACGAAAATTTCCTCAGCTAAGGAAGTTAGTACAAATTCTTTAACGTTAGGTTTAGATAAGTTTACTGATGATTATGGGATAGAGGGATTTGCTTTTAGATTTGGCAATGACGATGTTGATGTTGGTACTGAAGGAAGCAATTTAGACTCTAATACCTATAATATTACTTATTATAGCACTTCACCTATTAAAGATGACAGGAAATTTGTAGATAAGATTTTTGGATATGGAAAAATAAGGTCTGATATTACTACTGTTCTTGATGGTAAAAATTTAACCGCAGATAGAACAGGTAATCAAATATATGGAACTGTGAAAATTAAAGACGAGTATATAAAAGATGATTTTACTTTCATACCTTCTGGCCAATTTGATTTTGGACATACAATTTTAAATGGATACCAAGAAGCTGGCACTGGAGCAATAATTGTTGAAGATCAGCATGTAAGAACTAAAAATTTAAGGGCAGCAATGGCTGTTGTTGAAGATATACCAAATGAGAAATATTCTTTAAAAAGACATGGAAAATTAGAATATGTTGCTGAACTAGATCGTTCATCAAATTTTAAATACACTTATGTTTCAGATGGCAGTGTTTCGTTTAATGATACATTGCATACTGGAGCATTGCATAATCTTAACGGTGAGATCGGTATAGATATTATTTTTCCTGAACATTACAGTGTTTTTATTATTTATGAGAGAAACCATGCATTTGGAACAGGATATACAGATAATTTATATATAGCTTTAGGATACTTACCAAATAAAGAAACAGAGTATGCGTTTTCATTAAATGGATCAGATAATTTAATGTCAAAATTTGAAATAAAGAAAAATATTAATGGATATGATTTAAGTTTAAATATAAACGATGATTTGACTAATTTAGGTGATAGTGACGAGGCCAGTATTAATTTAAATAAAGTCTTTTAATTTATTTTAGAAAGATTAAACTAAAATTCTTATGAGCTACAAATGGGACAATAAAAAACCAACAGCACAAATGCTTGGAAGATGGCAACCATTTCATGATGGTCACTATGCTTTGTTTAAGGAAATAATTAAAAAAACTGGTCAGGTATGTATTCAAATAAGAGATGTTCAAGGTGTTGATGATAATCCTTTTGATTTCGAGAGTGTAAAAAAGAAAATAGAAGAAAGATTAAATCCAGAATTTGAAGGAAGATTTAAAGTTATATTAGTGCCCAATATTACAAATATTTGTTACGGAAGAGGAGTTGGATATAAAATAGAAGAGATTGTATTATCTGAAGAAATTCAAAAAATATCTGCTACAAAAATTAGAGCGAAAATGCGAGAGGATGGAGATTTGAAGTGAATGAAAGACTTAAGTCTATTGTAGATTTAGAAAAATATCCAATCTACGATTTAAATTCTCCAATAATAAAAAAACTTATCAATAAATGCAAAGAGGAACTAGATCAATTTAGTTGTTCTACAATACCTAATTTTATTTTACCTCAATCTTTAGAAATAATGAATTCAGAATTAGAAAAACAATTAAACGAAGTTTATATGTCAAAGGAAAGTATAAATCCTTACTTGTATGCAAAAGATGATCCCAAATTACCAATAGATCATCCAAAAAGAACTTTTATGAACAGATATAATGGTTACTTAAATTCAGATTGTTTTTCAAAAAATTCAGAAATGAAATTTTTATATGAAACTGAGGAACTTTTAAGATTTGTCTCCGCTTGTTTGGGAATATCACCAATTTATAGATGGGCAGACCCATTAGCATGTCATGCTTATAATGTTATGGAACCAGAGGGAATTCTTCCTTGGCATTTTGATAGTTGCGAATTTACTCTAAGTTTAATGATACAAAAACCAGATAAAGGTGGAATATTTGAATACTGTCCCAATATAAGAGAACCAGGCAGTGAAAATTTTGATCAGGTAAAAAAAGTTTTAAATGGTGACAGATCAAGAGTTAAACAATTAAAACTAGAGCCAGGAGATTTACAAATTTTTAAAGGAAGATTTTCTTTACACAGAGTAACAAAAGTAGAGGGAAATAAATCAAGATATATGTGTATACCAGCTTATGTTTTAGATCCATGGAGGGTTAATACTCCAGAACATTCAAAAGCAATATATGGAAAAGTTTTACCTATTCATTTAGAGAGAAACGTAGCAAGAACTGACGGTCTAGCAGATTAATGAAAAAAATTGCTGTTATTGGAACTGGTGTCATAGGTTCAGGATGGATAATTAGATTTTTAGCACATAATAAAAAAGTTATTGCTTATGACAAAGACACAAAGTTAAAAAAAAAAATCATTTCTGAGATTAAAAGAACATGGCCGCATGTTAAAAAACTCTTTAATAAAAAAAATACAAAACTAAATAATTTTACATTCACTACGTCTTTAAAGGGAGCTATAAAAGATGCAGATTTTATTCAAGAGTGTGCACCTGAAAATTATAAATTAAAAATAAAATTGATGAACGAAATAGGTAAATATGCAAAATTAAATGCAATAATTTCTTCTAGTTCATCGGGCTTGTTACCTTCAAGAATATATTCTAAATGTAAAAATCCTTCTCGAACTATAATAGCTCACCCTTTTAATCCTGTTTATCTATTGCCCGGCGTAGAAATTGTGCCGGGAAGAAAAACTAAAAGTATTTTTTTGAAAAAAGCACAAAAATTTTTTAAATCAATTTCTATGAACCCGATAATGGTTAAAAAAGAACTTCCAGGTTACTTAGCTGATAGACTTCAAGAGGCATTGTGGAGAGAGGCTTTACATATAATTAACGAAGGTTATGGATCCACTCAAGATTTAGATAGATCTATTGAAGATGGTCCAGGATTAAGATGGTCTCTGATGGGGACCTTTCTTACATTTCATTTGGCAGGTGGAAAAGAAGGCATGAAACATATGTTAGAGCAATTTGGTCCTGCTTTAAAACTGCCTTGGACAAAATTAAAAGCTCCAAAGCTTTCAAAAAAATTATCATCTAGAGTTATTAAAGGAACAAAACTGCAATCCAGGGGAAAGTCTGTGGAATTAATATCTAATATAAGAGATGAATATCTAGTTGATCTTCAAAAGCTTAGAAGAAAATACGAGAATAAACTTAGAAAATAATTTAAAGTATAATCTCTATGTTAAAAATATTAAAAAATAAAAAAATCGTAATATCTGCTGGAGCATCAGGTATTGGTTGGGCAACTGCTAAAGTATGTCTTGCAAAAGGTGCAACAGTTTATTTATGTGACATAGAAAAAAAACATTTAAATAAAGTAGCAAAACATCCTCAAAATAAAAAAAAACTCTTTATCTATGAATGTGATGCATCTAATGAATATGATGTATTAAATTTTTTTAATCAGGTTCGAAAGAAAACAAAAAAAATTGACGCCTTAATAAACAATGTTGGTGTAGCTGGTCCAACAGGTAACCTAGAAAAGTTAAGTTCTGAGGATTGGGAAAATACCTTAAAAATAAACGTAATAAGCCATTTTTATTTTACAAAACTTTCAATACCAATGCTTAAAAAAAGTAAGGGAGGAGCAATTATAAATATGTCTTCAGGTGCTGGAATTATGGGTTTTCCTTTGAGATCTCCTTATGCTGCCAGTAAGTGGGCAATTGTTGGTGTTACAAAAACTCTAGCGATGGAACTTGGAAAATTTAAAATAAGAGTAAATGCAATTTGTCCTGGAACAATCAAAGGCGATAGAATGGTAAGAGTTATAAGGGATAAATCGAAATTTACAAAAATATCAAAAAAAACAATCGAAAAAGAATTTATTTCAATGGCGTCAATGAATTGCTGGATATATGAAGAAGATATAGGTAAAATGTGTAGTTTTTTAATTTCTGAAGATGCTGCCAGAATATCTGGACAAATTATAGCAGTAGATGGAAATGCAACAAGACTAGATTAATTAAATTTATGAAAAAAATTACTAATGTTAAAGTCAGCACAATCGATAAAGGTATTAAATCTATTTTAATTGATGATGCTAGTAGTTATAATTCACTATCTTCAGTAACACTAAAATCACTGTTAACTGTATTTAAGAATCTTAATAATGACAACACAACTAAGGTTATAATTATTGAAGGTTCCGGCAAAGGATTTAGTGCAGGACATAATTTAAAAGAACTAAAATCATATAAGAAAAAAAAAGATTACCAAAAACTTTTTAATTTGTGTTCTGACGTAATGATGGAAATTGTGGATGGAAGAAAACCAGTAATTGCTAAAGTTCACGGATCTGCTTACGCAGCAGGATGCCAACTAGCTGCTAGTTGTGATTTAGTTTTAAGTACCGATGATGCAAAGTTTGCAACACCCGGGGTTAATATAGGTCTATTTTGTAGTACGCCCATGGTAGCTGTTAGTAGAAAAGTTAGTAAAAAAAGAACTATGAAAATGTTATTAACTGGTGAACCAATTGACGCCATTACCGCAAAAGAATTTGGATTAATAAATGATTTTTATCCAAAAGAAAAACTACATGATGAAGTTTTGTCATTGGCAAGAACCATTGCATCGAAGTCTAATTTAACAATTAAGTTAGGTAAACGAGCTTTTTACAAGCAAGCAGAGATGCCGTTAAAAAAAGCATATAAATTTACCAGCAAGGTTATGACCGAAAACATGATGTCTATGGATGCTAAAGAGGGCATTAATGCATTTGTCGAGAAAAGAAAACCAAATTGGAAAGATAAGTAATGAGCGATGCTGAAATAAAAGAAATCTTATCAAATTCTAAGACTATAGCTATGATTGGTGTGAGTTCTGAAAAAAAAAAGGAAGATCCAAAAAATATAAAAAGAAAACCTGCAAATGTTGTGATGAAGTACATGCAAAGTTTTGGTTATAAAGTAATTCCTATAAATCCTTTTGCAAAAGGAGAAATGATAAATGGCGAAACTGTAGTAGATGATATAGAGAATATCACTATTCCAGTTGACATTGTTGATGTTTTTCGCCCATCAAAAGAAACACCAGGTTTCGCTGAAAAAGCAGTAAAGATTGGATCTAAGGTTTTATGGTTGCAATTTGGAATTCAAAATGAAGAAGCTAAAAAAATATCTGAAGATGCAAAATTAAAATATGTTTCTAACAAGTGTATTAAGCAGGAATACCAAAAACTATTTCAAAAATCTAATCCTGTTTATCCAGTTTTAAGAAACGATTAATGAAGAAAATTTTTCTAGTTTATAGCCATTATAATGAAAAATCTTTCAATGCTTCAATCAGAGATACATTTAAAGAAACCGCAGAAGCGAAAGGTCATACAGTTGATATTGTAGATTTATATAAGGAAAAATTTGATCCAGTTTTTGCTGGGGAGAAACCAACGTCCGAGGTTCTTGATCATAGAAAAAGAATAGAAAATTCAGATGTTATTGTATTAATAGCCCCAATCTGGAATTTTAGATTACCTGCAATTGCCGAAGGTTGGATTGATAAAGTTTTAGCACCACCATGGGCATTTAGATTTAAAAAAATTTTTGGAAATTACGGTTTTCCAGTTGGTAATTTATCTGGAAAGAAAGCTGTAATATTCTGTACTTATGGATCTCCTCAATTTGCAGTTAAAACATTCTTTTTAAATATGCCAACTAAAAGATTAAAGCGTGGCGTTTTTAACATTTGTGGAATTACAGACATTATATATAAGAGATTTTTTGCTGTACCTTTTGTAAGTGAAAACAAAAGACAGAAATTTTTAAAAGATGTAGAAAAAGTTGCATTAAACTTATGATCAAAATTATAAATATTATTTTTATATTTATTTTTATTTTTTCTAATGCAAATGCCAAAATTATAAAGCCTACAAATAATATTAAACCATTTGAAGTTGTTGAAATACAGCTTAATGGATTGAAGAAAAATGATAAACCTTCTATAGATAACGGCATTATTCAAACGTGGGAATTTGCTCATCCAAATAATCAAAAATATACAGGTCCGTTGGAAAAATTTAAAAAAATGTTAAAAGGCAAATCTTATTCAATGTTATTAAATCATATGGAACACAAAATAACTGAAAAATTCATTTCTGATAGTGTTGCTACATATGAAGTTATAGTTTTAGATTTTGAAAAAAAATATTTTAAATTTAAGTGGCAAGTTGAAAAATATAAAAAAGATGGTCCCTTAAAAGACTGCTGGCTGACAACTGTTGTCTCTCAACCTGTGCCATATGGTTCAGCTATATAATGAAAAAACCACCTTTTATTTATAGAATTCCAATTTTGATGGCAATCCTCTGTATTCCACCGATAGGAATGACACAACTTGGTTGGTATTTTTTTGGTAAAGAAATGGGATTTAATCTAGGTATGATTGCAGGTGTAATATCAGTCACAATAGCAGCTTATTTGTTATACCGCATGGATTGGCGTGACGATGATGATTATTAAAATTATGTTTCTTAAATATTAAAAATTTAGTAGAAATCTCATAATGAAATCAAAAGCAAAAGTTGTAGTAGTTGGTGGAGGAGTGGTAGGTGTAAGTGCTCTTTATCATCTAGCAAAAAAAGGATGGTCTGATGTGGTTCTGGTCGAGAGAAAAGAACTAACTTCAGGCTCTACTTGGCATGCAGCTGGTTTATTACCTTTGTTTAATATGAGTTATTCAGTAGGTCAGTTACACAAATATGCAGTTGATCTTTACAAAACTTTAGAGGAAGAAACTGGAAAAAATGTAGGATTTAGTGTTGTTTCAAATATTAGATTAGCAAACAATAAAGATAGAATGGATGAATATTATCAATATGCAGGTGTTGCTCAAACAATTGGAGTTAAAGTAAATTTTTTAAAACCAGAACAAGTTAAAGAAATTTGGCCTCTATGCCATACAGATGATTTAGTTGGAGCAATACAACATCCTGAAGATGGATATATTCAACCTGCAGATTTAACACAAGCATTAGCAACAGGTGCACGAAATAGAGGAGCTGAAATTTATAGAAACACTTCAGTTACCAATATTAAACAAACAAAAACTGGATGGGTTGTTGAGACTGATAAGGGATCAATAGAGTGTGAACATGTAATTTCTTGTTCAGGAAATTTTGCAAGACAAACTGGAAAAATGGTTGGTTTGGATATCCCAGTAATACCTGTTGAACACCAATATATTGTTACTGAACCTCATCCTGAAATTCAAAAAAGAAAAAAAGAAGGCTTACCTGAAATGGGAGTTTTAAGGGACAGTGATAGCAGATGGTATATGAGAGAAGAAGCTGGTGGTTTAATTCTTGGACCATATGAAGATGGTGCACCAGCATGTTATGTAAATGGTCCGTCAAAAGATTCAGAATATGAACTATTTCAAGAAGATCTAGAAAGACTAGCACCACATATTGAGGGAGCAATACACCGTGTACCTGCTTTTGGTGAAGTTGGTGTTAAAAAAGTTTATAATGGTGCAATTTGTTATACTCCTGATGGCAATCCAATAGTTGGACCTGCCTGGGGATTAAAAAACTTTTGGATTAATGAAGGACATAGTTTTGGAATTACAGCAGCTGGAGGAGCGGGATGGCAACTTGCGGAGTGGATAGTTGATGGTGAACCTACAATTGATATGTTAGGTGTAGAACCTAGAAGATATGGTGACTATTGCTCAAAATCATATTTAAAAACAAAGAATGAGGAAGCTTATAGCCACGTTTTTTTAACTCACTTTCCAGATGAAGAACGTCCAGCAGCAAGACCATTAAGAACCGCACCATGTTATGACCGAATGAAAAATCTTGGAGCGGTATTTGGGCAAAAGTTTGGTTGGGAAAGACCAAATTTCTTTGCGACTGATGGAATGGAACAAAAAGATGATTGGTCATTTAGAAGATCAAAATGGTTTAAGGCAGTCGAGAAAGAATGTAAAAATGTTAGAGAGAATGTAGGTCTTTTAGACATGTCAGCATTTGCAAAATGTAGAATCAAAGGTCCTAAAGCTGAAGAGTTCTTAGACAACCTTGTAGCAAACAAATTGCCAAAAAAAGTTGGAAGAATAAATTTATGCCATGCTTTAAATACTAAAGGTGGTGTTCATTCAGAGTTTACAATAATGAGAGAGGCAGAAGATAGTTTCTATTTAGTATCTGCAGGTGCATTTCAAAGACTAGATCATGATTGGATATTGAAATGGATGCCATCAGATGGTTCGGTACAATTTGAGAATCTTACTAATAGTACTGGAGTACTAGTTATATCAGGACCGAAAGCTAGAGAGTTAATGTCAAGAGTTTCTAAAGATGATTTTTCTAACGAAAACTTTAAATGGTTAAGTTCAAAAATCGTAGATGTGGGACACGCTCCTGTTAACGCAATGAGAGTTAATTTTGTAGGTGAATTAGGTTGGGAGCTTCATCATCCCATAGAATATCAAAATCATATATTCGATAAATTGATGGATGCAGGTAAGGACTTAGGACTAAAACCTTTTGGTATTAGAGCAATGAACAGTTTAAGGATAGAAAAATCCTATAAGCTAGTTGGTACTGAGTTATCAATTGAATATTCTCCGTATGAAAGTGGTTTAGATAGATTTGTACATCCTAATAAAGGAAGTTTTATAGGACTTGATGCTTTAAACAAATGGAGAGAAAAAGGTTTTAATAACAAATTAGTCACATTAGATGTACATAATGTTGATGATGCAGATGTTTTGGGTAATAATCCTATTTATGAAAATGGTAGTGTAATTGGAAGAGCTACCGGCGGTGACTACGGTTTTAGATTAGGTAAATCTATTGCTTTAGGTATGGTAAAACCCGATCTAGCAAATGTTGGTCAAAAATTAAAAATTGAGATACTTGGAAAAAAACATGAGGCTACAATTTTAGAAGAAAGCCCTTATGATCCAGAAAATAAATTATTAAGGGCGTAATGAAAATTTTAGTAGCAGTTAAAAGAGTGATTGATTACAACGTACAGATAAGAGTTAAGGAAGATAATACTGGTGTTGTAACTGATAATGTTAAAATGTCTACAAACCCACCAGATGACAATGCTATTGAAGAAGCAGTTAAAATAAAAGAATCAGGCAAAGTTAATGAAGTTGTTGCTGTTACAATTGGCGAAGATAAAGCTCAAGAAACTGTAAGAAAAGCATTGGCAGTTGGTGCTGACAAAGGAATTCATGTAAAAACAGAAGGGGCGCTGGAACCTTTAGCTATCTCAAAAATCATACAAAAGATTGTATAAAAAGAAAAACCTGACTTAGTTTTTATGGGTAAACAAGCAATAGATGATGATTGTAATCAAACTGGTCAAATGTTAAGTGCTTTATTAAATTGGCCGCAAGC
>Ga0114933_10006144_pt1 | contig 10718 bp, 6 predicted proteins | sample 4SBtaG_FD_89691 | JGI IMG/M metagenome (GOLD analysis project Ga0114933, IMG submission 89691) | Deep subsurface microbial communities from Kolumbo volcano to uncover new lineages of life (NeLLi) - 4SBTROV12_W25 metaG | ecosystem: Environmental > Aquatic > Marine > Volcanic | place: Kolumbo... | reverse complement strand
GTCGGCCAGCAAGACCGCGCCACGCGGCTGGGTTGCCGAGGACAAGGTCGCGATGGCCTCGGGCCGGTCGCGGGCGCTGTGGACGACCTTGCCGCAGTGCTTGGGATGGACCGCCCACAGTTCCCAGAGTTCGCCCGAGTGCATCGGGAAGACCACGACCTCGCCGGCCAGGACCGCCGGGTCTCCGGGGAAGAAGTCCACCTCGCCCCCGCGATCGATGCCGTGGCGATCGAGGGTCGCGGCCAGGCCGTCGGGGTGATCGCCCAGGACCTCGTCGGTGACCAGGTTCACGACGACCAGCGGGTCCTCCTCGGTCGCGATGGCGATGCGGTCGTCGCCCCAACCGACGAAGCGGAGGTCACGGCCCAGGCTGGGGTGGCCGGGAGCGGGCGGGGACAGGCCCTCCTTCTCCCAGGCGGCGTCGATGTCTCCGGCGTGTGTGAGTGCGATGAGCCACATGGTCACTGGGACACCTGAAGGTCGAGTTGTGTTTCAGCCGCGCCAGTCGAGCTGCAGCCAGACCCCGGTCTCGCCATCGAGCGCGGTCGGCGCGGCCGCGAAGCCGAACTGGCCGGGGATGCGCAGGTGCGGACGCCGCGGCGTGAAGGACCGCTCGGTGAGCTGCGGGCTGCGGTTCAGCTCGAAGATCGCCCCTCCGGCGAAGCCCACGACCGAGCCGATGACAGCGCCCTTGGCGGCGTGCTCGGGGTTGGCGAGGCTGGCTCCGAGGGAGCCGAGCGATGCCCCACCGACCGCGCCCAGCTGGGGCACGAGCAGGCGGCGGCTCTGCACGTCCAGGCCGTAGATCACCCCGGCGGTGCCGACCATGAAGGCCTGGGAGGTCGCCGCGCCGGTCAAGAGCAAGGTCGACGAGTCGCCATCGAGCTCCATCGCGATCGGCGTCAGCACCCCGAACCAGGTCCCCCAGGCCGCGCTGGTCGCGATGACCCCGACGTCGAGGGACTTTGGCGAGGTCTTCTGGCTGATCAGCCCGAGTCCGGCGCTGGAGAGCGCGGCGGTCGTGAGCGCCATGCCCGCGACCTGCTCTCCGTTGAAGCCGGGGGTGGTGGCGTTGGCGTAGCCCCCGTATGCGGCGACCTGGGCGGTGAGGATCGGCGTGCCCGCGGTGATCAAGGTCACGTCGCCCGGCTCGAACTTCGCGCGACCGGCCAGGCCGACCCCGGCTGCCGTGCCCACGATCCCCACCGGGATCATCGTCTTCTGGATGCTCCCCTCGGTCGCGCCAAAGGCCATCGGGAGCCCGGCACCCAGGGCGTTTCCGGCCAGGATCCCGTAGATCGCGCCCAGGTTCTGGTGGGTCTGGATGTCCAGCCCGTGTGCCAGGCCCTCGCCGATCAGGACGCTGCCGGCCGCCGTGGTGCGAAAGAGCGCGTCCTCGGGGATCGCACTGGTCTTGCTCTGCTCGCGCAGCCACATCGTCGCCCAGGTGGACTCGACGGCGAAGAGGCCGGAGAAGACGTGGTGGCGGAAGCTCGGGTCCCACTGCTCGCGGACGAGCGTGGTGGTTCCGAGCCCGACCGCCGAGCCGGCCAGCCCGGCGGCGTAGCGGCTGCGGTACCAGCGCTTGTAGACGTCGCAGTTGCTCTGGCCGCCCTCCCAGGCGTAGCAGTCGGTCTGGCCCTGCTCCAGGGTCATGTCGACGATGCCCATGCCGACCTGCATCGCGCCCACACCGGCGATGTTGGAGCCCACGACGTCGTGGGGGTCGGGGTCGCGCGTGTTCATGGTGTTCAAGCCGATGCCGGCGCCGGCGATGGTGCCGACGGCGCGGATCGCGGCGGCCTTGTTCTGGCGCTTCCGGTTCGCCTGGTAGTCGCGCTGGATCGGCCAGGGATCGAGCACGACCTGGGTCAAGAGCTCGCTCGAGGTCAGGCCCCAGCTGACGTCCGAGGCGTAGCGCAGGCCCTGGCCGGTGCTCACGTTTCGCGTCACGCCGTAGAAGCCGCCGGTGCCGGCGCCGATCAACGAGCCGCCGACGGCGCCGATCGCGATGGCCTCTTCGCTGCCGCCCCACACGCCGACGCTGGACAGCAGAATGCCGCTGGCCAGGCCGGTGCCGCCGACCATGCTGACCACGCCCACACCGCTGGCGGTGGAGTCGATCTCCTTGCCCTCGAGCAGCTCGGGGTAGGCCTCCTTCAAGCCGTCCACGGCGTCGCTGCGGAAGCCGCGACCCAGAGCCGGGTCGTCGGCGATGCCCAGGAGGACCTGGCCGGCGGCAGGGTCCTCGGCCCGGACGAGGACCCGGATCACGCCGTCCCTGGCATAGGAGTTGGAGCGCACGATCTGGCCGAGGGCGTCGAAGTGCCCGTGGTCGGACAGCGGCGCCAACATGGCTCGGGCGAGCCGGGCATCGCGACTCATCGCTGCGTGAAGCAGGAAGGTCGTCTCGCCGGCCTCGGCCAGGGTGTTTGCAGCCTGTGCACGCTCTTCCGGAGTCGAGCCTGCGTCCGCGAGGGTGAGCGCCGCGGCGTGCAGGGCCTGGAGACGGGCGACGTCCTCGGCCGACGCATTCGCCTCGTTCTGGGCGGCCTCGAGCTCCGCGGAGAGGGCCTCGATCTGCTCGGCGAGGGCCCGGGCGACGTCCTGGGCTTCCTGGAGGACGGGGTCGACCTCGGTCTCGGGGTCCTGGGCGAGGGCGGCGCAGACGAACAGCAGCATGGCCGCACCTTAGCGTTCAGGCGCCTCTTCGACGGTCCGACAAACGACGTAGGAGGACGCATGCTGCTGCTGCTCGGTTGTCTGTCACCTACGGTCTTCGTGAGCGGTCCCGGCGCGTTCTGGTCGCTGGGTCATGTCTCTCTGCCCGACCACGGCCCCTGGGACGCGGAGCCCGCTGCCTTCATGTGTTCGGTCGAGGACGGTCATCTCGTCGTGGTCCAGATCACCGACACGACGGTCCCGCTCTCAGGGGCCGGTCGCTGCGTGCACCCGGTCACCGGAGAGGCCGTGCCCTTCTCCGTGCGTGAGACCACGCTCCCCTTGCAGTACCCGCTGTATCAGTACCACTGGGTGCCCTGGTAGCGCCGGCGCCGCAGGAGCAGCATCGGGAGCAGCGCGACGACGGCCGCGGGCGCCGGGGTGCCGCATCCGCACCCACCCGGCGCGATCCCGGGACTCGGCGTGACCGGGGCGTCCGTGTCGCCCTCCTCGACCGCGCTGTCCCCGGTGTCCTCGGGCAGATCGACCAGCTCGTCGAGCTCGAAGTCCCAGATACCTCGGCCATAGGTGCCGAAGCGGATCAGGCCCTCGGCCTCGACCGCGTGCGCGCTCCAGTAGATCGTGATGGGTGCCACGTCCGAGGTGATGTCGACCCACTCGTCCATGTCCGGAGACCGCATGTACGCGGCGGTCTCGGTGCCGGCGAAGACCCGGCCCGAGTCATCGGGGGCCTCGGCCAGGGAGTAGACGTGGGTGTAGGGCAGACCCTCGTCCCAGGCCTCCCAGTTCCTCCCGCCGTCGACGCTCCGATACACCTCGTGAGCGTTGTAGCCGCTGCCGCCCAGGTAGACGACGTCTGTGTCGAGTCGCGAGGGCAGCAGCGCGTGCCCGTACAGGTACTGGCTGTAGTTCAGCGTCGCCGAGCGCTCCCAGGTGAGCCCGCCGTCTTCGCTGCGAAAGGCTCGACCGTAGTTCGTGGCGGCCCAGGCCAGATCGGAATCCAGCGGAGAGAACGCGATGGCCGAGAGGTGCTCGCGGCCGCCTTGGTTGTCGAACTTCTGGTCGGAGAATCGCTCGGCGGTCCAGCCGTTGCTGCCGAGCGTGTAGCGCCACAGTCGGTCACCGCAGAAGAAGAAGGCGGTGTTGTCGTTCGGGTCGCCGACGACCGGCGGAAGCCACGCGCGGTTGTTGTCGTTGTCCGGAAAGCTCGCATAGGACAGGAAGGGGTTGTCGTCGCCGACCTGGACCAGGATGATGCCGGGGTAGACGCTGTAGAGATACTGGTGGCTCCCGTCGCCGCTCGTCAAGTGCGCGTAATCACCGGAGATCAGCTGGTCGAAGTCCAGCAGTTCGTTCTCCGAGTCGCTCCACTGGTAGCCCTGATCCTGGGCCCCGGCGGCGATGTTTCCGGTCGCCGTCGAGGTGTGGACCGTGTAGTACTGCGAGACCCGCAGCCCCTCGAGCGAGAGGTTCCAGACCGTGTCGAGTTGGTCCTGAGATCGATACAGACCGCCGTCGGTCGAGATGTACCAGAGCTCCTGCCCGTCGGCGTCCAGCACCACGTCGATGCCCATGATGTCCGCGTGCAGACGGTCCTCGGGGCGCTCGTAGTAGGCCCCCCACGAGTTCATCTTCCGGAACTCGTTGCCGTCCGAGGTCCGGTAGAACTCCACGCCGCCATAGGCCGCTACGTCGACGTTCGTGATCGAGGCCTGCAGCTCGCCCCAGTAGTCACTCATCGTCGTCACCGAGGTGAACGTCGCCCCGTCATCGCTCGAGTACAGACGATTGCCGCCGTGCGCGATCCAGATTCGGCCGGCCTCGGAGATGGCGAGCTCCGCCCGTGAGCCGCCGAAGCCCAGCTCGGACACCACGGACCAGCTCTCCCCGGCGTCCGTCGAGTGCAGAAGCTGGTCGTCATCGACAACGTACAGGCCCTCGTAGTACCCCTCGACCCGGGGGACCCACATGTCTCCGGAGTAGTCGGCCAGCTCCCGAACCCGATCAAAGGTCTCCCCGCCGTCCGTGCTCCGGAAGAGACTGTATTCGGTCGGCCAGTCCTCGCCGGCCATGACGTAGATCGTCTCGTCCTGGGCCACGAGCATGCGCTTGATGGTCCAGAAGCCGTCCAGCCCGGTCGAGGCCGTCCAGGTCTCGCCGTCGTCGTCGGTGTAGTGCAGATAGGCCGAACCGTTCACCGCGAAGACGCGGTTCGGCGAGGTCGCCGTGCGCGGGTCGAGCACGGCGAGCCAGTGCGCGCCGCCGTAGAGGTTGTCTCCGATGGCCTCCCAGTTCGAGCCGTCCAGGTCCGCCTTCCAGACCCCGCCGAGCGCGGATCCCGCATACAGACCGGATCCGTCCAGGGCGTGAGCCGCGGAGTGCATACGGCCGGCCTGGTTCTGGGAGCCTCGCTCGACCCACACGCCGTCCTCGGGCCCCCGAGGTCCGCTCGCCAGGAGCCGCCGCTTGTCCATCTGGGCGAGGCCGTTGGCGGCCTCGATCTGCTTGTAGTCGACGCCCTCGGCGGTCTTGTGGAAGCTCTTGATCCACTCCTTGCGCGCCTTCTTGTTCTTCTTCTCGACGTCCTCGGCCAGCCAGTGCTCCGTGGGCGGCGGGGGAGGCAGCTCCGCGATGGACGGCGGCTCCGGCTTCTCCGGTTGGAGACCGACGGCGAGGGCACCCAGAGCGGCGAGGAGGGCAGGGATCCAGAGGCGACGCATGCCCGAAGGCTAACGGCCGCGTCGCGGGTCTACGGGTCCTCGCCGTGATCGTGGCAGTGGTCGTGGGCGAGCTCCCCGGCGTGGGCGGCCTCGACCGGTCCGAGGCCGTGGTGCGTGTCGGCGTGCTCGTGGGCGTGCCCGTGGTCGTGTCCGTGGTCATGCCCGGAGCCCGGACCGCCGAGGTCGGAGAGGACCGCGAGCCATCCTCGAGGCCCGACGCGCCATGCGCTCGCGAGCAACAACACGCCGAGGATGGAGAGCGCAGGCAAGCCGATCGCGTCGACGGCCAGGGGGTCGACCACCGCGGGAGCGAGGGCGTAGGACAAGCCCCCGACGGCGGCGACGAAGGCCATCACCGCAAGCGTCCCGCGCGTCCCGAAGCGTCGGCCGATGTAGCGCATCGTGGCCAGGTTCAGCGCCGGCCCGACGACCAGGAGCGTGAGCACGGCCCAGGGCGCGACGCCCTTGTGGAGCAGCACGAAGGCCACTGGAATCGAGGCCGTCGCAGGCACGAAGGAGGGCATGGCGATCAGCACCACCACGATGGCGACGACGAACCAGTGGGCCTCGCCCGAGTAGTCGGGCAGCGTGGCCTGCAGCGCGGCGGCGAAGAGCAGGCTGGCGACGAGCCAGGGCCCGTCGTGCAGGAGCTGCTCCGACAGCGCCGTGCGGGCCCGCGCCTGGAAGGAGCCCCGGGAGATCGGGATCGACTCGGCGTGCTCGGTGGCCGAGGGACCCAGGAACACCAGCGCCGCGCCGATGGGGAGCAGGACGGCCAGGCCCAGTCGGGCCAGCGCGAGCTCCGGGCCCAGGAGCGCGCCCGACACCAGGAGCGTGTCCAGTCCCAGCGCGGGCGTCACCAGCAGGAAAGCCAGCAGCGCGCCGGTCGCCGCCCCGCGCTTGTCGAGGGTCTCGGTTCGAGGCAGGACCGAGCACTCGTTCACCGGCACGAGCGCGGCTGACACCGCCCCGCGCAGCAGGCCCGGCCGACCGGGCAGGTCGGTTCCGAGCGCGCGGACCAGCGCCGAAGCCCCCAGGCCCAGGAGCAGCACCGGGGCCGCGAGCACCGCCAGCTCCGCCAGCGCGCCGGAGAACTCGCCCTCGTCGAAGTGCATGAAGGCCATCGGCAGCGCCCCGCCGAGCACGAAGGCGCCGAGCTCGATCGAGCGTCCCCGCGCACCCTGGGGAGGGGCCTCCCACAGGTCGTGCCAGAGCACGTGAAGCAAGAGGCCGCCGATCAGCGCGGGCAGCCAACCGAGTGCGTCGAACCAGCCCAGGCCCCGGTCTCCGATGGCTACGCCGATGCCGGTGCAGACCAACAGTCCGGCGCCCCGCAACAGGGCCCGGGGTGCGCCGTCGCGCTGCGCAAAGCCCAGGGTCACCGCGCCGACGAGCGGGACCGAGTGCGCGCCGACCGCGCCGGCGATGGCCCACCCGCCGGTCTGCAGCGTGAGCCCCGCCCCCACCTGGATCCCGTCCACGACCTGGTGCACGCAGAGCGCCAGGAAGCCGACATGCAGACCGGCCGAGCCGCCCGGTCGGATGCGCGCCGCGATCCGCTCGACAACGGCCGGTGCGAAGAGGCCGACGCCCAGCCAGAAGAGGGCGCCGACGCCGATGTGCTCGACCGCGTGCGGGAAGAGATCGCCGAAGACGACCGCGATGGCGACCGCGATCGCGAAGGCCGCCGCGGGTCCGCGGAGGCCTCGACGGAAGACCGGAGTGAGCGCCAGGCCGATGCCTGCCGCGACCGGAAGCAGAGCTGCGAGCAGCGCGATCGCCATCCCCCGGCTCTATCCCGCTACCCTGTGGCGGCTCATGCTCCTCCTCCTCCTGGCCTGTTCGAGCGACAAGGACGTCGCCACCCCCACCGACGACACCGGGGATCCGGTCACCGACGACAGCGCGCGCGTCGACGACTCCGCCGAAGACACCGGGCCCTTCGACGAGGACGGCGACGGCTACCTGGCCCAGGACGACTGCGACGACCAGAACATCGGCATTCATCCGGACGCCAACGAGTTCTGCGACGGGGTCGACCAGGACTGCGACGACGTGATCGACGAGGGCGCGATCGACGCGACGATCTTCTACCCGGACGCCGACGAGGACGGCTACGGCGCCCTCGAGAATCGGGTCAAGGTCTGCGCCGACGAGCTCGAAGGCCACCTCTCCGGGGGGACCGGACAGTGGGACTGCGACGACGAGAACCCCGACGTCCACCCTGGCGCCGACGAGGTGTGCGGCAACGGACACGACGATGACTGCGACGGCCTCCCGGCCGAGGGCTGCCGCCTCGAGGGCGACGTGACGGCGGCGGACTGCGTGATTCCAGGGACGCCGGGCGCGCATCTGAGCGCCGCGGACTTCAACGGCGACGGCGACCTGGACCTGGCCATCGACACCTACGTGCTGGCCGGACCGCTGCTCGGCGAGATGGACGTCGGGGCCTCGGCGGCCGTGCTCTCCGAGGCGGACTCGCTGCTCGGCGCGGACTTCGACGAGGACGGCTACGCGGACCTGCTGGTCGGCGTGACCTCGGACGGCGACGGGGCAGGCGGGCTCTTCCACCTGCCGGGACCGCTCACGGGCTCCTTGACGGTGACCGACGCCAACTCCCGGATCCAGGGCACCGACGCCGAGGGCTTCGGCTCCGCGCTTCACTGGGGCGAAGACCTCTCCGACGACGGCAACGAAGACCTGCTCGTCGCCGGCGATGAGTCGGTCCGGCTCTTCGATCGCATGCGCGACAACCCGGAGACGGTCGAGGTCGCCGATGCCCTGGTGACCTCGGGCGGTCCGGGCGGAGGGGGCTTCGGCGCGGCCATCGACGCGGCGGACATGGACGGGGACGGGTTGGCGGACCTGGTGGTCGCCGCGCCCGAGTTCGCGACCGACGGTGCGGTGTGGGTGCTCTCCGGCCACGCGGTCTGGGACGAGGTCCAGGCCTCGGACGTCGGCCACCATGTCGAGGCCCTCTCCGGTGTCGGCGCATTCGGATCCGGCGGCCTCGGGGCCGGCGAGGACATCGACGGCGACGGGAACGCGGACCTGCTGGTGGCGGATTCGGACAACGGCGCCTGGCTCTTCCTGGGCCCGATCGACGGCTGGCGCTCCACCGACGGCGCCGACGGGCGCTTCCCGGGCCAGGCCTCGGGCGCCGGCCTGCTCAGCGACCTCGACCTGGACGGCTACGACGAGGTCCGCCTCGGCCGCCCCGATTCGAGCGCGGCCTATGTCTGGTACGGCCCGGTCAGCGGCGTCCAGACCCCCGCGGACGCCCAGTTGACCCTCCACGCGGAGAACGACGGCGAGGGCTTCGGCACGGTGCACGACGCGGCCGATGCCAGCAACAACGGCCTGGGCGATGTCTTCGTCAGCGCCGACGGGGCCCGCGAAGGCACAGGCGCCGCCTACATCTTCTTCAACACGGCCTACTGAACGAAGACCCCGTCCCGGTAGAAGCCGAGGTCGTGGATGTACTTGTGGCTGGCGGAGTCGTCCGCGAGGATGACCACCAGGGTGTTCACCTGGCCCGGCACCGCGGCAGAGAGCGGCCACTCGCCGGTCTGGCCGAGCTTGAGGTGGCCCAGGATCTCGCCGTTCACCATGACCTGGATGCCGTCGTCGACCGAGCCCGAGGCGATGGTGTACAGGCCCGGGTCGTCGCTCGAGTCCAGCCAGAAGTCGCAGAGGAAGTAGGTGAAGGTGGCGTACTCGAAGGTGGCCAGCGAGCTGGAGGCGTCGTAGTCGAAGGGCGCAGTGGCCGGGTAGGGGGCGCCGGCCCGGGCGATGACGTAGTCGCGAAGGATCGCGAAGTCCGCGGTCGGGTCCGAGCTCCCGAGGAGCCCGTGCGCGCCCGAGGGCTCGTACCAGTACAGGTCGGTATCGCCGTGGTGGTCGACCACGTAGCTGCTGTTGCTGGTCGTCTCGTAGGCGACCCCGTCGTCGACCACGTACCAGCCGGTGGAGAAGCCCTCGAAGGCCTTGCTGGTGCCTTGGAGATCGACGTCCTGCTCCGGGTAGTCCGGATCGTCGCTGACCACGTTGAGGAAGGCGGTGTCGCTGCCCTCGTCGCTGGGGCTGTAGGAGACGACCACGATCTCGCTGTCGCCGGGCTCGATGATCAGCGGGAGCTCGGCCGGGGGCAAATACGCGAGATCGGTGCTGCCGCCCCACTCGAGGCGGTTGACGGTCACGGCCACGTCCCCGATCGAGGCCAGGGTGATCGCGGCCTCGCCGGTCGAGCCGGCGTCCACGGTGCCGAAGTCGTGGGCGCGCGGGCTGACCTCGAGGGCGGGCAGCGGGGTGGCGGACTCGCCCGGCTCACCGGGCAGGACGTCCTGTTCGCCTTGCAGCGTGTAGTCGGTGCAGGCCAGTCCGAGGAGGAGGGGCATGGAGGGTCCGGGGTGCCGAGGAGGCAACCTACCATCGGCCGCGTCTACACTCCCGCCGTGTTCTTCCTCCTCGCCTGCGGTCCCCCCACGGTCGGCTCCCTCGAGCTCACGACCGTCGAGGACACCGGCGCCGACTGGGTGGACGAGGCCCCCGGGACCGAGGGCGTCGGCGGCTTCGGCGAGCTCGACGTCTTCTCGGAGACCGCCATCCACGGCTTCTCGATCGAGCTCGACAGCTCCGCTCGGTCGAGCCTTCGCTACAACCCCTACGACATGGTCGAGGCCCTCTTCGTCGCCGGGGGCTCCGAGTACCCCGTGGGCATTCGGGTGAAGGGCTCCAGCACGTATTCGGACATCGACGACAAGCCCTCGCTCAAGGTCGACTTCGGATTTGTAGCGGATGGCTTGCGCTTTCAGGGCATGCGGCGCCTGAACCTGCACAACATGATCCTCGACCCGATGCTGTCGAGCGAGGTCCTGAACTGGGCGTTCTTTCGCGAGGCCGGACTGCCCGCTCCTCGCGTCGGCTACGCCCGCCTGGACGTGAACGGAGACGACCGAGGTCTGTATTCGATCGTCGAGGACATCGAGGACGACTTCCTGGGTCGGTGGTTCGAGGACCCCGACGGGAACCTCTACGAGAACGCCGAGAACTACTGCGATCTGACCCGGGTCAGCTGCTTCGACGTCGAGGAATACGACGAGGGGCACGACGACGCCCTTGAAGGGCTCATCGACGCCACCGATCTGGAGGGCGACGCCTGGCTCGAGGCGATGCAGTCGCGCATGGACTGGGATCGTATGGTCGGCTTCTTTGCGATGGAGCGGACCGTCGCGCACTGGGACAGCTACAGCTTCGATTTGAGCAACTACCGTCTGTATCACGAGCCGAGCGCCGACACCTTCGCCTTCATCCCCT
>Ga0114933_10006140_pt1 | contig 10722 bp, 13 predicted proteins | sample 4SBtaG_FD_89691 | JGI IMG/M metagenome (GOLD analysis project Ga0114933, IMG submission 89691) | Deep subsurface microbial communities from Kolumbo volcano to uncover new lineages of life (NeLLi) - 4SBTROV12_W25 metaG | ecosystem: Environmental > Aquatic > Marine > Volcanic | place: Kolumbo... | reverse complement strand
GTCATTCAAGCGTTGCTTGCCGGGGAAGTAACGCAGCACGAGTTTGAAGATCAGGCGCAGGCGGTGCAATTGCTCCACCGCGATCACGGATTCATTAACTTAGATCAGTATATTCCCGTCACGTTGTCTGCATTTGGCCCGAAAACCTTGGCTTACTGTGGCGCCGAGTGCGATGCGCATTTGACATGGGGTACCTCGCCCGAAGGGTTACTGGATGCCCGTCGGCAGATCTCTGATGCTGCCGAGCAAGCAGGTCGCGACGCAGACGATATTCCTTCAAAGGGGATTTTTCCGTTAGCGCTGTTGCGGCCCGGTGAAACCTCATCTAGCGAACGTGTGATAAAAAGCCTTGCACCTTTCATCACGAATTTTTTGCATGTTCAAGTTGAATGGGGCGATGCCTTGCTGCCGCCCGATCCCTCTTTGGCTGAGGTTGTAAAACGCTATCGTTCACACGCGGAGAAACTTTCGCCTGACAATCGCCATTTAGTGTTGCACGAAGGACATTTGGTATACGCGCGCGACGATGAGCAGGAGTTTCTCAATGCCGAACTCGCCGAAGCAGTCGCAATAGTGGCGGAACCGGACGAAATGATCGAACGGATCCGGGCTTTGGAGGCCGCGGGTCTTAAGCATTTCGCGTTCCAAGTGACTGACGATCCGATAGATCAAATGCGATCATTCGCGGAGAACGTTATAAGACGTTACCACTAAATCGATATCCGTATAGCGGCTATGGCAATACCATAATTGATTGTATCTACAGTATTTGATCGCTAACGGCCGGCCAGTGACGTTGCACAGGTAATATAGGAAATATGTCTACGGGCAAGCAGCAACAACTCGATGATTTAGCGCGCGAGAAGCTCAATCTCGAAACAGGCGAGATCAGTTGGGAGGAACTGCAACGCCATTTCGCGAGCGGCCGATTGGTTTCGGTGAGTGCTAAGTTGGATCTTGTGGAAGTCGCCTTTCAATTTGAAAAAGATAATAAATCACAATTCGAAAAATGGCTGACGAGCGGTGACGTACATCCGGTTAGCGATGCGCAAGCTCGTGAATGGCACGCGACCAATACGGTACTGTGGGCCGTCGTGGTAAAACCGTGGGTGCTTGTTCAATCGCGCGACCAGAGCAACAATCTAGACGTTAAGACTAAACGCAAATTGGATTCCTAAGCGCTTGATCAACACGTTCTAGCAAAGGCGCGGTCATACAACGTGCGTTTCGAACGTGACGTTCGCGCGTTAAAAGACGGGAACGACAATCAACTATTACTCGTCCGTTGTTCGGATGTGAGGGGTGTGCATGCTGACGCAAGTCAAAGAAATCGCTACAGGACAAAACTTCTCCCAATATCTTGGATTCGAACTCGTCAGTGCTGAAATAGATCACGCGGTATTGAAACTCCCATATGGGGAGCATTTGGGCATTGAGCGGGTCAATGGCGGGGCGATTAGCTCTTTAGTCGACACAGCCGCAACCTGTGCATTTTGGTCCCACGACGATGTAGGCGAAGGCTCGCGGGGCGCTACCGTTGGTTTTTCGATCAATTATCTCCGCCTGGTGGTCGCCTCCGATCTGTGGGCGAACGCTACCGTGCGCCGTCGTGGGGGATCGATTTGCGTCGGCGACGTATCTGTAACCAACACAGCGCAACAGGAAGTCGCTATCGCTAATGTCACCTACAAGCTAAATCCGTAAGGTTACCGTACGTCGTACTCACTATCCCCAGGGTTTCGCCCTAGCGCTCGAATTGCTAGGCTTAGACGGCGTCTAAGCATGCTTTCTAGGAGTCAGATAATGAACTTCAATCTCGAAGAGATCGATATTCATCGACCTCAACGCTACGCAGAACAAGGGTTCCCGTGGGCAGAATGGGATCAAATGCGGCGCGATGCACCGATATTTTGGTACGAACGAGATGACATAGAGCCTTACTGGGCAGTAACGCGTTACGCGGACGTCATGGAAGTGTCGGACAATCCCAAAATTTTTATAAACAGTGGCCCACGTTTGCGTATGGCGTTAAAGGGCGAACCGGAGTTGCTTAAAGGTGGGTTAGACGAATTTGGTCAATCGCGCGGTTGGGACCCGGACGAACCACCGGATTTCATCTTTATGGACAATCCACGTCACCGACACATGCGTAAGCTTTCGAGTTGGGCGTTTACCCAAGGATGCATGCGAAAAATGGCTGGGCATTTCGACGAGCTGGCGCAAGGGTTCACACAAGAATTTCTTGATTCGCTCGATCGCGCCGCTAAGACCGGTGAGCCGTGTGATTTTGTACACGAACTGTCGGCGAAACTGCCGCTGGCAGCGGTAGGTGAAATCATGGGGCTGCGTCCCGACGATTGGAAACAGATTCTCGTTTGGTCAAACGCGTTGCTCGGTGAAGTGGAACCGGAAGGTATGCTGCCGGGCGAGACGATGGTTCAAGCCGCAGAACGAAATATGAACGAATTTCGTGGCTATTTAGAAGAACTCATCCAAGAAAGCCGCGCGAACGGCGCGCAACGCGGGGGATTTGTCGACCATATGGTCCATCATGAGGTCCAGGGCAAACTACTAACCGACCAACAACTCATCGGCTATCTTTTCGTTTTGATCGGGGCGGGAAATGATACGACTCGCAATGCCACGACGGGAGGCTTGGTGGCCCTGCTCGAGCATCCGGAGCAAGCCGAGTTGCTGTGCCGCAAGCCCGAGTTGTTGGATAGCGCCGCTAGCGAAATTCTGCGTTGGACGTCACCGGTCATTAGTTTTCTGAGGACCGCTACTGAGGATTACGATCTTAGCGGAACGAAAATCCGAGCCGGTGACACGGTTGGCGTATTTTATCCATCAGCGAATCGCGATGAACGCATTTTCGACGACCCGTATCGTTTCGATATTACGCGGGATCCAAATCCGCATATTGCGTTCGGCTATGGCGCGCATTTCTGTGTCGGCACTAACCTTGCAAAAGCCGAATTGCGCTCCTCTCTAAAAGCGCTAATTCCGGTGCTGCCGACCCTCGAACTCGCCGGAACACCCCGACGCATTGCGAACACGCATGTGTCAGGGTTTTCGATGTTGCCGGTGAGAAGAGCGGCTTAAAGTCAACCCGTTGAACCCAGCTTAGGCTGGGTTTTCACATATCAGTGCGAAGACGTCTTCCAGTGCCGCGTCCGCGAGCGCGCGCATTTCGTCATCCGTGCGATCTTGAATAGGGTGGGCAACGAACAAGCTTCTTGGCTGAAAGCCGAGCGAGTCTGCTTGGGAATGCGCGGCGTTCATAAAAACTTCAGAGGCGATAAAGCCGCCGGGTATACCGCGGCTGTCTAGATTCTTAATGTCCTGCAAACTGCACGACGTACAAGAACCTCAGTCGGCTAAACCTTCGACGATGACATCGCATTGTTGGGCAATCTCCTGCAACAACTCAGTTGGCGCCGGACGGGTAAAGGTGGGTTTTTTAAAACGCAGCGTTTTCATGCCGCGCTGTTGCATTTGTGCATCGATGCGATCGAGAAACACGTCGCCGCGGGCTTTCGAAATGTCGAGTAGTCCAATCGTAAGACCTTCAATCGACTTGGGTTTAGCCAGCGGTTCCCGATCTGCAGCTCCCAACTCGGCTGTTGGGTCAAGCAGAATTTGTGTCATTGATGGATCTCCTTTGTAACAGGGTTAGTTCCTAGTGGCCCTTTCATTAGCCAACCGGGGATGATTGCTGAGAATAAGCCGGCGTCGCCGCCAGCGCGGACTAACTGCAAGCCGCCGTCGCGAAACTTTGGTAACAAACCGCCGCTTTTAATCTGGAGGCCGGCCGCGTCTTCGTCCGTTCCCATACCCAGATCCTGGGCGGGAACCTGCAGTTGCTCGTGTAAAGCGGCCGTCGCTTGTGCCTTCGTCCAACCGGCTTGATCGAACACGCGACCGTGCTCGGGGCCTACAACGATGACGGCGTCGGACGCATTTGCGATGTCGACATGATTGACCGCGCGCAATGACCCGGCGATAGAATAAATGAGTCCGTCTGGCTCGCGCGCGCTCTGATCAACCACACCTTGAACGCCGTCGGCAGAAAAGATGGTGACACTGGAGCGGCCTTCTTCGACGCCACGTTCGGCACCTAAAGCCTCCCACGGGGTCGACTCGTCTTCTGCAAAACAAAATCCAAGTTTTCCTGGGTGGCCGAATGTCGATTGGTCAGCGAATTGCGGGTGGCCGCCGCCAACATTGCGCACAATAAGTTGCAGCGCACGACCGATTGTTGAATTCGCGCGGTTGCCTTGGCCCAAAGCATTCCCGCGCCAATTCATGCCAATCGCTTCACGGATAGGACCGTTGACTACCAACATCGGTCCCGAGTGCCAGGTAGTCGCTAGCAAACCATGCAAGCAAAACGCGGGATCTAGCGCAGCCTCGACCGCCGCAATAACCACTGGCATATATTCCGGCTTGCAACCGGCCATAAGCGCGTTTATCGCAATTTTTTCGACCGTCAACGGTACTAAATTCGGTGGCACAGAACCGACAACGTAATCGGCAGATTGGACGCAACCAGCGAGCATCCGGTACACGCGCTCCTGGGTCGGAGGCACGACGGGTAGGCCATCGCTCCAGCCACGTTCAAAGCAATATTCCACATCGTCTTCGAGTTCCGGTACTTCGACGGGTCGTGCGACCGGTGTGAAGCCGCCATATTTTATTGCCAATGCTTCGGCGATATTTGGTTCGACAGACTTCGAACCGCAACCCGGGCGGTAGGGCGGTAAATCGGCGCCGAGACTTTCTATCCCGGTAAATTCCGCCCATTCGTCGCGCTCCCAACCGATGATGCGTTGTTGTTCGCGACCGCCGTTAACTCGAATTAAAGTCGGAACGGTTTCGATCGATAGGTGAAAAGATTTTTCAAGGCTGGTGTCATCGATGCATCCGTTGACTGCCGGGAAACTCGGATCGTCCTGCGTGTACACTGTTAACGCGGTGCCGGCTTGTTCGATTGATTGCAGCACGGGTTCGACGAGCAAACACGTTGGGCAATCGCGTTTCACGACTGCAACTAAGCCGTCAGGTAAGTTCATTAACCGTTCCTTTCTAACACTATTAGGTGCCGTTGATGAGCAGTTGAATTATTGGTTTTCACTAAGTGAAAGAGCGCTCGTGTCAAATTCTGCTGGTGGTGTTTTCTTATATTCGACGAGCTGTACGCCAGCGGCCGCCAGTTCGATGCCAGAGAGGTCAAAATTCGGCGGCGGCACGACCTCGTACTCAACGAGTGTTGCACCTATTTCTGCCAAATCAAACTGCGTGGTGTCGAATTCGGCAGGCGGCACCGGCTTATGTTCTATGATCGTCACGCCAACTTCGGCAATGGTCAAATCGGGCGCCTGAGGTGGCGCCGGCGGTGATTCGTCATGTTGTGCCGCCGTCGGATTTGGTGTGCGTTCCGGTTTCGCATCAGGCTGAGATTTAGCCGCGCCGGGTGGAGCACTTGTTGCTTGGTTCGGGGTTTTCGTTGCGGCCAATTCTACGACTGCCCCTGCTTTCGCGAACGCTGCCTGGTAGCCCCGCGCCTTCGTCTCTTCCATATCTTTCTTTATCAATACTGGCTTTCCGGAGAACATCGCGTCGATTTTCTTGGCTTTGACGTTAAATAAATTCGCCAAATTCTTGCGTACCTGGGCTTCATCCGCGCCGTCGACTATGCGTCCGGAAAAGACGATTGCGAAGCGTTTTTCTGCCATCCGACTGAACTCCGTGCTTGTGCGTTTAAGTTTACTCATCTCCGAGGTCCCGTAAAGTCTTTAAAAGTTCTTATCGGACTGGTTTTCAAGCGTTTCGGCATCTGTGAACGGTTATCGCTTTGATATACAAGGTCCAGTTGCTAGGCTACGGCCGTACCACATTACAGAATTCGTCTAAGATGCGGCCAACCCCGTAGCCAGCGACACGATCAAGAGGCAAGCAAAATGAGTAACATTTACGGCGACCATCATCGCCATTTTCAAGATCAATTCGATACGCGCAGACTAGCTGATCGCTTGGAAGAAATGATTATCGCCGATGTCATTGGTGAGCAGGACAAGCAATTCATCGAATCGCGAGAATTCTTTTTTCTCTCAACCGTCGACCCGGCGGGACAACCAACGGTATCATTTAAAGGCGGACCGATAGGTTTCGTCAAAGTCTTGGACGAATCGACCATTGCGTTCCCCAGCTACGACGGCAACGGAATGTTCTACTCTATGGGCAACCTGAAAGGTAAGTCCGAAATCGGCATTTTATTCATCGATTTTGAAAATCCGCATCGCATCCGCTTTCACGGCGACGCATCCGCGCAAGATAATGATCCGCTCCTAAGTGAATTTCACGAAGGTGAATTGGTCGTGCGGGTGGCGCTGAGTAAAATGTGGATCAATTGCCCGCGCTACATCCCTAAGTTTAAACGAGTCGAGGCCTCGCGATACGTTCCCCACGAGCAATCGGAAACTCCTTTGGCGGCGTGGAAGCGTATCGACGCGGTTCAAGACGTCTTGCCTGCAAAGGATAACGGCCGGCCTGAAACTGCCGGGGGCATAATTTCAATGGAACAATGGGCTGAAATGCTCAGCAACGGTGAGGGTTGACACTGCTTCTTGGGCTCGCACACAGGACCCCGTCTGAACTGCGCAATGTTGCGTAATTTAAAGTGCCTATAAGCGTCTCGCTCCCGTGTGGACTAGTTTGACATGGACCCGCTTAGCCAAGGTGTAATCGGTGCAGCGGCAGCGCAGTCGTCGTCGCGTAGAGACAGCCGCCTAGCTTGCGCGCTCGGACTGTTCAGTGGGATGTCTGCGGATCTCGATGTTTTCATTCGTTCCCAATCTGATCCGATTCTATTTCTTGAGTTTCATCGGCAATTCTCGCATTCGTTGGTGTTTATTCCGCTTGGCGGCTTACTGTGCGCGTGCATTTTCTATTTCTTGTTTGCGTCGCGTCACATTTCGTTCGGCCAGACCTATTTTTATTGCACCTTGGGCTACGCGACGCACGGTCTACTCGACGCTTGCACATCGTATGGGACGCAATTGTTCTGGCCATTTTCTACCGAGCGGATCGCCTGGCACAGCATTTCCGTCATCGATCCGCTGTTTACTGTACCGATACTATTGTTAGTCGCCGTAGGCGCGCTACGACAATCATGGCTGTTTGGACGAGTCGCTATGTTATGGGCGGTTGTGTACATTGGTTTCGGAGGAATCCAACGCCACCGCGCTGAACTCGTTGGCATTGAGTTGGCCGAATCGCGGGGGCATTCGCCGGTTGCCGTAGAAGCAAAACCGAGTTTCGCCAACCTCGTGTTGTGGAAGACAATTTACGAACACGATGGAAAGTACTTTATCGATGCCGTGCGAGTCGGTTTTCGCACCTCCGTGTCGAAGGGAGAGTCCGTCGCTAAACTAGATATCGATCGAGATTTTCCTTGGTTGGATCCTCGCTCCCAGCAAGCGCGAGACGTCGAACGATTCCGTTGGTTTTCCGCCGGTTATTTGTCGAAATCTCAGGACAATGAAGCGCTCATCGTGGATATGCGCTATTCGATGGTGCCAACGAAGGGTGACGGGTTATGGGGCATCGTTTTGTCGCGTAGCGCGAGATCTGCGGAGCACGTTAGCTATCAAATAAATCGCGATATGAGCAAGAGTACACGCGAAGAATTTTTCGATATGCTGTTCGACGGACCACGAAAATAAGCGATACCGTGCGTTCTGGATTGTTGCGCTTACGCGCTGATTATCGACATTTCACTTGCAACGGTTTCTTCTAAAAGCTCAACGACGTTCCCATCAGGATCGCGTCCATACGTTGCGCGCAGAGAGTCACCGACAGATTGCGGTGCACAGTGAAACTCCATTCCCGCTTCTCGCAGGCGATTGTATTCCGAATCGATATCAGAAACCTGTAGGCACAAATGGGTGATTCCGTGGTCGCATACCGGACGCTTTTCGGTTACTGATTTCGGCGACGGCGTCTCGAATTCAAACAATTCGATACAGGCATTACCGGCCTTGAGCATGACAACGCGTGCGGAGGAGTCCGATAAGCCGGTGATATCGTCGAGTTTTTTCGTACCCACTTTCCAATCGAAATTAAACACCTCTTTGAAACCGAGCAAATCCCTGTAGAACGCGAGCGAACGCTCGATGTTGCTGCTCGATATGGCCGTATGATGAATGCCGTGAATCATAGTTCTATCCCCGGTTAGGTTGTTGGTTTGCATCACCACATCGGGGCAAACATTTCGGTTTTAGTTCGAAAGTTCGGACCGTCGAAATATTCGCTCCCGATGGGAGGTAACAAGAAACGGCGTTGCCGTTCGGAGCACTTTCAGCTAGCGAATGGGCTCTAGTACGATAACAGGGATTTCCCGATCACCGGCTGCGACTTTATAGTCACCAAAAGGAGGGTACATTGAAACCATTTGATCCCAAATTGCTGTTCTTTCAGCGCCTTCGGCAACTCGGGTGTTGGCTTGGAAAATATCCGCTGCAACTTGAACCCCAACTTCCCCTTGAGCTTTAATATTGTGGTACCAGCCAGGATGTTTTGGCGCACCACCTTTTGACGCGATAATTGCAAAGTCGCCGTCGACTTTGCCGTATAGCAAAGGCATACAACTCTCTTTTCCTGATTTACGCCCGGTTGTCGTTAGGAGCAGCGTTGGTAGCGGTCCTGGACCACCACCAATCGTCGAATCCCACATGTGGCCTTTTTCTGGATCCTTTTTATATTGTTCGCGGTGTTGTCCAATCCAACCGGTTTCGCTTAGTTCGATCATCGGGTCTGCCATCGTTGAGTTCTCCAATTTCTATCAGTTAAACGCCTACTATACCGTGTCTTGTTCGGTCTAGGATATGCTCTTTACCCATGTCGGTCTTGCGCTGAACTTCGGGTAATGGGTTATCGCGCCTGGCGGACGCTATCAGGTGGCGAATTCCGAGCGAACCCCGAAAATACTATCGAATGGCAAATGGCATAGATAATCCTGTCCCAATCAAAATCGGCATGGCGGTGTCGCTGACCGGGCGTTATGCCCTGCTCGGGCGACAAGTCGCAGCCGGCGCTCAATGTTACGTTGACGAAACCAATGCGGCCGGCGGGATCGTCTTTGGCGACGATCAGCCGCGCCGCCCAGTCGAACTGACCGTCTATGACGATGAAAGCCGCGGTGGAGAATGCGAGCGACGAGTCCGCGGCCTCATCGAGGAAGTTGGTGTTGATTTATTACTCGGCCCCTACGGTAGCGGATTGACGATGGTTGCGGCCCGAGTGGCCGAATCGGCAAACATGGTGTTGTGGAACCATAGTGGCTCAGCGGACGAAATATTTAACGCGGGTTTCCGTCACTTGGTCGGGATAATTTCGCCCGCCTCTACCTACTTCTCGGGAATACTCGACCTAATAGCTGATCGCGAACCTAACGCGAAACGGGTGGCCGTTGTTAGTGCTAATACAGGGTTTGCCGAAGACGTCGCCAATGGTGCTGTGCATTTACTTCGCCAGCGCGGCTTCGTCTTGAGCTCGCACCATCGTTATGATTCGGATACTAACCAGTTCGAACACATTTTGTCCGATCTCAAACGCGAGCGGCCAGATTGTCTGCTTGGTGTCGGCCGAGTCGAGGACGATTTAAATTTCGCAGCTGCGCTTTGCGCGAATTCCCTATCGATGAAGTCGATCGCCTTAGTAGTTGCGGCGATCGATCAATTTCAAGTCGAGCTCGGGGAACGAGCGAATGGATTTATCGCCCCGAGTCAGTGGGAGCCGAGCGTCAATTTTTCCGGCATAGGAGGAGCGAATGCGAGCGAATTCGCTCGCTCGTACTTGCAGCGTTTCGACGAACCATTGGACTACCCAGCGGTACAGGCCTACGCAGGCGCGCTAATTGCACAACGATGCGTTGAATTAGCAGGCACGCTCGATCAAGGTGCGCTGCGCGAAGCGGCAAATTCGCTGCAGTGCGACACGCTATACGGCCGCTTCAAAATTGATCCCAGCACAGGTCGACAAATTGCCCATGAAATGCTCGTCACCCAATGGGTTGGAGGACGAAAAGCGGTGGTTTGGCCGCCGGGGTCGGCAACCGAGACTTTTCAGTACCCCTATGCGTTCGAACCCTAGGCGATGGCGCGCAAGCGTCTGTGAATTAATTCCAACTCGCAACGAGTAGTTGCATACTGGTGTGGAGTAGACATTCAGGAGTGAAAACTGATGGGCGAGAAGCTCAAAAGCGGGGATAAATTCCCAGCCGTTAAAATGGACTTAGTGGGGGGTGGTTCGGCAACCCTACCTAATGACATCGACACCGACTTCGCGGTCGTGTTGTTTTATCGAGGCCACTGGTGACCGTTCTGCCGCCGGCAGTTAGCCGGCTACGAAGAAAAAAAGGCGGAATTGGATAAGCTTGGCGTGTCCGTTTACGCCGCAAGCGCAGATACCGGAGACAACTCCAGTAGTGTCGCCGATGAGCTTTCGTTTTCAGTTGGCGAAGGCGTTGACCGAAAGGTCGCGGATTCAATTGGTGCTTGGTGGGAAGAACGTCGCGACATCATTCAACCGAGTGAGTTTTTAATGCGGGGCGATGGCACGATCATTCAGGCGAGCTACTCCGACGGGCCTTTGGGGCGTACTCTAGCGGAGGACGTGTGCGGCTTGGTTGGTTTTTTGGTCAGTCAAAAATAAGACGTTTAG
>Ga0114933_10006137_pt1 | contig 10727 bp, 9 predicted proteins | sample 4SBtaG_FD_89691 | JGI IMG/M metagenome (GOLD analysis project Ga0114933, IMG submission 89691) | Deep subsurface microbial communities from Kolumbo volcano to uncover new lineages of life (NeLLi) - 4SBTROV12_W25 metaG | ecosystem: Environmental > Aquatic > Marine > Volcanic | place: Kolumbo... | reverse complement strand
GTGATCCAGTTGCCGGTCGCGATCAGGAGCCGTCGGACCCAGGGGGCGAGCGTGACGGCCTTGTGGGCGAGGCCCCGGTGGTATCCCAGGGTGATCGTCGCCATGTTCGCGACGGTGGCCACGAAGAGGACGCTTGCACAGAGGACGAAGTACATGACTGCTCCGGTTACGGGACCGTAACCTTCGGTACCGTAAGTTACGACACCGTAAGTTGGATCTGCGTACCATGCAAGCCGCTCATGGCAAAACGACTCTCCGCCGCCCAGCGCCGCGCACAGCTCATCGAGGTCGGCCGCGGCGTCTTCGCCGAGCACGGCTTCGAGGGCACCTCCGTCGAGGAGATCGCTCGCGTCGCCGGGGTCAGCAAGCCGATCGTCTATGAGCACTTCGGTGGCAAGGAAGGCCTCTACGCGGTCATCGTCGATCGGGAGATGGACGGGCTCGTCCGACGCGTCGCCGGGAGCATCGACACCGGCTCGCCTCGGGCGCGCTTCGAGCGGGCGGTCGTCGCGTTCTTGACCTTTGCCGAAGAGCGCCCGGACGGCTTCACGGTCCTGGTCCGGGACGCGCCCCGATCCGGCGGCGGCATGACCAGCGTGATCTCCGATCTGGCCGAGCGGATCCGGGACATCTTCGACCACCAGTTCGGACAGCTCGGCCTCGATCCAGCCGTCTCGCCCGTCGTGGCACACGCGCTGATCGGCATGGTCACCCAGGCCGGCCAGTACTGGGCCGCGAACCCCGAGCTGCCGAAAGAGGACGTGGCCCGATGGGTGGCCGCGATCGGCTGGATGGGGCTGCGTCACCTGCCGATGGACCCCGAGCTCGCCGACCCTTGATGTCGGGCTTCAAGCCTTGACTTGACGTGTCAAGTGGAGCATGCTGATCCCCTGCGAGGAGACCGCATGTCCCAGGACACTGCCAACACCAAGGACCTCATCGACAATGCGCTCCCGGAGCGCGACGGCCTCGACCTCCCCGTGCCCGAGCACACGCCCGAGGACATCGAGGCCCTGTACGACGCTCCGGAGCCCAAGAGCCTGGTCGAGCAGCGCATCCGCGAGACCGGCTTCGTCCTGCTGAACACCGAAGAGGAGAACCTCCGCAGCGAGCTGCTCGACGCCATCGAGCCCGAGCGCGAGCGCCTCGGGGAAGAGGGCCTGCTGCGCTGGCGCCTGAAGTCCGGTCAGCGTCGCCGCGAGCACGCCGAGCGCATCGCCTTCGAGCGCTTCGAGCGTCGCAAGGGCATCGGAGCCGGCCTGTTCATCGGGCTGTTGTTCGGCGGCGCCGCCTGGGCCGTCGTGCTCTTCGGCGATGCCACCCCCGCCGATCCGGACATCACCCTCACTCCCGAGGTCCTCGCCGCCGTGGCCGCGCCGGTCGAGGTCCCCCCGACGATCACCGAGGTCGATGGCGGCACCCTCGTCGAGGTCCAGACGGAGCTCTGGACCCCACCCGTCGTGGACGGCACCTACAAGACCTGGGAAGACGACGGCCACCGCTTCTGGCAGTTCGACTTCGAGAGCGAGGGCATGATGAGCCTGCGCTGGGTCGATCCGAGCGGCGCGGTCCGCTTGGACGACACCGAGTGCACCAACCGCATCGATGGCGACACCGGTCGCTGCTACGTCGGACGCAACCTGGCGCGCTTCGCGGATGCGCCCGAGGGCGACTGGACCCTGGTCGGGTGCCTGGACGGGCGCTGCGGCCCGGTCTCGAACTTCAGCCTGTAGACAGGACCGCGGCGAAGACGCGCGCCGTGGGCTCTACGTCCCCTGCGCCGGCCAGCTCCCGCGCGGAGTGCATCGCCAGCTGAGCGCAGCCTACGTCCACGGTGCGGATGCCCAGTCGAGCGGCGCTGATCGGCCCGATGGTCGAGCCGCAGGCCAGGTCGGTGCGGTTGATGAACTCCTGGACCGGGACTACCTGAGCGTGGCAGGCGGTCTTGAAGAGCGCCGCAGTCTCGGCATCGGTCGCGTAGCGCTGGGTCGTGTTGACCTTGACGACCGGGCCGCCGTTGATGCGCGGCTTGTGGTTGCCGTCGTGGCGGTCGGCGTAGTTGGGGTGGACCCCGTGGGCCATGTCGGCGCTGACCTGGAAGCTGCTCGCGCAGGCCCGCTCGAAGCCCCCAGGCTGCTTCTCGGTGTGGGCCGCTTCGAGCCGCCTCAGCGTGTTCTCCAGCACGGCCCCCTCGGCCCCTTGCGCGGAGCCGCTGCCGACCTCCTCGTGATCGAAGAGCGCCACCACCGCGGTGGCGGCGCCGACCTCGGCCGAGAGGAGGCCCTCGAGGGCCACGTAGCAGCTGAACTGGTTGTCCATGCGAGGCGCGAGCACGAACTCCTCGTCGAGCCCTCCGACCCGAGGCACCTGGAGATCGTGCAGCATCAGGTCCCAGCCCAGAACCTGGTCGAGGTCGGCCCTGGCCCCTTCCTTCAAGAGGCGCTCGAGGGCCCCGGGTCCGTCGCCCTCGAGCCCGAGGATCGGGGGCATCTCCTTCTGCTTGTTGGGCTTGAAGCCCTTGGTCCGGATGTCGCGGTTGAGGTGGATGGCCAGGCTCGTGACGCGAGCGACCGGACGCTCGATGCGGAGAAGGCGCATCTCGACGCCCTCGTCCGAGCGCACGGCGACGCGCCCGGACAGCCCCAGGTCCCGATCGAACCAGGTGTACGGGAGCACGCCGCCGTAGACCTCGACGCCCCACTGGAGGTAGCCCTCGCTGGCGTACTCGGCGGCCGGCTTCAAGCGCAGGTTCGGGCTGTCCGTGTGAGCGCCGATCAGTCGAAAGCCGGCGCGGGCGGGGGCGTCGCTCCCGGCGACCCAGGCGATGATCGTTCCGGCGCGAGCCAGGAAGCCCTTGTCGCCGGGGCGGACTTCGCCCAGGTCCGCGCGCTCATCGACCTCGACGAAGCCGGCTGCGCTCAGGCGGGAGCGGGTTGCCTCGACGCAGTGGTACGGGCTGGGGCTCGCTGCGACGTAGTCGATCAGGCCTTGGGGACTGGCGGTCATCGGGTTCTCCGGAGCGTGGCATGCTACCGAAGTGCTTCCCTTGTTGTTCGCATGCGCCGGACAGCCCGCCGACACCGGCGTGGAGCACTCCTCTCCCTCCAAGCGGGACTCGTTCGACACCGAGGGGACCGGTGAGACTGGTGGAACCGGGGAAACCGGCCAGTCGTGGCCGCGCTGTCCCGAGGAGATGGTCGCCGTTCGAGACGAGGACGGCGTGGCGGTGGTCTGCGTCGACGCTTGGGAGGTTCATGTTCTCGACGACATCGCCTACAGCGCGGCGGGCGTCGTCCCGACCATCGTCGTCAGCTTCGAGCAGGCCCGCGCGATCTGCGAGAACACGCCGGTGGTCTTCGAAGGCGAGCCCCTCGGCTACAAGCGCATGGTCACCTCCCAGGAGTGGCAGGACGCATCGGACGGCGTGCTCGGCGAGGGAGGCTCGGAGTACCCCTGGGGCGACACCTTCGACGCCTCGATCTGCGCCACCACGGATGGCGAAGGGGGCGTAATCCACGACGGCCTCTTCCCCACCGGCTCCTTCGAGGACTGCGTCTCGCCCTTCGGCCTCTGGGACAGCGCGGGCAACGCCTTCGAGTGGGCCGACCCACAGCACGACGTCGACGGCGCCGGCTGGCTCCAGCTCCACCCCGACCTCGAAGTCCGCGAGGGCCTGGTCATCTCATTGAGCGGCGATGTGACCGAGGTCCAGGCCGACGTGAACGGGGTGCGCGGCGAGATCTCCGTCGACGCCGACGGCCGCCTGCTGATCGGCACCTCGGACACCACGTGGCAGTGGTCCCAGGGCAACCCCAAGGGCTACCTCGTCGAGGTCGAGGCTCCGGACCGCTTCGAGCGGTTGATGGTCGAGGTCTCCCCCATCGACGAGGTCGGCGGCGACGCTGTCTTCATCGCGCGCACCGACCTGGACGGCGAACCGATCGCGGACAAGCGGGGGGGGGCGTACTACACCGGCGATGCGCAGGCCTACCGAACGTGGATGGCCTATGTCGGCCACACCTACGACTTCAAGGGGACCATCTCCTGGCGGTGTGCCTGCGCACCCATCGAAGGCCCCTGATCTCTTGACGAGTCAATACAAACAAAACAACAAGGATCTCCTTGTTGTTTTTTCTTGATCATCACGGATCCGCTCGTGGTACAAATCCTTCACAGACACTCTTACAAGCCCACGGGAGCGCGGAGGCGGATGACACCACCCGACATTGTCACGCCGGCTCGTTGGCTGGCGAACGAAGAGCGCTGAAACCCCCCAGGGCCGCGGTCAAGCCGTCACTAGCACGGCCCCTGCCGACCCCAGCCGCCGATGCGGCACAGCAACCAGGGCTACTTCGAATCCTCCCAGCGAGCGGGCCCCAATACAAACAGACCGAGGCCGACCCCGTACAGACGGGTGAGTCGGCCTCGCGTCGTTTTGTGTCTAATTACCGAAGAGCATCGAGAGGTGTTCCAGCAGCCCTTCGAGCTGCGCGGGCTGGCTCCGGTAGCCGACGAAGCCGTCCGGCCGGATGAGATACAGACACTCGGAGCGCCCCCCGTAGGAGGTGTGCAGCGTGAACTCCGGATCCTGCAGCATGGGCCCGTCCCACTCCAGGGCCTCGGGGCGGTGTGTTGACGGCACCACGACGCACACCGCCACGACGTCTCCGAAGTCGTCTTCGACGCGCGAGGCGATTCCCGCCAACGTTCGGTAGCCCTCGGCCGTGTCGGCGATGCCGTCGAAGAGCAACAGGCAGTGCTTCTCTCCACGCAACGCCTCGCGGAGGCGCCGATGACCGCCGGGCCCGAAGCCGCAGTCGGGGGCTCGATCCCCTGGCGAAGGTCCGCTGCTGAAGTCGAGCCAGGTCGTAAAGGTCGGCCGCTCGGCGGACTCGTCACGGCCCAGGCGTGAGAGCACGAAGGGCTCGCGGTCCTCGCTGACGATCGGGCTGTCCCGGTAGCCGAGGTGCAGGTCTGCGCGCTCCCGAGCCATGCGCTCCTGGACGATCTCCAGGCGAGCGATGTGGGGGAGCAGCAGCTCCAGCCAGGGCTCGGGCAGGCGCTTTCGCAGAGACACCACTCGAAGGGGGAAGCGAGGGGCACGGGCGAGGCGCTCTCGCAGCCCGCCGCGCTCGAGCGCGTAGGTGTGGACCAGGTCTGCGCGGCCCGAGGCAGCCAGCGCGAGCTTCCAGCCGATGTTGCGCGCGTCTTCGAAGTCGTGGTGGAGGGCCTGCGGGCACCACGGGAGGGTGCGCTCGTCGAAGGCGTCGGCGGCCTCGAGCAAGGGCTCGTCGATCAGCACCTCGGACATCCAAGCCCCCTCGGGACCGAACTCGTTGAGCAGGCGCTGCCACCCGTCGAGCGCGGTGGGGGCCTCGCCCTCGAGTCGGACGAGGGAGCGTCCGTCGCCACAGGGCAGGATGGCCAACAGGCCGAAGCCGCCGACCTGGAGGATCGCCTCGTCGTCGGGGACCCCTCCGAAGCGGCAGAGCACCTGGCGGCCACAGATCGAGCCCTCGCGCGCCGCTTCGTAGGCGTCCGGGTCGACCTCTCCGAAGAGGACCCCGATGGAGGCCGCGTGATCGGCCAGCTGGCGACGCCCTTCCGAGAGCACGGCGAGGTGCGGAAAGGGCGTGGACAGCTCGTCGAAGGAGAGGTGAGCGACGCGCTCGCCACCGGCGAGGATGCTCAGCCCGTGCAGGCGGTGACCGCCCAGGTCCAGGCCGAGGTGGTGCCAGTGCTCCTGGCCCCTGGCGCTGAGCACCAGCGGGAGCTCGGACTGCAGGTCGCCGCAGACGCGGACGGGGTGGCCTCGGCGGGCGACCTCGCACGCGAGCGCCAGACCGACCGCAGAAGCGCCACGAACCTGCAACATCGCCATGCCGAAGTATCCGTTAGCGGGCGGCCATGTCCGACCGCGTCTACGAACATCCCCTGGTCTCCCGCTACGCCAGCGCGGAGATGAGCTACCTCTTCTCGCCCCACAAGAAGTTCAGCATCTGGCGGCGCCTCTGGCTGGCCCTGGCCGAAGCGGAGCAAGCGCTGGGGCTCGACATCCAGGATGCGCAGCTCGACGCGATGCGGGGCAGCCTCGACGACATCGACTACGCCGCGGCGGCCGTCTACGAGAAGAAGTTTCGCCACGACGTGATGGCGCACGTGCACGCCTGGGGCGACGTGATCCCCCAGAGCAAGGCGATCATCCACCTGGGCGCGACCAGCTGCTACGTCGGGGACAACACGGACCTGGTCATCCTTCGCGACGCGCTGGACCTGCTGATCCCGAAGCTCGCGAACGCCATCTGGCAGCTCTCGCGCTTCGCTCGGGAGCACGCCGCGCTGCCCACGCTCGGCTTCACCCACTACCAGCCGGCGCAGCTCACCACGGTGGGCAAGCGGGCCTGCCTGTGGCTGCAGGAGCTCCTGATGGATCTGCGCGCCCTGTCGCGGGCCAGGGCCGACCTGCGCTTCCGGGGCGTCAAGGGCACCACCGGGACCCAGGCGAGCTTCCTGCAGCTCTTCGACGGCGACCACGACAAGGTCCTGGAGCTCGACCGCCGCGTGACCGAGGCCTTCGGCTTCGAGGGGGCCTATGCGGTGACCGGCCAGACCTACCCCCGCAAGGTCGACCACGAGGTCCTCTCGGCCCTGGCCTCCTTCGGTGCCACCGCGCACCGCATCGCCACCGACATCCGCTTGCTGGCCAACCTGAAGGAGCTCGAGGAGCCCTTCGGCAAGCACCAGATCGGCAGCTCGGCCATGGCCTACAAGCGCAACCCGATGCGCAGCGAGCGCGTCTGCGCCCTGGCGCGGCACCTGGTGTCCTTGACCCAGGACACCGCGTGGACCGCCGCGCTCCAGTGGATGGAGCGCACCCTGGACGACTCGGCGAACCGACGGATGAGCCTGCCCGAGGGCTTCCTCGCCGCCGACGGCATCCTCCAGGTCTTCCAGAACGTCTTCGCAGGCCTGGTCGTCTACCCCGCGGTCATCGCGCGACGGGTGGCCTCGGAGCTGCCCTTCATGGCGACCGAGAACCTGATCATGGCGATGGTGCGACGCGGCGCCGATCGCCAGGACGTGCACGAGGCCATCCGCGTCCACTCCATGGAGGCCGCGCGCGTCGTGAAGCTCGAGGGCGGCGACAACGACCTGCTCGCCCGGGTTCGGGCGGACCCCTTCTTCGCGCCCATCCACGGCGACCTCGACGAGCTGCTCGACCCGAGCACCTTCGTCGGACGGGCCCCCGAGCAGGTGGCGGCTTTCCTCGACGGAGAGGTCACCCCGGCGCTCGAAGCCTTCGGGGAGCTCGGCGAGACCACCGAACTCTCGGTCTGATCAGCGGGTCTCGACGTGGACCCACCGGTGGTGCTCGCCGAGGCGTTCGCTCGGTTCGAGGACCAGGATCCGGGGGTTGTCGTAGGGGTGGAGCTCGTGAACGCGTGAGACCAGCGCGTCGATGCGATCGCGCATCGTCTCCAGCTGGATGGCGGCCTCTTCGGTGGCGACGATCTCGCCGTTCCACCAGTAGCGGCTGTGCACCGAGGGGAAGATCGTGCCGCCGGCGACCAGGCGCTCCCGCAGCAGGAGCAGCAGCATGGCCTCGGCGTCAGCGGTGGGCAGGATGACCTGGACGAGTCGCACAGCCGGAGCCTACCCCAAGCTGTTCAAGGTGCTCGCGATGCCCAGGCGGTCCTCGATCGCCGGAAGGCGCGCGCGGGATCCCCGGTGCTTCCGGTCCAGGCGCAGGGTGTGGACGAACCACTTGCGCGCCGTCGGCAGATCGCCCTTCTCCTCGTGGATGCAGGCGACCCGGTAGGCGAACTTCGCCTCGCGGTGGGTACGGGGTGCGCCGGCTTCGATGGCCTCGAGCGCGTCGTCGAGGCGACCCTCGGCGTGCAAGCCGTCGACGATCTCGGCGAGCAGCGCCAACGCGGGCTTTCGGACCAGGCCCGCGCCTTGGTTGGCGGCCATTCCTGCGTCCTCGGCGGCGACGAGGTGTTCGCCCTCCTGGAGGTAGAAGCGGGAGCGCAGCAGCAACAGCGTCGCGTCGCGCTTGGCGGACATCGCCTTGTCCAGGACGAGGATGGCGGCGTTGCGCGAGCCGGCCCGCGAGAGGGTCTCGGTGATGGCGGGGACCGGGCTGCCGGACTGGAGGACCCAGTCACCGGCCTCCTCCGCGGCCAGCTCGGGGACCTCGGCGCGCACCAGCTCGCGGAGCCGCAGGAGCCGCGCTCGCGGTCCGCCACCCTGGTGGAATGCGGCCGTCGCGAGCTTGATGGCCAGGACGTGCCCGCCGGCCTTGGCCGCCTTCTCGGCCGCCTCGCACAGGTTGCTGCAGCCCAGCTCGGTCGCCATCGAGGCGTGGAGCGTGTCCGTCGCGTCGGGGTCCAAGCCGCAGTCGGTGCAGGCGCCGTCCCGAACGCCACCGCAGTTCGCACAGCGGCCCGGGAGCAGGGGACGCAGCGGCGCGCGCCAGACCTCGAGCGAGAGCATGTCGCCGGTCTCGGGACAGACCTGCACGTCTCGCGGTTCGCCGCGATGAATCCGTGTTTGCCAGGGACCTGGAGGTTGCACAGCCCGTCAACTCCAGGCGACTGGATACATCAGCCAGGGCACCCTCGCCGAGCAAAACGCCCTCCACACGAAACCGTTACAAACCGCGACGATGGACTACCGGACCCTCCTGAAAGCGCTGGTGTTGATGGCGCTGCTGTTCCTGGGCGCCTGGGTCGGCTTGAAGCAGACGCTCAAGAAGCCCCCGATCGAGAAGCCCCTTCCCCCTGAGGTGCGGGTCCAGGTGCTCGACTCGGCGGGGCGCGTGCCCACCGACTGCGCCGGCACCCTCAGCCTTCGCGTCGACGACACCTCACGACGGATCGACAAGGACTCCACCCTGCGCTGCGGGCCCCAGGGCCACATGGCCTGGACCGACCTGACCCCGGGCATCTGGCGGCTGGCGGTGGCCGGCGAGGGCACGGTCCTGCGAGAAGAGGACATCGAGGTCGGCGCGCCGGTCGATCTCGGCGTCTGGACGCTCGGGCCGGGTGGCAACGTCGCCGGCACCATCACGCTGGACGGCGAGCCGCACATCGGCGCGCAGATTCGGACGCGCAGCGGTCACACAGGAATCAGCACGGCTCAGGGCCGATACGTCTTGCGAGGCGTACCCACCGGCCCCGTCGAGGTCTTCGCGGGGTGGGAAGACCACGGCGCCTCAGGCGTCATCGACGTCTCCGTGGACGAGGTCGCCGAGCTGGACCTCGAGCTGGTCCCGGTGGACGCGAAGGGGGTCATCGGCATCCAGTTCGAGGCCACCGACGAGGGTCTGAGCGTCACCGCCGTCCACCCCGGCGGGCCAGCGCGTTCCTTGCAGATCGGGCAGCTCGTCACGACGATCGACGGCACGGACACCCGCGACCTGTCGCAGCTCGAGGCCAAGGAGGCGCTGGCCGGAGCGCCCGGCACGAGCGTCGAGCTGGTCGTCGACGGCCAGGCCCTCAGCCTGGTGCGGGTGGATCTGAAGTCCCTCCCCTGAGGACTTCGCACTTCATCACGGCGCCCGCGGTGGTGACGACCTCGGCGGCGTCGGGGCGGGCCTCGGCGAAGCGCTCGTGGGCGGCGCGGGCCTCGTCGCAGCGCCCGGCTCCCGCGAGGGTGACGACGCCGTCCTTCTGCAGGCTCCGGTCCGCGGGGTAGTCGGCGAGCCAGGGGGCGAACCAGGCCTCGCCCTCGATCGGGAACTGGTCGGGGTGGAGTCGCCACATCGCCAGCCGTCCGGTGACGGCCTCGGGCACCATCCGGCCGCCCTCGTCGAGGACCAGGACGTAGAGCGCGTCCGCCTGCTCGAAGTCCCCCACGTCGTGCAGCGCGTCCGCCAGCTTCAGCCGGAGCCGCGCGCTGGCCGCATTGCGGAGGTGCTCGTTGCGGGCCTCGGCCAACGACGGCGGCTCGCCGATGCGGGCGCTGGCGACGACGTCCTCGAAGAGCGGAGCCCGGCGCGCGGGCACACCCTCCTCCAGCGCCACGACGTAGCCGACACGGTTCAGGTAGCGGCCACGCAGCAGGTGATGCTCGACCAGCAGGTAGCGGGCCTCGCCCGTCTCGTCGTGAAAGGACAGCGCGTGGGCGGTCCAGGCCGGTCCCCGAGGCAGGGGCGCTTCTGTGACGCGCGCCTCGCCGGCGATGCGGCGGCCCCAGTGGGTGGCCAGGTGCTCGCCGGTGAGCGGGTCCCCGTGCACCGCGAGCTCCCAGCTGAGCTCGTCGAGGCCGGCGAAGACGAACTCGTCGCTGGCCTGGCTGGTGGTCCAGGCGGGCATGCCGCGCACGCTCACGTCGTGGGTGCGGTCCTCGGGGATCAGGCGGGAGGGGATGTCCAGCTCGATGCCGACCCCTCCGAGCGACACGGTCTCGGGGGTGCCGAAGACCGGACCCAGGCGGAGCAGCGGGCCCAGGACGAAGGTCAGGACGAGGAGCGCGCCGATCGCGGCCTCGGCGAGGCGACGGACCACCGGAGCGCGCTCGGCCGGCACGACGTGGTCCGGACGGAGCAGCATGGTCGCCATGACGCCCCCGAGCAGCCCGCCCATGTGGGCCCAGTGAGAGGTGTTCTCCTGGTAGAGCGTGCCGCCGAAGAGCACGGCGAAGAAGAGCAGGTTCCCGTAGCCGTAGAAGCGCCGCTGGTGTGGAGGGAGCGTGTCCCCGAAGCGGAAGCCGATGGCGAGCTG
>Ga0114933_10006136_pt1 | contig 10728 bp, 8 predicted proteins | sample 4SBtaG_FD_89691 | JGI IMG/M metagenome (GOLD analysis project Ga0114933, IMG submission 89691) | Deep subsurface microbial communities from Kolumbo volcano to uncover new lineages of life (NeLLi) - 4SBTROV12_W25 metaG | ecosystem: Environmental > Aquatic > Marine > Volcanic | place: Kolumbo... | reverse complement strand
TAGCGTTCTGTTCCATAGCGTCGATCCAACGGATGGCGGTGGCCAATTCTGCGACCGCGGCCACAGTTACACCACGGCGATCTATGTGACAACGCCGGAGCAGAAGCGCATCGCCGAAGAAGTCAAAAAGAAGCTACAGGAATCCAAGGTGCTGAAGGCGCCCATCGTCACACCGATCAAGCATGCTGGCCCTTTCTTTCCGGCCGAAGAGTATCACCAGGACTTCTATAGAAAGAGCCCAGTCCGCTATAAATTCTACCGTTTCAATTGCGGTCGTAATGCTCGGTTGCAGGCGCTATGGGGCAAAGATGCGCTCAAAGGTACCCCTAAGCACTGAGATACACTCGACTTGCAATTCTCCAACTGCATTGCCAAAAACTTCATCACGCCAAATTGAGACCCAGCGCCACCAGTCCAACCGCCATACCCTTCAATGACACCGCGATTGTGACCCGTTCCTCATTTGGCCACTATTTACCTCCGACAAGCAGCTACTTGTCGGATTTCATTGTGTTCTTCTTCGTAATGTCGAGACTGACTGCCCCCTGGAGGCCCTGTTACGTGCAGGTCCGCCAAATCCGGTTGAACTGCTCGCTCTCATTGATCTTGGCGGCAATACCCTATTACGTCGTCGACTTTCGGTATGGCCTGTGCTGGAGCAGGCGGGCCATCGCTCTGATAGCCAGTCTTGCGACGCGAAAACCGGCGGATAAACGGCCTCTACCCACAGTATGCCTGCCACCACTTGACGCTGCGCATCAGTCAACGCCAGAGTGCCTCTCTCAAAGAGGAGATATGTAATGAACTTGCAGCTAACGGGCAAGACAGCACTAATCACCGGTGGATCGAAGGGCATTGGGCGCGCGATCGCAGAGCGTTTGGCGGAAGAAGGGTGCAGCCTTCATCTTGCGTCGCGCACCGAGACCGATCTGACTCGAGCTCGCAATGAATTGAACGAAAAATATGGTGTGCAGGTCATAATCCATGCAGCGGACCTGTCAAACGGTGACCGAATGCGGCAGCTCGCCGCGGATACCGCCGGCATCGACATTCTGATCAACAATGCCGGCGCCATCCCCGCTGGCGGGGTCGAAGCAATCGACGAAGCGACCTGGCGAGAAGCCTGGGATCTAAAAGTTTTTGGCTACATTAATCTAGCGCGCGAAGTCTATCCCACGATGGTCACGCGGGGTGACGGAGTTATCGTCAATGTTATCGGCACAGCCGGCGAGGCGCCGGTACCTAATTATGTTGCTGGTTCGATGGGCAATGCCAGCATCATGGCGTTAACACGTGCGCTCGGCGGTGCCAGCCTAGACAAGGGCGTACGGGTCGTTGCGGTCAATCCGGGCCTGATCGAAACAGAGCGGATGATCACAATCTACGAGGTCCTGGCGGAGGAGAAATTTGGCGATAAGGCGCGCTGGCCGGAATTGCTGGCAAAGCTGCCGCAAGGGCGTGCGGGCAAGCCGGAGGAAGTTGCCGATCTAGTCACCTATCTTGCCAGCCCGCGAGCGTCATGGGTAAGCGGCCAGGTCGTGACCGTCGATGGCGGAATGACCCAACGCAATTCCTTATAATTATAATTATGGGATAACCGATGTCTCGCATTGCCGTTAAATTTGACGAACGCGAACAGGGCCATTTAGCCACGGTCACGATCGAAAATATGGCGAAGGCGAACAACCTGTCCAGCAGCCTGGTTGCCGAGTTGGAAACTACATTTCGCAATCTCGCCCTAGACGAATATTTGCGGGTAGCCGTGTTAACCGGCGAAGGCACGCGCTCCTTCATTGCAGGAGCCAATTTGCAAGAGCTGCGCAATTTCGACGAGAAAAGTGGCCGCGCCTACATCACAGCTTTACAGAACGCCCATCAAGCGATCCGCGAACTGCCGGTCCCGGTTATAGCCCGCGTCAATGGTGCCTGCATGGGGGCGGGACTGGAAACCGCCGCATCCTGCGACATCCGCATCGCCAGCGACAATGCGCGTTTCGCCATGCCAGAGGTGCTGTTCGATCTCCCCTCCGTTATCGAGTCAGCGCTGTTTCCACGCCTGATCGGATGGGGTCGGACCTGCTGGCTAATCTATCGCGGAGATGCAATAGATGCAGAAACAGCGCTCAGTTGGGGACTTGTAGAACAGGTCGTACCCACCGCCAATTTGGACGAAGCGATTGCCGAAACTGTCAACATGATCATGGCGAATGGCCCGGTTGGCATCCGTCTGCAGAAAAAGCTGATGCGAGACTGGGAACGGCTGTCCCTCGACGACGGCGTGCATGCCGGAATCGAATCCCTATCTACCGCCTTTCGCTGCGGATCGCCGGCGCCGCGCATGGCAAAGTTTCTAGATGGCGACGATTGATTGCGCGAGAAGACACTCCGAACAGCGGCCCCGGGCCAGTCGTCCTCCGAGCTACGATCAACTGCCCTGCACCTTCAGCAAACGTGCCGCCCTTACGGTAACATTTGAGAGCGAACCGAACGAGATCAGGATGGCGCCACAGATATTAATTAGGAACAGTGCACGTATTCGTCGCGTTGAGCATTGTCGCGGCGGCGAAAAGCCCCTTCGGTACCTACCGCGCATCGACACCCTTTAAAGAAAGCCCAACTGGCTGCAGCCATGTTAACTTCAAGGGTCAGCATGAACTGATATACGCAATGCCTAAAATTGGCTGTCTTTTGGCAGCAAACGATGCCGCCAAGCTGGTATCAGACGATTACTTTGTCGCTGGATTTCTGAACCAAAGCTAAATTGGACAGTTACGGCTATCAATCCCAGCGATCGAGCGCATTGAGGCATCACGCATAACTATTTAACCGACGCGATGCGGCACGTCAGCGTTTCTGATGCAAATCAGAAGACAACTTGGCTGGCGCCTATTTGGGTGTCAGGATCATAATCATCTGCCGGCCTTCCATCTGCGGGAACTGTTCAACCTTCGCCGGCTCTTCGAGATCGACGCGCACTCTTTCAAGAACCTTGCGGCCGAGTTCTTGGTGCGCCATTTCTCGGCCACGAAACCGCAAAGTAACTTTGACTTTATCACCCTCATCGAGAAACTTCAGCATCGACCGCATCTTCACATCATAGTCGTGATTATCGATATTCGGGCGCATCTTAATTTCTTTAACGTCGATAGTCCTCTGCTTCTTGCGCGTTTCGTTGGCCTTTTTCTGCGCAACGTATTTAAACTTCCCATAATCCAGAATTTTGCAAACTGGCGGATCGGCATTCGGAGACACCTCCACCAAATCAAGCCCGGCTTCGTCAGCGCGATTCAAGCCTTCGGCAAGTGGGACGACTCCAATCATTTCACCTTCTTCGTCGACAAGCCGAATCTTTGCAGATTCGATGTCCCGGTTGACGCGCGGACCATGCTTGACCGGCGCGGCGTTGTATGGTGGACGAGCTATAGATTCCTCCTGTTTCCGTTAATGCATATATAAGGTGATGACGCGTATCGCTGAACGCGTCTTAACACCCACCAAAACACACCGCCGTCATGCCGGCGGCGCTGCTTCTTGCGCTAGTCTATTGAGCGCATCCTCAAGTGCAAGAATTTCTTGCTTTTTACCACCAAGGCGGCGCAAGGCGACCGCGCGTTCCTCCGCCTCCCGCTTGCCTACCACAACTATGACAGGGGCTTTAGCAAGGGAATGCTCACGTATTTTGTAGTTGATCTTCTCGTTGCGAACATCCGTCTCAACGCGCAGACCCGTTTCGCGACACGCAGCTGCGACTTCCATCGCGTAATCGTCTGCATCTGACGTGATCGTCGCGACCACAATTTGCACCGGCGATAGCCATAAGGGTAGACGACCGGAAAACTGCTCGATCAATACGCCGATAAAACGCTCAAAGGAACCCAAGATTGCTCGGTGGAGCATTACAGGTCGGTGTTTTTCACCATCCTCACCAATATAGTTCGCATCCAGCCTCTCCGGCAGGACGAAATCTACCTGTAACGTGCCGCACTGCCATTCCCGGCCGATCGTATCAGTCAGCACGAATTCGAGCTTCGGTCCGTAAAACGCACCCTCACCTGGGTTGAGCGTATAGGGCAATCCAGCTGCCTCCGTTGCTTCAACCAACGCTTTCTCCGCACGATCCCACACGTCATCATCACCCGCACGGACCTCCGGCCGATCCGAAAACTTTACCGCAACATCTTCGAACCCAAAATCCCGATAGATTGAGAGTAACAGCTCGCAAAACCGCTCCGTTTCCGAAACAATCTGGTCGTCTGTACAGAAAATGTGAGCGTCATCCTGAGTAAAGGCACGAACCCGCATCAAACCGTGTAGTGCGCCCGAGGGTTCGTTACGGTGACACGAGCCAAATTCCGCCATTCGGATCGGCAGATCACGGTAGCTGGTAATCCCTTGCCGGAAAATCTGCACATGGCACGGGCAATTCATCGGCTTCAGAGCCAGCACCCGGTCATGCTCATCATCAACGGTGAACATATGTTCTCGGAACTTTTCCCAATGGCCCGAGCGTTCCCATAGGTTTCGGTCCACTAATTGCGGTGTTTTCACCTCGTCATAGCCGGCTTTTTCAAGGCGCCGGCGCATATAAGTCTCGCAAGCACGATACAGCGTCCAACCCTTCGGGTGCCAGAACACGCTACCTATCGCCGCTTCCTGGATATGGAAGAGATCCATCTCGCGGCCAAGCCGCCGATGGTCGCGTTTTTCCGCCTCCTCCAACCGATGCAGATAGGCACGCAATTCCTTATCCGTGCGCCAACAGGTGCCATACATGCGCTGCAGTTGCGGGTTCTTTGGGTCGCCACGCCAATAGGCGCCGGCCAGTTTCATCAGCTTGAAGGATTTGCCCAGATGTCCAGTAGATGGCAAATGCGGCCCGGTACAGAGATCTATCCAGTCTCCCTGCCTATACATGGAAATTTCTTCACCATCGGGAAGGATCGCAACGTGCGCCGCCTTGAAGGTCTCGCCGATCTTCTCAAAGAATTCGACGGCGTCCTCGCGATTCCAAATTTCGCGGGTGATGTTCTCATCGCGATCGACAATCTCCACCATACGTGCCTCAATGGCCTCGAAATTTTCCGGGGTAAAGGGTTCCTCGCGATAAAAATCGTAATAAAAGCCATCTTCGATGGCCGGGCCGAAAGTAATTTGCGTGCCCGGGTACAGTTCCTGTACCGCTTCTGCCAGCACATGCGCGCAGTCATGGCGCAGTAGATGCAAGCCTTCCTCAGAATCACGGGTAACGATCTCGATCGCCGCATCACTTTTAATGAGATGCGCCAAATCGCGCTCTATACCATCGACCTTTACCATGACCGCCGCCTTAGCGAGGCCAGGTCCAATCGACGCCGCGACGTCCGCGCCGCAGACCGCTCCGTCATATTCCCGAATGCTGCCGTCGGGGAGAGTTATCGAAACCATGTTTCAGTCCGTTCGTTCTGACGCGCTGCGCGGCGCATCGGTTTACCGCAAGCGCATGGCCGCTTCAACCTCGTCCGTTGTAAGCATGTCGAGCGTATTGCGGCGCAAAATTTCAACCCGCGGGCCCCGCTGCGCGCAAAGCGCCGGGTCGGACTCGTGCGAATAGAGCACCAAAGATGGGCAAGCCGCAGCGGCGATAAGATGCATGGGGCCACTATCATTTCCCACCGCGCCGGAAGCTCCCCGCGCCAGTTGTACAAGGTCCGTAATTGAGGTTTGTCCCGTCAAATCTATCGCAAGCGGGCAATTTTGGGCAATTTCCGCATTGCGCGCTATCTCGTCGGCCGCCCCGATTAGGACTGGTACGTAATTTTTTACCGACAGCCTCGCTGCCAATTCTACATAACCATTGATAGGCCACCGCTTGCCTGGCCGACCGGCCGAGCCGCCCGGGACGAATAATATGAAGGTCTCAGGCAAACCGAATGCATCCGTATCATTACAGATCCAATCAAAGGTGGGTAATGGCACACCGTCGATACCGGCTATCGCAAGCTGCTCGCGCTGCCGATCTATGGTGTGCATGACCTCACGCTGCGGATTGGCATGCGGCAACGAGCAACCGGCGGCTATCCCACTCCAATCCGGCTTGGGGCGGCGCAAAAGGCGAAAATAGAAGGCGGAACGGTCAGAGGTTTGAAGGTCGTAGACCCTATCAAAGCCACCCCCGTCGAGCCTTTGCTTGAGCGTTAACCAGGTGCGAACTTGCCACCAGCGAGGCCGTTGATCGATCCAAATTTTGTCGAAGTAGCCGCTCGATCTCGCAAATTCGATATAGGGTGAGGTTGTAAGCAAGGTAATATGTGCCGCACTATGCGCGCGGCGGATGGCCGCGCATGGACCCATCGCCTGGACGAAATCGCCGAGTGCGCTCAACTTGATTACCAAAATGTTCTGGAGGTTAGCCATCACGCCCCAGTTTCGCCCCCGACCTGCGCGGCGTCGAGCAGTTCCCGGTAGACGCCCAACGTGGCAGCGCACATATTCTGTTTTGTGAACTGCTCCTGTGCACGCGTAATCGCCCGTCGCGCCCAAGTTTCGCGCGCCTGGACATCGAGCACCAATGCCTCGCGCAAAGCATCCGCCAGGGCCTCCGAATCATTCGGCGGCACAAGCCACCCGGTTTCGTTCGGCAATACCAGTTCTTTACTAGCACCATGATTAGCTGCGATTAGCAGCCGGCCCATCGCTTGTGCCTCAACTATAACTCGGCCGAACGCTTCGGGATCAGTCGAAGCCGAGACGACGACGTCCGCTAACATCAAAGCCGCTGGCATATCGTTACAGTCGCCGACCAGGTGCACAACACTTTCCAAATTGTGTTTGGCGATGAGGCCTGCAAGCTCGCGACTATATCCAGTTCTGCCCTGGTCGCTACCAACGAGAAGGCAACGAATATCTCTGCGCTCAAGCTTTGCAATCGCTTCAATCAGAACAGGTTGCCCCTTCCATCGCGTCAGTCGACCCGGCAACATAACAGTAGGCACGCCATCTTCGAGCCGCCAGTCCATCGACAACTTGACGATCCGCTCTGCACTGACATTTGCCGGGTCAAATTTATCGATATCGATACCGCGATGGATCACGCGAATTCGGTCAGGGTCAACTTTATAAGTATCCAGCGCGTGCCGCGCGATGAAGCTGCTAATTGCTATAATGCGATCACCATCGGCCATAACAGAGTTGTATAGCCACTTGAGCGGCAGCCCAAGATTGTATGGCGCGTGAAACGTCGTCACGAACCGGATTCCAGCGCGTCGCGCCGCACGCCGCGCACTCCACGCAGGAGCGCGGCTTCGCGCGTGCACGATGTCAACGCCTTTCTCACGGATAAGCGCGGACAGGCGCTTCGCGTTGCCCCGCATGACCATTGGGTTCTTGGAATGCACCGGAAGCTCGATATGTTCGGCACCAACCCGCAAAATTTCACGTACCATGCGCCCCCCCGAGGACACGACCAGCGACCGCCAGCCAGCTTCCGTCAGGGCCGCTGCCACATCTACCGTACCGCGCTCGACCCCCCCGGTTTCCAGCGCGGGAACCACTTGCATGACCACCGGCCGTTCGCTGGTCTTCGCAAAGGCGTCGATGTTAGACTGATCAGACATTCGACGGTTAATTCCTTAAAATAAAACCGAAATACAGGCAACAAGACGTGCAGAAGCCCTCAATATTAACACGCACAAACGGCGCGACAATCGCCTACCACCACATTCCTGGCAAGAAACCAGGCGTGCTGTTTTGTGGCGGTTTCCATTCCGACATGACGGGTATCAAGGCAACCACACTGGAGACCCATAGTCGTAAGAATGGCCAGCAGTACACGCGATTTGACTATCAGGGGCACGGCGTATCCTCCGGCCACTTCAAGGATGGCACAATCGGGCAGTGGCGCGATGACATGCTGGCTGTCTTTGAAGAAGTCACTGAAGGACCACAGATCGTGGTGGGATCTTCGATGGGCGGGTGGATGGCGCTCCTACTTACATTGCTGAGACCCGACCGCATCGCCGGACTGGTCTTAATAGCTCCGGCACCAGACTTCACAACGGACCTGATGTGGAAAAGCTTGCCGGAAGAAGCCCGTCACAAAATCGAACAGGACGGCATGTGGCTGCGCCCTTCTATTTACGATGACGGCCCCTACCCTATTACCCGAGATCTCATTGAGGAATCCCATAAGCACCTGGTGCTCAACGATCCAGTTCCTTTTGACGGGCCGGTGCGAATTTTACTCGGGCTCCAGGACGAAGCCATACCTCTTGAACATATCTTGCGCACAGCGAAAGCAATCACGTCCGAAAATATCGAGATCACCTTAATCAAGAACGGCGATCATCGACTATCGACACCAACGGATCTCGACAAGCTCTGCGCTGCGATCGACGAAATCAGCAGCGCAGCCTAAATACCTAAATCCTCGTGCAGATGCGTTTTGACGCCAGAGATTGCGTGTGTGTGACCCCGACATCCGTATCGATATACACCATACGCTTCCGGCTAAGGCAGGCGCTGTACCAGACTGTAAGTGCGCAACTTGGAATCCGGGGGGTCGAAAGCGCGATTGGCGTCTTCGCAAACACCACTGGCCATCTTTGCCCTAGCGCCATCGCTTCGTCGACCAGTACCATGCAGGGTCTTGGCTTCGTCCAATTATCTGCCAAGCCAGCCGGCAATAGTACCGACACCGCAGCCGCGTCATCTGTTTTTTCTCGACGCAGTTTTATGCATGTCGGGAGGAAGCCAGTCAGTCATGTCGCAAGCTATCCGGCCACTGCGGCATCCCTTGCCGAAGAGCCTAAAGCATGGATATCGCACCGTTCGAGCAACCAAACAGAGCAATGGAGTCGAGCCACATAAAAGGCCATCACAATCCACAGTAAGCATTGTATGGTCACAACAGCGCAGGATGATTGGCCGGTCCCGAATTCCGCAGGTGCTAACGTAACCACGCTTCATACACCTCTCCGCCAGGAGCACCGCCTACCCTTCGTCCCGCAGAACTTCGAGCCAGGCTATTCCTCTTAATTTGATTGAACCGCCCCGGTCGAGTATCTCGCTACAGCCCATGCATCATCAGGCTGCTGTCGAATGAACCCTCGGCCAGAGGCTTGTACAAATATCTCGGATGTTCAGTACTGTCGCCGCTTTGTAAGGTCACGGTGTGTTTCTACAGCAGTGACGGCGGTTTCCACCCATGCAAGCCATTCGCTCCCTTATAGGAAAACAACGCCAAAATAGCGGTCAACATAGGCATTCAATTCATCCCAACATTACCCGAAGCGCATCGCGATAGTTTGGCCACCTCAACTCGACACCCAGCGTCTCTTTAATCCGTTTGTTAGAAACCCGCTTGTTGTCACGATAAAAGCTTCTTGCCATCTCGCTGAGTTCGGCGTCTTCGAAGGCGATCTCAGGTGGCGGCGCTACACCCAGCAGATTACACGCGAAGGTGATCACGTCCTCCGGCGGCGCCGCCTCGTCGTCGCAGACATTGTAGGTGGCACCTGAATTCGGCCGCGCGATGGAAGCGCGCAAAACCTTTGCGATATCGTCGACATGGATGCGGCTGAATACCTGTCCCGGTTTAACAATACGCCGCGCCCGGCCTTGCCGCACCGTATCCAACGCACTGCGACCGGGCCCGTAAATTCCAGCGAGACGAAAGCTCTGCACCGCTGCCTTTGTGTCCAGCACAAACCAGGCCGCCTCCGCCACCACGCGACGCCGGCCGCGTTCCCCTGATGGCGACAGTTCGGCACTTTCGTCAACCCAACCACCCTCGCGATCACCATAGACACCGGTCGTTGATAAGTAGCCGATCCATTCAAGGGATTCTATTTTTTCGATATCGACTCCGTGACGGGCCAAGACAGGGTCTCCAGACGCACCGGGCGGCACCGAAGAAAGGAGATGCGTCGTTCCGGCGAGAGCCTTAACTGGATCGTCCAACGGGGCGGATCCATCGAACCTATGTATTTCGTACCCGCAAGCTTTCAGATCCGTCTTGTCAGCGCGGCAGGTGCCGGCAATACGCCAACCTTCGGCCGCTAACCCTCTTGCTAGGACCTGCGCCGAATAGCCTAGACCGAAGCAAAACATTCGACGGGGACGTCCTTCACTCATTCACTCACCATTGCAGTAATGTCCTGTATAACTTGCGGTATCATGGCTCGCCTTTGGCAGTGGTCAAGTGTTTCCCAAGCGTTGCTATCCGGCATCGTCGTGACTAGTGCGACACTGCTGCTGCTCGTTGCGCCGCCACAAATAGAGGGGGGGGGGCGACGACCGGATCTATAAAGTATGCATAAACTAACTTAGCCCACAAAGACCTGGATGCCGCACTCGAGGCTACGCTTCCCTGGCAAGATATGACCGGCCGCAGCGCGGCTCGCCATTGCAGAGCTGCCGCCTTATGCAATCTCGGTAGCTACCAGCAGGCAGCAAAACCTTTCAACACGGTGACCGACACCATGGGCGACGCACCGGCAAGAGCACGGGCGGCAATGGTTACCCAAGCCGGCGCCGCCCGGTTCCCGGCAGAGCGGTTTGAGAAGGCCTACGCAACTCAGACCGCAGCCCTCAAAGTCGGGGCCTATGAAGCCGAAAACCTAATAGATCGCGTGACGACCTTAGGCACTGCCTTAAACTACTTGAAAGCATTCGACGATCTTAATCGGGTCATTTGCAGCCGACCCAGATTGGACCGTTGTGTTGATCTTGCGCGCCAGCACCTACCGTTTC
>Ga0114933_10006134_pt1 | contig 10728 bp, 10 predicted proteins | sample 4SBtaG_FD_89691 | JGI IMG/M metagenome (GOLD analysis project Ga0114933, IMG submission 89691) | Deep subsurface microbial communities from Kolumbo volcano to uncover new lineages of life (NeLLi) - 4SBTROV12_W25 metaG | ecosystem: Environmental > Aquatic > Marine > Volcanic | place: Kolumbo... | reverse complement strand
TGCCCGTGGAGAAGGCGCGCAGCTTGCCGTCCGCGTCCTCGATCCGGCGCGGTGGCTCGGGGTCCAGGTCGGGAAGCTCCCGCTCGGGCTCGGGCTTCCATCCAGGAGGCTTGGGCTTCACCTCGCGGACCTCGGACTCCCAGGCCTCGAGGGCGCCGTCGCGCGTGTCGCCCCAGGCGAGCGCCGAGCCGTCGAAGCCGTCGGCCACCACGAAGCGCGCCTCCGGCGGCACCCTGCCCTCCCAGAGGGCGACGCGCATCGCCCACCTGGCCCGGGTCCACGCGCCCTCCGCGCCACCCGGGATGGGCAGTGGCAGCCGCACCCGAGCCTGCACCTGGGCCGCGGGGTCCATCTCGGCGACCATCCGCGCCAGGTCCTCGGCGCCGTGCCCCGACGGGTCGAGGTCGGCCCGGCAGAGCAGGCTGATGGGCGGCACGTCGGGTGGCCGCGCCAGCGGGTCGTGGGTGTAGGGCTTCACCACGTCGTAGCGGATCCAGGTGAACGAGTCGCCGGCGGTGACCAGGTACTCGACCTTCAAGCCCCGGTCGTCGTACTTGACCCGCCAGTGGCGAGGCCCCTCGGCGAGCTGCAGGTCCCCGGCCCGCATGTCGGGGCCCTGGGGGTAGACCTCGGGCTCGGGGTCGCGCCCCCTGAACCAGGGGTCGCCCGGCTGGTAGTCGTCGGGGGCGTCGACCGGGAGCACGGCGTCCGGGTTGATCATCACCGGACCGAGCTGGTGCTCGCCGCGCGTGCCCGCCCAGCAGTGCTCCACCAGGGCGGTGGGCACCAACCACTCCGGGTGGTCCTCGTCCCGCACCAGCAGGCGCCGCCGCTGCTCGCCGCCCTCGGGATCGAGCCAGCCCCGTTCCCCGAGGGCCTCGACGACGGCGTCGAAGAGCCGGAGCGCGTCGTGCATCGTTGCCAGGCTGCGCTGCAGGGCCTGCCGCGACTCGTGCATGGTCCGATGGCCCAGGGTGACCAGCCCCTCGCGCTGGTCCAGGTGCCGGTAGCGCTCTTGCAGCTCCGCCATGCCGCCTCCCACCTGGCTTCTACCACCGAGTGGCGGTCGCGGGATAGCGCTACGGCATGATGCCGCTGGTCCCCACCCGCCACCCACTGGACGGGACGAACGCCCTGGACGCCGACGCCGTGCGCACCTGGTTCCAGGACCACCTCGACCGCGTCGTGCACCTTGAGGGACAGCCGACGCCCTCGCTCCACCTGTTCTTCGACGGGCACCGGGAGGAGCTCGACCTGGTCGCCGCCCTGGCCCAGGACCCGGGGGTGGACCCGGCCGCGACCTACGCCGCGCAGGCTGCCCGCCTGGAGGTGCGCTGCGCGGTGCTCGTCGCGATCCTGGAGCGTGACGATGGCGAGCGGGCGGCGCTGGCCGTCAGCGTGGAGCACCTGGGCGGAGAGCCGAGCTCGTGGTGGGCGACCTGGCGCGGCTTCACCATGAGCAGCGATGGCATCGGGACCTTCACCTCGGGATGGGAGGGCATGGCCGGCGACGGGCCGATCCCGGCGCCCTTCGACGCGCTCGTCGTGCGGGCGCCGGGAGCTCGTGCCGCGGCGCTGCTGCCAGGCCGCATGCCCGAGCCCGATCTTCGGGCCGCGTTCATCGAGCTGGAGCCCGACGCCCGCCTCCCCACCACGGCGCTGGAGATGACCGAGTTCGCGGCCGCCTCCACCATGCCCACCGTCGAGCGGGAGGGCCTGGACCACGCCCGCATCTTCCGCCTGCGCGGCCGGTCCTGCGAGCTCTGGGAGGTGCGCGGGGGCGAGCTGCCGTCGAGCATCGACGACCTCGTCCGCTACGTCTGCCAGATGGGCGAGCCGGCCGAGGCGGTGGCCCTGGTCGTCGCCACCGTGTTCGAGGAGGACGGCGAGCCCTTGAAGGCGGTCCGCATCCGGGCCGAGCAGGGGGACGGGCTCGCGGAGCGCATCTTCACCTTCCGGGTGCCGCCAGGCGCGGATCGCCACGTCGCGTCGAAGACCCACTGGCGTGAGGGGTCCAGGGACGCTCAGCGTGGCTGGCTCGGCGTCGACCCGCTCGTGAGCTGGGAGCTCTACGTGAAGACGCCCTTCGGGGCGCCGGGCGGGCCGGCGGAGGGTTGAGCTACTCCGTGCTCACCCACAGGAGCCAGAGCTCGACGCCGTCGCGGGCGCCGGCCGACACGGGCACTCCGGGCACGAGCTCGCCTTCCACACCGAGCGCGCCCGCGAACCCGACGAGCTCTTCCCAGCCGCTCCGGGGGACCTCCGGGCTGGCCGCGAAGCTGTGGACAAGAAGCACCGCTCGCCGCGCACGCTCCTCGATGGCGGTGAGCACGGCCGCGTAGCTTCGGTGCAGGAGCTGGTAGGCCAGCTCGCCGATGCCGTCGTCGCGGTCGTCGAGGTCCAGGTCCGCGCAGATCCGACGAAGGCGGCGGGCCCGGTTCTCGGCTGAGCCCCGCCCTTGGCCGGCGACGAGCCAGTCCCGGACCAGGGGCCCGAAGCCCTCGTCCACCTTGGCCTCGACCCCGACGAGCACGGGGTTGCCCAGGGCGTCCTCGGCCCAGACCATCAGGTCCGTGACGCTGGCCCTGCCCTGGCCGGGCATCGGCGTCTCGTGCTCGGCCACCGCGCGGACGAAGCGCAGGCCCTGGAGCCTGTCCACGGCGTCCAGCGCGACCTGCACCTCGGCCGGGAAGCCCCCCGCCTCACTCCAGGTCTCGGCGAGCCGGACGGCCGAGCGCCCGGCACGCCAGTGGAGCGCGGGGTGCAGCGCCTGCCAGTCGGCGAGGGTGAGCAAGGGGTCGCCGTTGTTCGACTGGAACCGCGCCTCGAACTCGTCGGAGACCAGCGCCACCGGGCCGCCCACCCGCTGGCCGCGGAGCAGGTCCAGCCAGCGACGTGCGGACCCGCCCCGGTTGACCGTCTGCAGGGTGACCCTGCCGTTCGGCGCCACGTCGATCGTGGTCTTCACGAGCCGGCCCCGGACGTAGTCGGCGTGGAAGTGGAGGTGCCCGCGCTCGAAGCTCAGGTGGCGCACGAGGTCGCCGACGGTCCACTCGTCGGTCGGCTCGTAGTGCAGCTCGGAGGCGCCCGCCGGCCGGGCGTCGGTGAAGCTCAGCACGCCCAGGGCGAAGAGCAGCCCGAACGCCGAGGTCTCCACGTCGTCTTCGTCGATCCGGAGGACGGCATGCACCGAGCCCCCGGGCGCGAGGTCGCCCTCGCGGAGCTCGACGAGCTCGAAGTCGGTGGTGGCGGCCTGGCGCAGCAGGTCGTGGGCGGTGGCTCGGTTGGGGTCGGTCGGGGACGACATGGCGAGGAGATCTACCCCGCGAGACTCCACGGTGCGCGGCGGTGCCGCAGGAGCGAGAACCTCTCGACGACCCCGGACACCGATCTTCGCGAGGCCCCGGACACCGACGTCCGACTGCCCCCGGACACCGGCGAATTCGACGTGCGCCTCACCCAGGCTCTGACCCCTGCCGTGGGGGAGACTGGGGCGACTACCGGTTGCGGCGGAAGGAGAGGACCAGCACCACGCCGGGGTAGCGGTGGTAGTCACCGTCTACATCGACGTCTTGCTGTTCCTGGCGGTACCAGGCCACGAGGCCCGAGTGGGAGCCGGAGGCGAGCTCCCCCGCCTCGACGCTCTCCCAGGCTTCGTCGAAGCTCGTCGTCTGCCCAGCCGTGATGTACGGCACGACGAAGACGGCCGCGACGTGGAACTCGGGCTGATCGTCGTAGCTCCTCGCCTGCTCGATGCTGGCGTCGAGGACGTCGCGGAGCGGCTCTGTGCCCGAGGACGCCGCGAGGTTGATCGCCTCGAACGTGTCGAGACCGTTCTGGCAGGAGCTCCAGCCGTGCTTGGCCTCCACCAGGTAGCTGTAGGCCCCGACGATCGCCCAGAGGTCCGCGCGGCCCTTCCCCTGGTCCTTGCCAACCGCGTACTCCTCGAGGGTGACGTTGTCCGCGCTCGCCCGCAGGATGCCGCCCGAGAGCAGGCCCACGTTGGTGCGCTCGCTGTAGGCGAAGGGCGGCGGGTCGTCGCTGTGGATGCAGATGTAGGCGTCCATGAGGCCAGCCCACTCTTCGATGGCCGAACGCCACGCGGCGTGGGTCTCTCCGACGGCGGCCTGGCCGAAGGACTCGATGCGAAGGGACATGCTGACTCCTGGGGGCGCCGTTGCTGGGGCCCGGAGTCCGCTATCCGCCGCCCTTACTTCTCTCCGCGGAGTCGCTGGTACAGCAGGTAGCCGCCAGCGAGACCCAGCAGCCCGTACACCGCCGCGTTGTCGCCCCTGGCGTCTGGCGGGCGCACCGGCTCGCTGCGCCGGGGACGGGCGGGAGGTGACGAGTCCGCTTGGCGGCTCCCCCTCGTTGGCACAGGCACGAGCATCGGCGCGTCCTCACGGCTGCTCCAGGGGACCTCGCCGCGCTTCATCGTGCCGCGCGGTCGACGGGTCACCTCGGGCTCCAGCGGACCGACGCCCTTCGGCGCCTTCCTCGGCAGGTGCAGCCGATGGGGGACTCGGGGAGGATGGACCAGCGTGATCCAGTTGGCCGCAAGCGCCCGGCTGGCACGCTCTACGGTGGCTTCCTGCCGGCGAGCCTCGGCCCGGTCGGCCGGCCGAGGCACAGTGCCGCGCACCAGGGCACGGGGGGCCCCGCTCTCTCGCAGCAGGGCCTGGGCCAGGCGCCGGAGCGCGGTGAGGCTGTAGATGCGCATCCCGATCTTGGGGTGCGGGGTGAGCCCGGCGTGTTCCGCAGCTTGGCGGATCGCGCGCCCGAAGCTGCTCCGCGGGCGCGTGGGGTCGTCGCGACAGGGGAAGAGCAGCGCGTCCGGCGCCATCGTGGCAAGGCCGGGCAGGGCGTGCCAGAGGATGTCGATGACCCAGCGTGGCATCGACACCCAGCGCTCGCCGACGAGGCCAGGGCGTCCGCGAACGGGCCCGCCCGCAACGCGCACTCGTCCCCGAGCGAGATCGATGTCTTCGGCACGGAGCCGTAGGGCTTCGATCTCCAGGAGGCCGCAGCCGGCGACGAGAGCGACCATCAGCATGGCCCGGGGCAGGCGGGCCAGCGCCTTGAGCAACGCGGACACCAGCTCCGTGAGGGTGACGGAGCGCACCAGCTTCCTGCCCAGCCGCTCGTTCGTCGCGGGTGCCGACCGCGCCACCAGGGGCTTCATGCCGGCTGCCTGCTGACCGTCCCAGACGACGCGCCGGAGCAGCGAGCAGTCTCGGCCGATGAGCTCGCCGGACCGCACCTTGCCCACGGCGGCCGCATGCTCTTCGCGCCAGACCTCCAGCTCCTCGTCGTCCCACTCCTCCAGGGTGGTCCGGCCCACCGCGGCCTGAACCCAGGCTGCGACGCCCCGCAGCTTTCGAAGGCCCCTGGACGCCGAGGCATCGGGCAGCAGATAGCCGCCTGCACCGGACCGCATCCACTTCGCGAGTGTCGTGGTCGGGGTGGGCGTCAGCGGGGTGGGCCCGGCCTGGAGGACCAGGTGCCAGTCGTCCGGATGGAGCCGCTGGAGTGGGCGAAGGCCCACGTTCGAGGTGGCGTCGCCGACACAGGGGTAGTCGGCGCGGGCGGTCGAGAGCGGGATAGGAAGCTCGGGCTGCACGGTGGCTCCGGTACAGGCAGGTTCCGACGGAGCGTGACCGCACCGACCCCGGAGGAACCCCGCCCCATGAACGCCGCGCCTCCCATCGGCCTGAACTGGTTGCCCGCTGTGGACCGGGTCCCTGCGAACGCGGACCTGGAGCTGGCATCGGGTTTCACGGTGCCGCTCGGGTTCCTCGCATCCCTCGGCGCGACCGAGGACGGGGATCTCGGGGTCTGGTGGCGGCTCGACGCTGCACTGGCGAGTCGGCCTCGTCACAAGGCGGACGGGCGGCGGGGCCCGAGCCGCATGGTCCACCCCGCGGTCCTCCTGCGGCCCTGCACGGACTTCGTGCTGGACGAGGGTGCGGTGAAGAGCGCCTTCCTTCGCTGGGTCCGCGAGCTCTCGTCGCAGCGCCGCCTGGACCTGGAGGCGCTCCGCCGGCGGATGCCCGCGATCGAGGATCTGGTCCTGCCGCGGCCGCCGGGCTGGCCCGTGCGACGTGCCGGCCCCTTGGAGGTCGACCCGGGGGCGTATCGGGCCCACACCGTCGAGGCGCTGCGGGCCGGTCGCGATGCCCTCGGCACTGGCCGCGTGCGCGATCCGACGAGGGTCTGGCGGGAGCTGCCGTGGGTGGCGGAGCAGGCCCTGCGCGAGCCGCCCGAAGACGGGGGCCTGGTCATCGAGGACTGTGAGCGACTCAGCCTCTTGGACGAGCTGCGCCCTGCGCAAGCCCGGGGCCGTGCGCGAGCCCACCGGCTGCCGAGCTTGGCTGGAGCCCTGTACGAGGCCTTGCCCGATGGACGAGGACTGCCTGGAGCGCTCCACCTCCCTCCGAAGGCGATCTACACCGACGCGACGCGGATAATCGCCCCACTTCCCAACCGGTTCGCCTACGAGGTCTGCATGGCGGCGGGCAGCAGGACGCCGTGGCTCGCACGCGCCGTGGAGGACTATGGCCACACCCCGTCCAAGCGCGACTCGGCCACTAGGGGTCTCGCGGACGCGGTGAAGAAGCAGTGGGCTCGACTTGAAGGCCGAGCCGAGAAGCACCGGACCCTGGTGCGCCGGGTGGTGCAATACCTCGTGGCCGACACCGGTGTGGTCGCTCGACCGTTCACCGCGCACGGGGCGGCCGAGAGGTCGTCCCACGGCGAGGTGGAGCAGGTCGCCGAGCTCCTGCTGGAGTGGATCCGATCGGACTCCTGTCTCGAAACCCTCGAGCTCATGGCTGGCGGTGACCGGGGGGCCCTGCGCTTCCGGTGCCCTGGTGAGACCTGGTCGGCGTTCGCTGACGAACGATGGGGGGCGCTCCACCTGGCCCGGGTGCGCGTGGACCCGGAGGACGCCGGCTTCCGGGCGGCCGTGGGCGCCACGCCAGGTGCAGACCTCGCGCATCCCGTGGACACCTGGGTGTGCGGGCTCGGTGCCGACTTCGACGAGGTCTGGGAGCGGGAGCTCGGCGTCCGTGCCGGTGAGGTGCTGGGCGGCGCGTCGTTCTCGCCATCGACAACGCCATCGATCACGCTGGGGGGCTGATCCGGGTCCCGCGTTCATGGGGCGGGGTTCGCGCGTGGGAGGGCCACCTACGTTGGGCTCATGCCCGCTCCTCCCAAGCTCGCCCGCCGCTTCAGCTTCGGGGCCCTCCGCGGAGCCTTTGAGCCCAGCGAGGAGGTGGCACGGGTGTCGCTGGCGTGGTGGGACGAGGGCCCAGACGACCCGAGCCCGGTCTTCGGAGGGAGCGCCGAGCAGCCGACCACGCTCGTGGCGAAGTGGCCCACCGATGCCGACGGCCGCATCGAGCCCGAGCGGCTCCGCGAGGCCTGGGTGCTGCGTTGGACGATGACCGCCGACATGTTCGTCGAGCTGGGCAAGCTGCACGGGGACTTCCACCTGGGGCGGCATGACCTGCTGGTGGGCGGGTCGCCGGCGTCGCGGGTGGTGCCGTGCTCGGAGTCGATCTACCGGCTGGCGCGGGAGCGGAAGGAGGAGCTGGCGGCGGCGATCGAGCAGGCGGTGGCCGAGGTGTTGGCCGGCACCCGGCGTCAGTAGTCCTCGTCCGGTCGGACCTGATCGCGTGCCTCCACCAGGAGCGGGACAGGCTTCCCGCAGTGCGGACAGGAGGCAGCGATTGAGAGTCTCCGGCCCGTAGCATGCGTGACCCAGGCCAGGTAGACCTCCTGAAGGGCCCCCCGCGTGACCGATAGCGGACGTTCCAGCTCGTCGAAGAGGTCGGCGTGGAGGGTCGTCACGCCGCGGAAGTCGACGTACGCGTGCCCGAAGAGCGACCCGAGCCCCTGCGGTACGGGCGGGATGTAGTGCAGGCCGACCGCGCGGCCCTCGACCACGGCGAGCTGGTCGTCTTCGCTGGAGATGGTCGACAGCGGCCGGATGGGGGCGAGTTGACGCTGTCTCCGCCCCTTGTCCACGTCGCAGCCCCGCGTGAGCAGCATGGCCCACCTGAGGCGTGCGGTCACCACGATGTCGACGTCATCGGCGCCCTGCAGCCTCTTCCGCGGCCAGGTGGAGGGCCGCCCATGCTGGGCCTTTCGCCGCTCGTTCTTCTCCTGGCCTGAGTTGAGGACCCCCCAAGGCGGCGGCCGGATCGGCCAGACCATCGGAGCGAGCGCAACGATGTCCCCCTGCCTCACCTTCTCCGAGTCGGGCGCGAGGTAGTAGCCCTCATCCGCCATCGTCGGTTGTCACGGGCGTGGGCGAGTCGTCGAACTCGAACATGCTGAAGGCGAGCTCCGCGAGATCTCGACGCTCGCGAGATCGATCTGGCCATGCCTGCAGAGCAGCGCGCACGGCGGGCGAGAACTCCTCGCCCTCGATGTCCGCCCACGAGACGCTGTAGTCTCCGGCGACCTCGGAGCTGGGCGCTCCCAAAGAAGCCGCGGCGACGGCGGCGTCGTCAAGAGGGGGACCTACGGATCCGATCGCGGCGAAGGCGGCGAGCGCAGTGAAGCTGGCCCGACGAGCAGAGCCGGTGGAGGCGGACCCCAGCATGGTCTTCGGGCTGGTGTTCCGCACACCCGACTTGCCCCAGAGGCGTACGCGTCCAGCCTGCTGGCGCTTGCGGTAGAGCTGGTGCGTGCTGAAGACGCCTGCCCTCAGGTTGCCGTACCAGGAATCGGACATGCTCCCTCCTTAGCGCTCGCTGTGCGGGTTCGTCATGCCTTGGGCCGTCTCTGCAAGTCTACCCAGCAACCAGGTCAACTGCCTTCGTGTACAGCAGACCGTAAGCACGGGGCGTGGCCCGCGGTAGTCCACGTCCTGGGCGTTCTGCAGGGCGTTGTGGATGTCCAGCGACGGCACCCTGTAGAACTCCATCTCGGCCTGCTGCGCGCTGTACGCCATGTGGACGAAGGTCGCGTCCTCGACGATGTACTTGTCGCCGCGCGGCACTGGCTCCGTGACCGCCCACTCGTCTTCGGACGCCCCCGGCCCTTCACTGATCAGACGATCGATGAAGTCCTCGGAGGTCTTGAGGCACGAGATGGCGAAGCTGAGCGGGATCCGGACATCGACGCGAGAGAACAGGACTCCGTCGAGACGCTGGCCGAAGCAAAGGAGGATCGACCCGTTGTCGCCGACGACGTTGAGCCAGGTCGCGCTGTAGAGATTCGTGGGAGGCTGGAGCTTCTTGCCCACAACCGTCATCTCACGGGAGGCGTCGTCCCCGCGGATCTCGTAGGCACCGGTCTTCCGGACCTTGGTGGGTGACTTCCGCGACATGCTCAGAACCTACCCCGGCGGCGGGTCGTGGGCACTCGGCGCGTCTGGGGCACGGCTACCCCGCCCCCTGCAGATCAAACGCCGCCACCTTCTCCACCAGGTCCACCGGCCTCGGCCGGCAGTACACCTTCCGCAGCATCGTGTCGTCGGTGTGCCGCAGCACCCGCCGCGCGACATCCATCGGAATCCCCAGGCTCCAGGCGATCGTCGCGAAGGAGTCCCGCAGCAGGTAGGGGTAGATCTCCCGCCGGATCCCCGCCCGCTTCGCCGCCTTCTTGATCGCCGTCTTGTAGCTGCCCAGGCGCTCGTCCCTCCAGGTGAAGAGCGGCCCCTCCTCCGGCTGCCCGCACTTCACCCACCACGCCCGCAGCTCTCGGAAGGCGATGGGCGTGAGCGGGATCTCCGCCACCGACGCAGCCGTCTTGCCCCCATGCCGAGCGTCCCCGCGGATCATCAGCGTCCGCCGCTCCCAGCGCACGTCGGGCCAGTCCAGCCGCATCAGCTCCGAGGGCCGCAGCCCCTGCCCACCGCCCACTGCCCAAACGCAGCGGTGCATCGGTGAGGAGGCCTCCATCAGCGCCACCAGCTCGTCGAGGTCCAGCGGGTCCGGCTTCTCGCGCACCCGCCGCGTCGACCCCTCGATCTTGAAGCGCGCCAGGTCCGGCAGCTCCCTGATGTGCCGCTGGCGGTAGGCCCGCTTCAACATCGCCTGCAGCGCCGCCCGGTGCAGCCGCTTCGTCGCCCCCGACGCCGCCGAGCCCGTCCGCTTGCCCCGCTCGACCACCAGCCCGTCGAGGTAGTCGGCGACCACGAACTCGTCGATGTCCTTGAGCCGCTTCTCACCGAGCGCCCGGAGGATCCGCCGCCAGTGCCCCTCTTCGGCACGCCACGATCGCGGCCGGTGCCCCGACCGCCAGCGCTCGTAGACCTCGTCGTAGTACCGCTGCAGCGTCCACAGCCCATAGGACGGCGGCCGCCGCCCGAAGACCTCCTCGATCCCCGGGTCCCCGCACAGGAAGCGGACGGCACCCTTCGGATCCCGCTCGCGCAGCGCCAGGACGCGGTGCAGGGTGCCCGCGGCGTCCTCCTCCCGGACACGCTCCAGGGCCCGCTGGGCCGCCTCGTCGGAGACGTACTTCAGCGAGATCGAGATCCGATCGTGGCCCCGCCCGGCGCGGAGGACCTGGTACCGCCCCTTGGGGCGATCCAGGCTCTCGATCCGCCAATTTCGGGGCTTCACCCTCGACATCGCCGCGCTCCGGTACAGGCGCAGCCTACCAAATGTGCCAACATTGGCACAAGTGGTTCCTGGAGATGTCGTCTAAGTGCTTGAAATTGTGGAGCCGAGAAGCGGACTCGAACCGCTGACCTGCTGATTACGAATCAGCTGC